>Ga0065711_1030196_pt1 | contig 33351 bp, 26 predicted proteins | sample Hoacrofraction12_FD_59098 | JGI IMG/M metagenome (GOLD analysis project Ga0065711, IMG submission 59098) | Hoatzin crop microbial communities from Cojedes, Venezuela - Epithelial fraction 12 v2 (version 2) | ecosystem: Host-associated > Birds > Digestive system > Esophagus > Crop | place...
TCTCCTCTCCTCTCCTCTCCTCTCCTCTCCTCTCCCTCTTTTCTCCACCTGCATCTACTAGGCTCAGAAGGACAGCTTTACCAAAGGGGCTGAACTTTGAACTCCCTCCACCAGAGCTCAAAGCCCCTGAGAACAGCTCAATAAGCAACTCCCACTGACTGTCTTATGGTCTATTCTGCATTTAATTCCAGGGCGGAGGATCTGTGCTGGTGAGACTCTTGCCAAAATGGAGCTCTTCCTCTTCTTCACCAGTCTGCTTCAGAGGTTCACCTTCCACCCTCCCCCTGGAGTTTCCATCTCTGACCTGGATCTCTCTCCCTCTGCTGGGATCACCGCCTCCCCAGTGACTTATGAGGTCTGCGCAGTGCCACGTTCCTAGGGCTTTTCTTGGCCTTCTCTTTTTCCTGAAGCACCCAGATGAAATATCTTTATCTCTAGTCCCACATGGGAAGTTTGGTACTTCTGAATCCAGTAAGAGATTTTTAGCCCAAGCTCACCTTGGCTCATACCCACCGTTACAGCAAGCAGTAGCCCTGACTTGAAGCCACTCCCTGAAAGGGAATGTGATGGTCATTGTGAGGATGAATTCCACAAGGGAAAGAGCAAAGTCAATTTCTTTCACTCCTTCCCTACACCTCTGCACGTTCCTCTCGATGAAAGAGGCTGGAACCGGTCTCTGGGCCAGATCTCAAAGGGTACTGCACTGATCTACACACACAGACACACATGCACACAAAAACCCAAGTGCTTTCACCTTCCACCCCTCCAGCACAGCTGCATCCATACTGTCTAGTGAAAATGGTCCATTACACAATTTATCCCCACACCAGTGCCCTGAATGCACACGTACACGCACACAGAAATATAACTGAACAGCTCAACAGGAGACAAGGAAATATAAGATGTCCACTTGATGAAGAACTGCAGTGCAGATGCATAGAGGGCTCTCAGGTGATGCCAGGTGGTGATATGCTGTATGGAAGTTAAAATTAATTAGTCTACTACAGTACAGTGTACATATTAATGATAATGATAAAAATACACAAAAATAAAAAAGCCTCCTCCTTTTCAAATCAAACTATTGCCAGTGTTGTGTTCAAAGCTGGAAAGATCTTATTTCACACCTGAAATGGCTTCTGGGGATGCATCCTTGCCTGAAACAGACAACCAGTGCTGTGTTCCCAGTGGGAACTGGGCAAACCAGTCCTTCTGTGGCACCACTTAGGCCTCTCTAACTTCTTTCTCATACAGTCCTGCTGTAGCTTTTTAGTCACAAGTTGTCTTAGCCACAAGGATTCGTCTTAGACTTCAGTGAGGCCTTTGACACTGTGCCATAAGATCCTCATAGACAAGGTGTTGATGTATGGGCCGGATGTGCAGACAGTGAGGTGGGTTGAAAACTTGCTGAAGGCCAGGCCCAGAGGTTAGAGATCAGTGGTGTGAAGTCCAATTGAAGGCCAGTAACTAGCAAGGTACCCCAGGGGTCCACACTGAGTCCAGTCCTCTTTAATGTCTTCATTAACGCTCTGGATGATGGGGTAGAGTGTACCCTTGGCAAGTTTGATGATGACGTCAAACTGGGGTGAGTGGCTGATACACCAGAAGGTTGTGCCACCATCTAGAAGGACCGCAACAGGCTGGAGAAATGGGTTGACAGGAACCTCATGAAGTTCAACAAGGAGAAATGAGAAGTCCTGCACCTAGGGCATAACAACCCCAGGCGCCAGTATGTGCTGGGGGCTGCCCAGCTGCAAAGCAGTTTGGCAGAAAAGGACCTAAGGGTCCTGGTGGACACCAAAATGACCATGAGGAAACAATGTGCCTTTGCCTCAAAGAAGGTTATTCGTGTCCTGGACTGCATTAGGCAGAGCGTTGCCACCAGGTCAAGGGAGGCAATCCTTCCCCTTGACCCACCACTGATGAAGTTACATCTGAAGTGCTGTGTCCAGTTCTGGGATCCCCAGTACAAAAGAGATATGGACTTACTGCAGGGTCCTGCACCTGGGCAGGAATAACCCCATGCACCAGTACAGGCTTGGGGTGGACCAGCTGGAGAGCAGCTCTGTGGAGAGGGACCTGGGTGTCCTGGTGGATAAGCTGACCACAGGCCAGCAGTGTGCCCGCGTTGCCAAAAAGGCCAATGGCATCCTGGGGTGCATGAAGAAGAATGTGGCCAGCAGGTCGAGGGAGGTTCTCCTCCCCTTTACTCTGCTCTAGTGAGGCCCCATCTGGAGTACTGTGTGCAGTTCTGGGCTCCCCAGTTCTATCAGGATGAGGAGCTACTGGAGAGAGTCCAGTGGAGGGCTACAAGGATGATGAGGAGCATCCCTCCTATGAGGAGAGGCTAAGGGAGTTGGGCTTGTTCAGTATGAAGAAGAGAAGACTGAGAGGGGACCTTAAAAATGCCTATAAATATCTTAAGGGTGGGTGTCGGGATGGTGAGGCCAAACTCTTTCCAGTGGCACCCAGTGACAGGACAGGAGGCAACAGACACAAACTGAAGCATAAGAAGTTTCATCAGAACACATGGAAGAACTTCTTCACTCTGAGGGTGACAGAGCCCTGGAACAGGTTGCCCAGAGTGGTTGTGGATTCTCCTTCTCCGAAGATATTCAAAACCTGCCTGAATGAGGTCCTGTGCAATCCTGCTTCAGCAGGGGGGCTGGACTAGATGAACCCCAGAGGTCCCTTTCAACCCCTACAATTCTGTGATTCTGTGAGAGAGTTCAGCAAAGGGCCAGAAAGATGCTGAAGGGACTGGAGCATCTCTTCTATGAGGAAACACTGAAAGATCTGGGACTGTTTACCCTAGAGGAGCGAGGGCTCAGGAGGATCTTATCAGTATGTATAAACACCTCAAGGAAGAGTACAAAGAAGACAGAGCCAGTCTCTTTTCAGTGGTGCCCAGTGACAAGACAAGAGGCAATGGGCAGCAACTGAAACACAGGACGTTCCCTCTGAACATCAGGAAATACTTTCTTACCGTGAGAGTGCCCAAGCATTGGCACAGGTTGCCCAGGGATGCTGTAGAATTTCCCTCCTTGGAGATATTCAAAAGCTGTCTGGACACAGTCTAGGGCAACTGGTGGCCCTGCTTGTGTAGCGGGGTTGGACAGGATGACTTCCAGAGGTGCTTTTCAACCTCAACCATTCTCTAATTTGAAATTCCCAATGAATTCAATGGAAGCAGTTATACCAATTCCTAAGTGCTTTAAAAAGATCAATCTCTGTGCACTGATCACTTTGGCACTGGCATTCTGATTTCCGTCTTCAGGGTCTCAAGGCTGTGCCTGTACTAATGACAAAAATATAACTAATCAGTAACTTGGAAAGAATTTATGACTTTTATACCAAATTACAGGTTGATGACCTGTGGTTGTCCGTGTTCTTGGACTTTCATGTTTGGACAGTGAGCTACACCACACCAAGTCAAACACGCTTGGCTGGTAAACATCGACCTCCCTCTGTACCATACTGAGGATTCACTAGCAAGCACAGGGGGAGAGAACAAAATCAGTCAACAATTGCAAGAAAAACACCTTTCACTGGGAAGAAGGTTTATGGACTAGTACAAGTGTCTTTCACGGGAAATTTTTGGCGGAGGACAGACATCCAGAGTTCTCATTTTCTCTTTTCTCTTCTGTAGCTAATACTTGGCTGAGTAGAGATGGACTGGAGCAGTTGCACTTCTGTTGGTTTACTGTTAGTCCTGACTTTTCTATTCATTTTGAAAATGGGAGATTTCTGGAATAACCACCAGAGAAAGAATTATCCCCCAGGACCAAGAGCATTACCTATCATTGGAAATCTGCATTTGTTTGATTTGAAGAGACCCTACAGGACTTATCTACAGGTAGTCATTATCATTTCTGTTCGTCCCATAATTGCACATATCAGCAAGCCCCATAGTCCAAGATGTCAGAGGGTTTATCCTATTGCACCCAGCACCCACAGATGACCCTTAGCAAGTGACAGGAGACTGTTATTTGAGTAGAAACCTTTGAATGCAGTGAGATTTGTTCTTTACTGTAATACTTTCTCCATTCACTGCAACTTCATGTACCTAGGTTTCAGCTTGAAACAGATCTCAAATTAATCCCAAGTGTTCGCCTTATTTTTGTGGTAATTTTGTGAAAATGGTAACTGAATAAGAAGTGATTTTGATATGTGGTACAACTCCCTTCACCTTCCACTGACTGACATGTGTGGGGTAGTGACTGCAGCCTCCTGCCTTCACTGACGTAGCAGTCCTTCTCACTGCCTTTTCCTCCTTTCTCCTAAAAAGCTGAAGATAATTATATACTCTTAATATTCAGGGCGAACAGTTGCCAGAATATACAGAAAAGTTCCAAGCAAATCAAAGTAATAAATATTTTGGTTTTTACCTAGTGCTCTCTTTACCTAGTTTATTGTAGGACTTCCCTGATCTTGCATCAGAAGACTGTGAACCTGGTCCCTTCATAGAGGTTTATCTGTTTAGACATTGAAATGACATAGGTCCTCCTTGCTGACTATTTTTAAAGGGATATTTACTCCCACATATCTGTGTGTATGTTACATCCACAAATCAAAAGACTACTCAGATGCAGTGTCTGGAAAATCATCTATAGCTATCCAATGCAGCCTAACTGGGTTGGCAAAAGCAAGCTCCAACTCTTTTCAGGCCAACAGTAAAAAACATGTCTCTGCTGTAATTCCAGTGAATCCATTCTAATGGAGAAGGTTGGTTCTCTGACTTGAGCCTAGGTCAAGGTTTAAAAGTCACACATACTTAATGTGCAAATGTGACTGGAGACCACATGCAATCAACACTGCAAGCACTGGAAAGTCGTTACTGGAGAACACCCTTGGAAAAGACCATATTCTGCCACAGCTACAGCAGACTGGGATAACAGTATCACCATCAAAAAAGCTGCTCTTTGAGCTGCTCATAGAAGCTGCTCAGACATGTGTCACTGCTGCTATGTTTTTTCATATAACTATATGAAAAAGTTGGCTGGACTTGTTCACCAGTTCCTGAACATTTTGCATATTTATGCTAAATAGTTGCCTACAGTTTCTCTGTGCAAACACACTAGAAAATAAGCACGGTGATGAAAAACTCCCCCTATTGTCCAGAGACTAAGAAACCTTGAGTTCTCTGAAAACAAAACTACCTGTACAAGCCAAAAAGATACCAGCTTAGGCCAAACATTGTCTATGAGACAGATTCATGGTGGATGTGGTCATATATAAAAAGTGAGCATTTACCTAATGCTAAATCTTGACCCAGAAACACACTGGGCTTATTAGAGAATAGTGGTAGCAAAAGTTTGAACTGGTTTAGTCTATAAACAAAAGAAACACAGTAAGATAGAGATCAATGTGAGAAGACAAGTAAAAAACCTGAATTTATAGGGGTTCCTGAGGGAAGAGAGTTGTCAGCACAATCCTTGACTGACTCGGGGTTTCAGTTGTAAACTGTTCTGCCTGGTTTAGCAAAATGGGACTCCAGTCCTGACTGTGCCATTTAGTCATTAGCCATCATCATGTCTGGCACATTTACACTATTTAAATCAATTCTCTTTTGCTGTACTTAGGAAAACTTAAAACATTTTAGTAATGTGGAGGCAGGACAGGAAAATAAGCAGCACTGAAAAGCTGGTGAACTTCTTTGGAAGCTGCAAAAGCTATAAATCACTGTTATCTTCTTCTGACAGCTGTCGAAAGTATATGGTCCAGTCTTCAGTGTTCAGATGGGGTTAAGGAAAATAGTAGTGATTTCTGGGTACGAGACAGTGAAGGAAGCTCTCGTAAACCAGGCAGATGCATTTGCAGAGAGACCTAAAATCCCAGTCTTTGAAGATTTGACCAGAGGAAATGGTAAGTTGGTTTTATTTTTCCTTAACACCTTGACTTATTTAAAAAAGTTTTTTCCTACAGACAAAGCAGAGGCTGGCAGGTCACTCTGGATCAGAGACCATGTAAGGCAGTGGAAACAGGGAGCAATTTCATTAACTTCAGTGCATTTATTCAAATTTGAAAGTACTGACAGTGACAATAAAACAACCATAACTCCAACAATAGCAACAGCAACAGATAATGGACAGTGTCATGCTTTCAGGATCTAGAACAGGGGCGTACATGCCAGGGAAGGCATTTCTAGCTCTTGTGGTATGGTTCTGGACTTCCATTGTTTTGACCTTATCATAGAATCTCCTTTTCCTGAAATGAGTATTATACCACTGCTTCTCATTTCAAGGGGAGAATACTGCTTCTAAAATCTGAATGTGACAATAGAATGGAACACACATAGAATCAGGGATTTATTCTAATAAGGGAGTTACTGTATACTGAGCTGGGTTGCAAAATAGTATTTCACATCCAAACTAAATTCTAATTTTGTATGAGAGATTTTTATTTCCACCCCCAAAGACACTTGGACAAATTCAGGAATAATTCTGCAAACATTTTAACAGTTGCATCTTTTGATCACATTATTGAACGTAAGCTTTCTTTACATCTTATTATTTCTTTGGAAAAAATATAACTAATGTAGGTAGTTACATGGGGTAACAATTCCAGTGAAAAACTGACTGAGAAGGCTTTAAGACCCTTCCTGTATTCTAAAGACATTTGTGCTTAGTCAGTTTTCTCCTGCAATTGTCAGAGACAGGAGAGCTCAGTTCAGTTCCACTTCCAAAGTATGATGGTCAGTGGTCTGAACTTGAATTTCCAATGCCCTCCTTGTTTCAGTGACAAGTGTCTCTCAAAGATGCATATTCTTCTTAAGCTTTGCTTAAATACCTCTTTAATAGTTTAGCCTCCTTTTTCTTGTGCAATAAACCTGCTGTTGAGGCCTGAAAATACTTAAGAGAAAGATGTTTTTTTCCCCATCCTGATGTAATTTAGCTTATTTTAAAAGTGACTGCTAACAAATGCTTCTGTTATTTGTCTACAAGTCAGTTATTTAAAATCTTCTGCCACCTTGAAATAATCTCTCTGTATCAGGGATAGTTTTTGCTCATGGTGAAAACTGGAAAGTCATGCGAAGATTTACTCTCACAACCCTACGAGACTTTGGAATGGGAAAAAGGGCCATTGAGGACTGCATTGTGGAGGAGTACGGGTATCTGGCAGACACTATTGCATCACAAGAAGGTGGGTAGGCAATTCACTCTTCAGACCTCTACGGTTTTGTTGAATTTCCCAGAGGCTTGCCAGTAACCTTCTCCAGTTCAGGCATTTTTAAGATATGTCGTACTTTAGGCTGAATCAAGTGGGTGAATTTGGCTCCTCTGGCATTTTTTCTTTATGTCTTGGCATGGTATTCTAACATTGAATAATAACCAATAACACCAATCAATAACAACAAAATAAAGAAATAGCTATAATTACTATCACATTTACATAGTCTCTTGCCACAATGTAATGTATTCTTTTGTCCATCATGTAGGAAAGCCCTTTGATATAAGTAAAATAATGAATGCAGCAGTTGCTAACATCATTGTGTCAATATTACTCGGACAACGATTTGACTACAAAGACTCCAGATTTGGGAGACTTCTACATTTGACCAATGAAAACATGAGGCTTGCTGGGAAACCTTTGGTTTCGGTAATGATAAATATTTTTATGCTGCTGTTCAACTGGATGCCATAGGAATTTGGTAATACTGGTAGTCATTTTTTTCTATTAAACAGAAAAATCTGAGACTCTGACAGATAACAGGTTTACAAGAACTTCCTGGGGCAAAACAAAGCTTGGAAGGTCTTCTGGGAATCTTGAAGCCAACAATCAAACCCCCAATTTCTCAAAAAATTCTTAAGCTATAGCTTGAAGAGTGACAAATCTGGACTGAAAAAAATCAAACTCTATTTCCCCTCTACCTTGCTGTAAGCTATTTTCTCCGTTGTTGGGACTGAAGCGTTTGCAGAGTTCTGACATGAACTGGATGCAAAAATAATACAATTTACAAGGAAAAAAAAAAGGCTAAGAGATTTTAGAAAGTTTAATTTTCTGTGAGATTACTTTCCCAGTCAAATATCTTGTTCAAACACACAGATGCTTTTGCTGGCACTGTAGAGTCTGGTATGAGGAAAGGAGCAGCTGAGAAGAGAGGACAACAAGGCTTTTTTTTTCTGGCAGCAATGCTGGCTGAGACGCCCACTGAATTGGTCTTGGAGAAAAGCAATGTTGCCTTGTAAGCTGGTGCCTCTCAGGGAAGAAAGAGCACTGAGTGGTCCCTTTTCTATTCTTACTCCACTTACACTCATGGCACAACATGAGGTGGGTCCAAACTTCCAGCTTACAGACCGTGAAATGACTGCCAGGACAATTTTTCCAGAGAAGTAGACTCCAAGAAATACTGTGAAGGCAGGAGCAACTCCTTTCCCAGAGCACAAAAAAGATCAAAACTAATTATGCATCAGGAAACAGGTGTGAAGCTCCTTAGAGATGATAGTGGGATGAGGGTTGATGTTGCGAGAGCTATTACTCCTCCCTCGGCCCAGTCCCAAGGACTGTGAGGGAAAAGGACAGTCAGGACCATGCCACATGAATTAATTCTGGGGATCCAGCCTTTTGCCAGACACTTTTTTCTGAGAAAGCAGAGATTTATCTGGGCACACACATACCCACCCTGTGCAGTGCATGAACAGCAAGTACAGCATTCCCCAAAAATATGGTTCACGTGTACAAAGTGTCCAGGCAATACAGTACACTCTCTCAGAACATAGGGCAGGGAGAAGCTATAGAGTATGTGGTCTACCTGTATGAGGAGCCCTGATACAAAACGCATTTTCCTGTGATTCTAGTACACTGAAAGGTTTCAACGACAAATAAATACTTTCAATGAGTAATAAATACTTTCAATGAGTAATAAATACTCTCATGGAATGCTGCTGCAACCCAGACTCACTTCTGCCCCTTTAGGCTTTGAAACAGCAAGAAAAATTAGCAGAAGATCTGGCCAAAAAAACAGTTGCTAGACAACATTTCCGTGTCCCTGGAGGCAAGTTGCAGCTGTTTGAGTCTGACATATACACTACTCCTGCAAAATCGTCTCTGTTTCCAGAGATTTGGGGCTGAGATGTTGCCTTGTATTCAGCAGTCCAGGATGGATTTTCTACCATGAATTCGTCCAGTTACTTATTTGTGTTCTAAAGAGCAAAATATTCACATTAAATCTTCGTCTTTTTAACTGCAAAATGGGCACAATGTTATTAATTTGTTTCTGTAGTGTTTTCAGACCTCTGGCCAGTAAATTCTAACACCTTTCCCTCTTGTAGATGTACAACATCTTCCCACACCTTGGATTCCTCCTAAGGGCTAACAAGAATCTTCTCCAAAACAGAGATGAATTTCATGCTTATGTACAAGTTACTTTTGTAGAACATCTCAAAACTCTGGACAAAAATGATCAAAGAAGTTTTATTGATGCTTTCCTTGTTAAACAGCAGGAGGTAACTGAATCTTTTTTCATTCATTGCAACTTTTATGGTTATATGAAGGCATTTACTATTTCTTTTCCGTTCCTAAAATTATTGCTATATGTCTTTAGGGAATCTACCTTTGACAAAATAATTTTAACAACCAGTAGAGTTGAACAGATGTTTTCACTCTATTGCAGTTCCTGACCCTTGTGATCTGCAAACATTTATCCTTATTTATGCTTTTCTCTTGTCTATAGCAATATATTTACAGAGCCTGCATCTTTTTGTCTGCTCTTGCTGTTGTCCTAGCCCTTCTGGCTCCTTCAAAAACATAACGCATTACAGAACCAAAACGCTACCTGGCCTTCACTGGGAACCTTATTTGTGGTCTTTCATATATCTGGGTTACCTTCTTCATAGAGAAACCAGCTCTCTGCAGCTGGCCCCAGTAAACGCAGGGATCATGCAAAACATAAAACCCATGCCAACACTCTTCTCCAGGTACAAGCCCAAAGCTCGTCTTTGTCTTTCACAGTTTTTAAGATAAAAGATTTATTTCTTAGCTAATATTTAGCTTTGCAAATTGCATTTTCACATGGAAAGCTTAAAGTTTTCATCCTTTTATCTCAACCACTTCTTGCAGGAGAAATCCTCTACCAGTAGGTTTTTCCATAATGGCAACTTGCTAAGTTTGGTGAGCAATTTGTTTACTGCTGGTGTTGAGACAATTTCCACCACACTAAACTGGAGCTTTCTGCTGATGATGAAGTACCCAGAAATTCAGAGTAAGTGGTCTTATGACAGATGCTGTTACACTCTGTGCCCCAGGAAACGAACGGGAACCTTGAGGGCCAACATATCTGTTAATATGCTGTTACAAAAAGCCAATATTTCTAGCTATTTATCATATGGCATCACCGTGCACTGTGGTTCAGACCCAGTGAGGGACACACTAGTCAGCCTACAAGCAGATTTTAAGCAGAGTTCATAGGCTAGTTCCTTTTCCGAGTAAAATCTCACTAATTAAAAAGAATAGAGCTGTCCTGTGTTGGCCAATGAAATTGTTCCAGGTTTCCTTCAGAAACAGGCTGTTGATAAACCGAAGGCCTGTGCAGATGTTAAATGGACTGCACCAATGCTTTGAATACCTGAGAAGATTCAGAAAACTGCCCCTTGTCTGACATCTTCATTTCACCTTATAGTACAGGGTTGTTAGGAGTCAAGTGGAGTTTTTAAGACACCTCTTCATCAGAACAAGAAACTTTAGGCAGAAGAGAGGGCAGAAAAATACAAGTCTTTAGGTCTTCCTGGTAAAATAATAATCAAACACTGTAGTTCTGTCCGCCTCCGTGTATTTCTGAAAGGAATAAAAAGATTTTAGGAGAATTTTCACTCAAGGTCTTTTATACTTTACGTCAGTAAAGCACAGTTCTTGTCAGGGATGAATGAGTCCTTGCCTCTTTACTATAGCTGATTCTTTCCTCAGAAAAGGTCCAAAAAGAGATACAGCAAGTGATAGGGTCAAACCCCCCACGGATTGAGCATCGAACTCAAATGCCATATACGGATGCTGTCATCCACGAAATCCAGAGGTTCGCTAATATCCTGCCATTGGATTTGCCTCATGAGACTGCTGCAGATGTCACCCTCAAAGGCTATTTCATTCCCAAGGTGAGATGCCTACAGGATTGTTTCTTTTAGCATTTATTCATTTTCAAATCTGTTTAATGTGATAAAAATGAACTCTCTAAGGAAGTCACATAACAGCAGTGAGAACAATCTCTTTCTCCAGGCTGACAATCTCAAAGTTTTATTGCCATTACTGTCACCACAATATTTGTCCACGGATTAATTCCATTGTTATTTTGCAGGGAACTTACATCATCCCCTTACTGACCTCTGTCCTGCAAGACAAATCGCAGTGGGAGAAACCAGACGCATTCTATCCTGAGCACTTTCTTGACGCCAACGGAAAATTTGTGAAGAAAGATGCTTTCATGCCTTTTTCAGCAGGTGCCTTCTCCTTTCCATTTACTGCTGTTGCAAGTACAGATCTTAGACAAGAGCTACTTGTACCAGTGTTTTTTCATTACTGAAGCCTGGCCTCCACACTGTCTTGTTCATGGGACCATTTCACAACCTGTATTTCACAGATTTTTCAGGACACATCTCTGATAGACTACTCACAAATGTCTGCTAATTCCTCCAGCCTCTGGATGCTCTTGGTTTCTCATTTAGTATTAAATGATTATAAATGAGAATTTGTAGTGCCTTCTTAAATATGAAGGAAATTTTCAGCAAATTCCATGATGGTTTAGATAACAAATTTTCAGTATAATTTGTTGCCCACAACTGCTCTGCGGCCTGGGCTTCTCTGTCTCCAACTCTTACCACGCCGAGCTGCATTGTCTATGACCACACACAAAGCACACAGAAAAGGTGGCTTCTATGTCTTTCCTGGGGAGCCATGTTTCATTTTTACACTTCCCTTTTTAAAATCCATGAATATTGTCGCCTGGGATCAAGTTTTCATATACTGTGCCAACAAAGAGGAGTTGCCTTATATAAAAACCCAAACTCCGTGTACAATGAACAGACAGAAAGGGGTTGCCTTCTGAGGCTTCCACAGAGCGTGATGTTCACCTAAGTTTACACATCTGCATCATTTGCCAAAGCATGGGAGACTCTGAACCCAAGGACTACTCCTTCTCTGGCATTTTCCTTCTCTGGAAATTCTCCTGCTTTGCAAGCTCTGTCATTGCTCAACTAAGTCCCTGTATGTCAGTCTCTGGCTACCTTGTCTACCACATGTACAACACCGTGTTTTTTAGAGACTCTCTTTATGTATTTTTAATTCTGTATGATATTTGAATAAGGTTTTTTTCTTGTCCTACTCACCATCCCACATATATTAAATAATCTTTGTCATAAAAGGGCTTGTAATACTTCCAATTTACATGCCTTCTTTTTCAGATTTGAGTCTAGATGTCCTAGCTGAAAGCACACCCAGGGAGCCCTGGAGGGCTTATTTCATAGTGCAGCCACGCAACAGCTCTTCCCTTGTCTTTCCGTCATACAAGGGACTTAAAATCAAATCTTAGTGCAGGCCTTGTTAGTTCTGGCCTTGAATCACCATGCTCTGACTCAGGCAGTTTACAAGCTGTTGAATTTGATGAGGATTGAGAAATATTTATATTCATGGCACTTCTGAAGAAAGGCTTATATTAGAGGCTCCATAGAATATATCCACCACCTTCCTCTTCAGTCTCACTCTAGACAGCATTTGTGAGTCTCCAAGGACTTCTCTGACAAAATTTAATAGAAAAAATAGCCTATCACTAATAGACTCAAAGTCTAGACTAAACGTGCCAAAGTTGGTCTGGGATCCAAAAATTTAACCAAGTGGAGGAAAAATCTGAAAAAGGAGAAAAATATAAATTTTCTTGAAAACTGGAGTTAAGGAATTCAGATTGCTTTTCCACACATTTCTCCTCAAATGCACGCATTTAGACAAAGGAAATTAAAAAAATTCACCAGGTGGCTTTGTTATTATACCTCTGAAGACCAAGTATCCTTTTTCTCAGATGATTCTTGTACTCAATAGATTTTTAGGAGCTATTGTGCTCTTTATTCATAGCTAGGATATGACATATCAGTTGTTCTGGATTCCCACAGATCTTATTCAGAATAAGAGCTGCTCAGCAGTTTTTACTTCTTCCAGCTACTGAAGAAGCAACTCTCACTGAGTTTCTTACTGTCTATTCTGTATTTAATTCCAGGGCGGAGGATCTGCGCTGGTGAGACTCTTGCCAAAATGGAGCTCTTCCTCTTCTTCACCAGTCTCCTGCAGAGGTTCACCTTCCACCCTCCACCTGGAGTTTCTGTCTCTGACCTGGACCTCAGCCCTGCTATTTCCTTTAACGTCGTCCCAAAACCCTACAACATGTGTGCTGTAATACGTTCCTAGAGCTCTAATCAGCACTTTAAAGTTGATATATGGAGAAAATTCAGTTGCTTTGACACCAAGGCTCCAGCAACATTTAGATACCCTCAGATCTTTTGCTTGGCCTCCAGCTGCCAGATGGGTCCTGTGCCATATAAGCCCTGTGTGCATGCTTCAGACAATGTAGATCAAATGTCTATGAGTGTTGAAAAGCAGACTGTTAGATAGGACGAATGACTAAAGACTCAAAAGGGAAAATAATATTAGAATCCAAAAATTACATGAATGGATGCATTATTTTTATTTTCAGGAGTGAATTTTCCCTCCTCTTGCATTCTTCTAGTGTAATAATTTCCCTGTAATTTTAGGGAAAATTGTTACAAAGGAGTAGCAAACTTCTCATCTAGATTTGATTATTTTAGTTTTTGGATTCACAGAGGTTGTAGGTTGTAAGGAAATTTAGCCTGAGGTTTTTATTTGTTTCCAGATTTCAGGAGGCAAATACTATTAAAACTCGTGTCTCTCCTACTCTCCAATCCAGTTTGCAGAGCAGGTGCAGGTGAAAACCTTGCCAACATGGAGCTCTTCCTGTTCCTTACAAGACTCCTGAAAAAGTTCATGTGTTTTCCCACCCCTGGACTATCCATTTCAGGTCTGAACACAGTTAGGTGCACTGGCCTTTCAGCAGATGTTTTAGGATGTGACCTATGATTTTATGACCTTTCTTGCCAATACAGAAATCCACACACTCCTGTGATCACAGAGGGTTGTGCAGGTGTAATGGTGGCAGGAGTCTATTTTTTTCACTTTTTGTGAACATTTACAGAGGTTTCCAAATCCATCCTTCAGCCTCGCCATTATAATAAGACACAGTTGTCTCCACTTTCAGTAGAGGACAGACCAGAAAAGCAATGCAGAAGAATGGTAAGTCTTACTAGATACAATAAGAGAACACCCCTGTGTAACTTCATGGTGCTCATTGAGCTATATGTCCTCATGTTGCTATCCCCTCTGAAGCACCAACAGAGCTAGCCATACATCCTCATGACTGGGTAGCATTTTGTGTCTCAGAAGGAACAAACTTTAAAAATCAGAGCTGCTGCACTGGAAGTTGTAATACACCAGATCCTCACAGTCTCTGTTTCTAATTAGTCCAGGGCTCCGGTGAGAAAAACTAATGTAACTTGCAGGACATTCCCACGGCAATCTTGTGTGTGTCTGTCTTCTGAGTTACGTCTGCACTTGGAGAAGGTGATGTTTTTCATCAGTTAGCTGTTATCTGTGAAAATTACAATTTAATTAGCTTTACCAGAAAAAAAAAAATTCTCTGCCCTTGAATTTTAAATGTTAAAAACACTTCTGAAAATATAGGGGGAGGTTCCACTGAAGGTTTGAAAATGGGACTCACTGTAGAAAAGGTGTTAGAAGTTGGTGATCACAATTCGTTTTCTGAAGCTGTTCTTTCTCGTATCATCAAAGTACTCAAAACAAATCAGATGTTTGTGTTTCTTGCTGCTTTTAACCTTTAAACAAAACATATTTGTCTCAGTAATATAAGAAATCCAATGTAACAAGGAGCCTTACATTTGTCTTACAAATGAAGATTCTGAAACCATAGAAAGAATGTGATAACTGAAAGCATGGTCAGAGTGCATGAAAAGGTGGGAGGTGAGACAATTGCACTGTGCTTTCCTGAGAGAGTGTTTCTGTATGTACAAAGCAGATAATCTTCTCTAAACATCTTTGTACATATTGATTCAAATGCCCTCAATTAACCTACTATCTGAGGCTTTTCCACATATTTATCATCAAAGCTAGAACTAGATCAGAATGGACTTTTTTGCCTTTTTCCAGCTCTAGCATTTCAGAAAAACCCCACTCAGTTTAAAAACTGTTTTTTCACTTGGGGCCTTGGAGATAAAAACGATGAAAAAAAAGAGATTTTTTTGTAAGCAAAACAGACTGCTATTCCTTCCACTACTCTTTGCCAGGAATTGCCATCAGCCCTGGAGAGGCTAAACCTCTGTTTCTAGGTCTTTACTCATTCAGAAGAAGATGGACTTCATCTGAAAGATGGCAATGTCTGATTGTTCATGAGTTACGAGACAGTTGCTTGATGTTTGCAAGATCACAAGGATGAACACCATCATGGAGGCTGTAACTCCTCCAGGGGAGCCCCACACACTGCAGAAGAAGGCAAAACCCATTTGTTCTAGAAACAGGACATTCATTCACATCTAAAGTTCACCAAAAAGGCCCCCACTTCTAATCACAAGAGAACTTAGTCTGTTGGTCTGCCCAATTGCCTTGGTCAGTTCGGGCACGCTTACTGGCAGACGCACCTGCTGCCTGACTGCTTCTCACCCTGAGAAGAAACAGAAATCCTCCACCATATGCCACTTGCACCTGTAAAACAGCAATTTCTTCTTTAACTGTTATTTCTCTCTCATTTCCCTGCTATTTTCTGTTGACCTTCTTCCAGTGATGGAATGCTACAACTAAGCCAAACAGCCCTGAAAATTTATATCACAAATATAGATGTATCTGCCACAGCCTACCATATGCAAAGAAATAACACTTGTGTACTTGTTACAGCACGTCCCTTCTCAGCAAAAACCTTAAGCCAACTTGACCTGAGTCCACAGGTTCATTAATAACTTTCCTGAATATTCTGTAACTGGATAACCTCAGTAAATAAAGTATGCACACATGGCAAATAGCTGATGCTTTTCTAATGAACCTTCTGACTTCCTACTAAACACTGCATAAACACTATCTGCAAATTCCAGCTGGCAGAGGGCTCCCACCTCCTGTTAACAGTAAAAGGAAGTTAAAACTGACTGAAAGCCAAAATAGCCCTAGGCTGATACTGCTTCAAGTCTCCACGTCTGCTCTCTCTCTGCAGGCAGCGTGGGAGCCGAGTGGTACTCCTAGTTCAGGCCCAGGATCCTCAGGGTGCCACCCGGACAGATCAGGGCTCATCAGCCAAGTGCTGGTGCAAAGAACATCTACTTACTGAGCGATCACTACAGGGTGCATAGGGGACCCTTCGCTCAAAACAAATGATGATGCTCACCTCTTTTCTATGTGCTGATTGCTTGTCCTGACTCTTCTATAGGCTATGAAATACGGAAAGTTTCCTGAATATATATTGCAGAGAATTTCCCTCAAATCAAAGTCTTTACACATCATTGGAAACCTGCTCATCACAGATAGCAAGGAGGCCTCCTACATATTGCTACTGTAAACCTTATTGTTCTTCCTACTGCGCCACCATGCATTCAATGAGCATTTGTGTTGGTGCTCTCTATCTAAACTTCAGCCCTGGTACAGAATGACATGTATTAAACTGAACTCCACCTGAAAGTGCAATGGGAGGAAAACTTCAAACACTACATAGTTCATGCTCTTTACTGTAGATGCCCTTTTGTCACATCACCATATCATTTCTGATTTCTGTCAAAATGGTTTTTGGTGATTAAAAGGGATCAACCCAGTTATGAAGCATTCATATCATTTTGGGATTGATACTCAAAGAATGACCAGAACAGAAGGGGTTATGGAGACGCACCAGATCACCCATGTCGCTGTAAGAATCAGTTGCAAGAACATCAAAATGCCTAGACTGTGGCCACAGCCTGCTCTGGTACTGAGTCTGTAGACCTCAGCATGTTACTTTTTCTTTCACAAATGAAAAGTTATCTTCTCTTCACATGGCACCTCTTCACATCATGGCTCCTCATTCTTTTCCATTAGCTAGCAGTACTTCTAGGAGTAGATGGAGAAGAAAAATCCACTTCCATAAGAATTTCAGGTTCTTCTTATCAACACCTTTCTGAAGGCAAGAAGACAGAAGCAGCAAAGCTCCTATTAGAGCTTCAGCGAGTTCCCTGCACTGGCTGTACTTTGAGGGTTTCAACTGAAAAGTCAGTCTTGCCTGAACCGACCTTGGTCTTTCCTCTAGGATATTTATGTGCCTAGGCAGCCTGAAATTCTGCCTTTCATATGGCAGGATTCTAAATTGCATGACCACCTCAGGCTCTTTGTTGAGGTCTCTCTGTTTATCAGATCATAGAATCACAGACTCTTTACGGTTGGAAAAGACCTCTAAGTCCAACCGTCAACCGAATACCACCATGCCTGCTAAACCATGTCCTGAAGTGCCACATCTACATGTTTCTTGAACACCTCCAGGGATGGTGACTCCACCTCTTCCCTGGACAGCCTGTTCCAATGCCTGACCACTCTTTCAGTAAAGAAATTTTTCCTAATATCCAATCTAAATCTCCCATGATGAAACTTGAGGCCATTGCCTCTCGTCCTATCGCTAGTTACCTGGGAGAAGAGACCAACACCCGCCTCATTACAACCTCCTTTCAGGTAGTTGTAGAGAGTGGTAAGGTCTCCCCTCAGCTTCCTCTTCTCTGGACTAAACAACCCCCAGATAATTATCTTCTGTCTTCAAAATCGAACAACCACTAGATGTGGTTACCTAGAAATTATTCTGCCTGTTGATAAATATAGGTTTTCCACAGCTTCTGTAAAAATGGTCTAATTGGGCTGAATGAGATAGAATCTAGGGGTAGACATCTGGCCCCATCGAAGGCAATGGCAGGATTTACCTGGACTTGAGAAAGACAAGGATTATAACCTTGATCTATTCAGTTATCCTAAAATACTGGGCTGCCTTAAACACAGATTAGCCTTTGAATCCAGAGTGTATACATCTGTGTGCCTGCTCATGTACTAACAATCACTATCATTTCCTGCAAGTCTCACTTTTCCACGGTCTTGCAGAAATTCTATGTTGTATGCCAGTAGCTTACCTCCTGCAGGAAATCCTGCTTTGCTCAAAAAATATATTCAGTTTTTAAAAACTGAGGAAGTAGAATCGTAGCTTGATTTTCTGGCACCAAATCTGCCAGCCCTGCATAAGTGATTCAGATACACATACTGTCTTTCAAATGGCAGTGCACGTACAAGTGACATTCTTATATTTAATGCAGTATGAAACTCAGAAAGCTAAATAGTAATGGAATATTTGAATATTAGTGAAATGAAATGTCTCAACACACCTTTTTGTCCTCCTTTTAGAAAATTTTGTAATTGTTAGTCCAGGACCTGATGATAATTCAGAATCCTTTGTGCCCTAAAAGGACACGGGCCTCCTCTGTTCCAGGCATGGATTTAGCAATGCGAGGTGCCTTCCATTAATATCATCCTGTCAGGTATACACTGCAAGTTAAGTTAAACTGGAATTAGCCCACGAATATGTCAAGCCCGACCACCTCGCAGACCTGCAGGTATCCAGCCCTGTATCCCTCTGGCCCTTCTGAATGTCTATGTACATAAACTATTTACCTTTCCCAGCTCACCTGGGTGGTTGTTAGTTAAACCATTAGATGGCTTTGTTGGTGATGCCAAAGCATGCAAGGAAGAACACCAGCAAGCCAATCAGTTGGATGCCGTGTGAAGCTTTGAAAGTACTTGAAGTCAGAACTCGTATGATTTGAATTCTTAGCAGCTTGACAGCTGCTGTTCAGAGGCTCCCTGGCAGCTGCCTGGCCAGCAATACGCCACTGCTATGCTTCTAGTCCACACTGTCTGAATCAAAGGTGATCTCTGTGACAGTGGTGACAGAAGTCAAGCCAGCAGCTTAGAGGACAGCAAACCGTGGAGGAAGCAGCAGTCTCCTGGGAATTAACCAGTCTACTTTTTTACTTGACTCTGTGTAGAACACACTTTTTCCTCTCTTGCTTGCCATAATACACCTACTTGGGCATATGCTGTCTGCATTAAACCTTCACAGCAAAGGAGCCAGCTACTTAGCTTTCGTATAAGACTAAGGACGCCCTTGCTGTCAGTACCAGAAGAGATAGGTAGAAAATATAATGAACAGGCCTATATTTCCTCCCCAGTACCTTCAGAGCCTTTCTGTAGGCTTGTTTTTCTAAGGCCCTTCTCCTGAAGCTCGTGGCTCATTCTCTCAAGTAGAGAGACCAACCTAACCTTGTTTCTCCAAGAGGTCAGCCCCTCAAATCTTCTTTCCCTTCCCCCATGGCTTGTCTCTCTCTCTCTTTCTTTTGCTCTGTTTCCGAGACAAATTTGGGAATGAATCTGCACAACTTTACAGGGTCTCCTCCAACCAACTGGACTCTTTGCTCTGACTTTGTCTGTCCTTCACCTTTCTGCTCTCCTTCCTTTGCCAGACAGAACTGCCACAACTGGTTCTCACTCAGGCTTCAGTTAATCTCCTTGTCAAAAGGAAACAGGACTCCTTTTATTCTGGACCTGACTCCTGTGAGGTGCTGTAATCATGGCCCCTTCCAGCTCAGTAGATAAACACAAGATTAAGGCTAAATCTTACTAGTCCCTAGTAAGTATTCAATGACTGATTCATTTCAGGTCTGTGAGGAACCTTACTAACAGTGCTGGGTACATGTTTGCACAGGAGATACCCACAAAATACCAGAGATACATAGTAAATTGAGCGGAAAGCAGCACCTGTAGACATACATCCCCTTGACAGACACATCCTGTTTCCAGTCACACCCATTTAATTCCAAAAGGCGAAATTGTGGTGCAAAGCTGGAATGCCAATAGATTTACAGGCTCACAGGACCACAGGATAATTCAGGTTGGAAGGGACTGCAGGAGAACAAAGAATCAGCCATGAGGTCAGATCAGACTGCTCAGGGCTTTATCCAATCTGATTTTGAATCCAGATGGATCCAAATACAGTTTTGGACATACATAAGTGCAACAGAAAGTACAATACCTCTCCGGGTCAAAGCTAAATGCCAAGACAGTACAATAAGCCTCACGCTGTTCTGTTTTCCAGTGGAGATCTGAGCTTGGTATACTTCTCAGGCTGAGATCCAGGCTCTTCAGATGAGATTGCATGGCACGGTGCTTATTGCCCCACTTTGCCGTGAGCAGAAGGCACTGATGTGGTGGAAGTAGTCTCCATGACAGCGACAAATGGCTGACAAGGAAAATTATCTCTAGAAGACCACCATGGCATTAACACTTTGCTTTTCTCTGGGGATATATTGGTAAATAGATATGCTGTAACATGGGAAGCTATGAAATATGGACTAAAAGTTATTTGACTAAAAGTCAAACTAAAAGTCTAGTGATTCTTAAAGTGTAAAAGAGAAGCAGTGTACTGAACTAAGCGCCCTGTGAAACGAAAGTCCTCCCCTTTCAAACTATCTTCTGCAAGGTACTGGAAGAGGTGGTCCAGACTAGTAATTTATACAATACCAGGAACCAACAGAAATACTAAAAAAGTTATGAATGTCGTCTGAAATCAACCCCTTTGATTAGCAAAGGATGGTGACCTCCAGCAAGAAAAGTGTTCCCACGCTACTGTGTTGGTAGTACTTCAAGACACAGGCTGTTAGGCAAAAGCACATGCAACCAGCAGGATTCAGGGATAAATTCAGGCATGTACATTTAAGTGTTTGACTGTAAGTGTCTACGAGTGCCCTTGTGACTTAATTCAGTTGTCTAGATCTTGAGTGTTGTTTGAAATGCTTTGTGACAGCTGATGTCCAATGAGTAGGCCAGAAGAGTGTTGGTCTCCCTTTGAACATCAAGCAGGTGTGTCAAATATTCTAAGATGCCCAAAGTTAGGCTAGACACGCATGTCTAGGCAAGTAAGCAGCAGCTTAGTCTACATTGTCATTATTTAGTGAGGATCTCCTGAAAACAGTCGGTGGAGCCTAGACAGTGATTTGATTTAGCCTAAGCACACACTTACGTTTGTTCAGCATTAATTGAACCCTGCCCCTTACTATCATTTCTGACACCACAGAGCGTTGGAGATACCTGCACAGGGTTAACAAATGCGACATAAGGGAGATTTGTTGCCCTCTGGACCAGTAGCTGCAGATCAGGAAGGGTACTCTAGAGCACTGCTTGCTTTTGGCCAACCAAATAGAGCCTCTGTTGTATTTTATACCATCAGCAACCTGTCTTTGATAGCTGTGCTGCTCAAGGAACAACCTCTTAGTTACGTCTTTATCCTCCTAATAGGTGCCTGCGCAACAACCTTGTCAGCTTTGGTATATACAGGACTTCCATGAGTCCTGCCACGGCCTTCATTGATAGCATTCTCATTGTTGCTCTGAAGCATTATCCTGGCTCATAGCGTTTAGCCATGTCCCTAGAAATCATAGTCACTTCTCTTAAATGCATATCTACACTTGGATGCTCTTGACTGAGAGACAACGTAGATATCTCACGGCTTCTGTCTGCCAAATTTAGTTTTAGACTGGTGTGAAAACAATGAAACTTACTTCCACCCCCAGAAGGAGCATTTGCAAAGCATTTGGAGTCTATATTTACTGATCGAACTGATGGAAATTACTTCTAGCAAGCCCTCCCAACTTGTGATAAAACACCTATGTCTTGAAGTTAAAACCTGCAAGAATTTTCATCCAGCATTTCCATGTTTAGCTTTACCATGAGTGGAAGATAGATAGACAGATAGACAGATTTGTAGATATGCACTTTGAGCATAAAGAGACACAGTAGAAAGGAGACAGACTTGTTCCTGCATTGGATAATAAAAGACATCTTTGTAAAATTTTTCTTTAATTCAGACTGCTCCTTGCAGGTTTCTCTGCTTCTTGATTGTGTATACTAATCTCTTTTAGGCCATCGAAGGGAAAGCAGAGGCTTGAGAACTTACACCAAGACAGACGGATGGGGTTAGAGATGTCCAAGGATTCTGCTGTAGATATCTCAGAAAGTAATTATACAGTGGCAAAAATTCTTCAGTCAGAAGCTGTAAAATGGGAATATCCATTACAGCTGAATTACAACAAAACTATTAAACTGATGACCATTCCCAAGTCTTTTGGATCTGCCATGAGCAGAGAAGTCATGAGCAATTAATACCTTCAATTTTAGGTTTATGCAGGAAACTCTTGTATGATTTCTGATCTCACCCAAAATTAAGTTCCACCAAAATGCTGCTGAAGTGCACAAAGGTTAATCTGAATGTAGAGGTTGGTAAGGTTTGGATACAAGTGAGATTTGGCTAAAAAATGAAAAGGTGTGTGAATCACTGTGAAAAATGGGCACGAAAGAAACCGGGCGTTCACGCTTTAAAGCAAAGTTATTGATGGTATATTCGTCTCCTGGACATTACCCTGTGCTGGAAAGCCACAGCTATGTAATTTCTTAGCTAAAAGGTAGCCACAAGCCTGCTATAACCCCTCCTCTGATGCTGTGGAAGAGTATAACCATGAATCATGGTGGCAAACCGATCTGTTAGGCTCCAGGAGAGCAGATGCCCATTGTCATCCAAGACACAAACACTGGGGAAGCAGCAAATAAGGTTACCAAGGTACTTCTGGCTCCTTGGGTTGTCACCCCCCCATGACCAGGTTTTGCTGAGCAGGCTGGCATGGGAGATGTCCAGGTGAGTCACTGTTAATTTAGGGTCCATCCTAAGAGACAGTACAGAAAGTGTATTAGGTAGAAAGCTGTGTCCCATATTCTCCAAGCAACTGCACAAGATTTAAAGCTGTCTTTTCTAGCCAAATAGATCTTCAGGTCTGTATCAGAAAGGGGAATCAAAGTGAGCTGAGTTCACTAGGCTGGAGGTTTGGAGATAATTATAGAGGGCAGCACCTCTCCGTTTTAAGTCTTTGTTTATCTAAGCTCCTGGGTTCACACAACACACTCCAGAGGTGCCTTCTTCCTTATGGGAAGAATGGACAATATGTTAAGGAAGGCAAGGAGCTTAGTGATATATTAGGTGGCACAGGAGAGTGGAAAGGATTTGATTTCCAGTCTCGTTCCACCTAGACTGACAGATTCCCTCTGGATTTTGAATCCAGCACTGAAAAATTTATTCCAGAGAAAATGGAGCCTCTGGTTCCCCTACTGTTCTGCTCTGGTGTCAGACCGATATCTCACCAGCAGAGGGATGTTGGAAAACTGAGTAGGCTTCAAGTAGTTGTGTAAAGTCCCCTTGTGAAAAAGAAACTTTGCAGGAGTCCTAGGTCTATCTATCAACAATAAGGAGCTTTGACACAGGAAGGTCAAAGGCAATGGAGAGCAGACCTGTGGATTCCATGTATACACTAAGAGAGGAGGCAATCGGGACTATTCAGGAATACAAAACTGCAAAAGTGATAGACTGAATGAAGAAAAATCTTGGTAAGTGTTTAAATGAATAGTTCCTTCCTTATCAAGTAATTCCCCAGTTAGATTTTTCAGCCAGTCACAGAGAAAGTCTAGCAGTCTTCCTGATATTTTTGATGTAAATGTACTTTCAGGAAATATGTTGCTGTAGTAAGGACATTGACTAATGACATGGAGTGCTTAGACAAACTGAAGTCTGACATCTGGATCTGAACGGATAACCATATGGAAAGGGGATGTTTTCACATCTACCCGCTTAGATAAAGCCACAGTTCTGGATATTTCACATATTCCATGCTGGAGCCCTGTGTATACAGAGGTAAATACTGAGGCACCTTAAAAAAGAAAAGGTTTTTTTGAAAACAAAGAGCAATAGTACACTTCTAATGGAACTAGCCAGGTACTCGAAATCTCAAAAATTATTAAATACGTTCATACCACACCCTGGCTAAAGCTTACACTTACCTTCCACCAGACCAGGTTGCTCAAAGCCCCAACCCAGCCTTGAACACTGCTAAGGAGGGGGCATCCACAACTCTGGGCAATCTGGGCCATTACCTCACCACCCTCCTAGTGAAGAATTTCTTTCTTATATCTAATTTTAAATCTACCCTCTTTTAGTTTGAAGCCTTTACCACTTGTCCTATCGCAACAGGCCCTGATAAAAAGTCTGTCCCCATCTTTCTTAAAGCCCTCTTTCAGTACTGGAAGGCTGCTCTAAAGTCTCCCCAGAGCCTTCTCTCTTCTCCAGGCTGAACAGCCCCAGCTCTCCCATCCTTTCCTCCCAGCAGAGGGGTTCCAGCCCTCAGATCATTGCTGTGGCCTCCTCTGGCCCCGCTCCCACAGCACCTTGTCCTTCTTGTACAAGGGCTCCAGAGCTGGACACAATACTTCAGACCACCTCCTAAAAGTCTGGATCTATGTTCCTGTTTCATGTTTTCCTGTTCATGTGTGCACGAGAATCCCAAAGCAACAACATCCACAGCCAGCCAGCTTATCATAAATCGCTCAACGTCAGGAAAAAAAAAACAAATTAAAATAGTTATGGCTCACTTCTGTAACTATCTCGCCCTGTAACAGTACCGCCATTGCTAGCGGCAGCTCTGCACAGCGTTCACAAGGCCTTGGGACTGAGGCTCACCCGATGCTCTTTCCGATTGTTTTACTTCACTGTGTAATTTAGCGCTTTCCTCTAGTTGACCAGGTGTCTACAAATTGTTTCACTTTTGTTATCTTTGTATGGTACAACCACAGTTTTATATAGAGAGCAGTAACAAGCAGCTCTTCTGCATCAGATGAGATATTTACGACTAATATAATGACGCAGTATAGAGAAATACAGGCTGAGTATTACAGCAGAGGCCTTGAGAAACGGAGTCAGGGGATGCGGGGCAGAGAAGTACGGGCACAAGGTGGTCAGCAATGTGGCACAGGAGAGCGATGACGATGGTAAGAGATGAAGACTGGCATGGGAGACCCCTCAGCTACAAAGAACTCACCAACGATCAGGTCAAGAAATACAGACTCAGAGCTGGAAAAAAAATGGCTTTAGGAGTAAGAAATAGGACCTAACATACAGAAAAGGTACTACACGCTGCCCCCAAGATGTGCTGCTTCTCTGCATATAAACATTATTTTGAGCGCATCACCTTGCAATCTAAACAACTAGATTTGCAAGGCAGGGAAGTGACCACAAATCTCAGTCCCAGGAGCTGACCACATAGGCTGGAATCATGAGACATTTTGCAATTATTCCTTTCTTGGGGAAATGTAAGAAATGCTGCAAATAGCTAAGGAATAATTCATCCTGCTTCTGTACCCTGTCTTTCAGGGTGTCAGCATGTATGACCGAAAGTAAATCAACAGCGTAGAGACTTCCTGTTATCAGTAGTGTCCAAACCATTTAAATGTCTCTGACGATTACATTCTTCATATATTTTACTTCCTTTTCACACCTGTTTATAGACTTCAGCATACACAGGATCTTCTGGCACTGTTACACACACTTGACTGTGAGAACTTGCTGTCTAGCCCCCAAGTTGGCTACTCCCTCACTCCTGTGCTGTAAAAAGCAGTGAGTAACCCATCCCTATTCAGTGCGTTCATAAAAAGCTTCACGTCTTTATTATTTCCTTCTCCAGTTACTGCTATTTCAACTTTCCTTATACGGAAGCTGTATCATATCTCCGACTCCTACTTACTGCCCTTCTCCACACTTCCCTTTTTTTAAAAAAAGAAAAAAGGTATTGATGTGACTCACGAAGTTCAAAACCCACACAAAAAACTGTTCGCAAGTAGATCACCCTTGAAGAAAGCTGAGGAGTATATCTTCACTCAACAAAAATTGAGATAGCTGGCATGCAGCAAAATCATTAATCCATAATCTGGATTAAATGACTTTGGGGTAGTGGTTATGTCAGTAAGTGCTCCCCTTGTCACATGATTAAAAATTTGGGAAATGTTTCTAAATATTTATATACTTTTGCACGTAATTCAGCATAAAGCAAGCAAGTACTTAGTCTGGTTTTCCTGATCCTACACGTAGCAACTACAGAGAGGCTTTAATCTTTCATAGGAAAATAGAGATAATTAGCTCATGTCTCATTAAGAGTACCAGCAGCTTGTAAACAAAAGAACAAGTGTTTGTGTGGTAAGTCAATGTAAAGAGCACTGCTTCTTTAGGGAAAAACTTTATCATGGCAAAAATAGAGGAGAGATTAAAGTGCATGGGAAAAAAAATAGACTTTTGACTTAATTTTCTCTCTCTCAAACTGAACAATATCTGACAGTTAATGAAATATAAGCTGAGTACACAACTCTGAGATTAGAGCTTTGCTTATAATATTCTTATCGGCTTTCCCCAACTATCTGGATAAACCAGGTGTGAATGTCTTTTTTTTTTTAAAGCAGTGAATATGAAAATGCAAAAGAAATCCTGCACATTTGAGAAAAATTATTCCATTTCCTGCCATGGAGGGTTTTTATTAAAAAATGCTAAGAAAGTTGAACAGAGGATTTGCAACTGAGCATTACATAATCATATTTTTAGTATGTGTTTCAGGTTTAAAGAGGATTTAACTACAAAACAAAAGTTAGTTTTGTAAGACATACTGCCTTCACTGATTTACAGATGTGATATAAAAGTCCAAATATAATGGAATATGTTGCCTTATTCTATAAAAATGCCAAACAAACCCAGGACCTATTTCCCTCCCTTCTCCTAAGACGGTATATATCACCATTAGAAGTTATCACAGGTCCAAAAACACAAAACACCCCAAAAAACCCTTGACTGATCACTTCAGTGACTAGAGTCCCAGAGTGCACCTACAGATTTATATACTAATATTCACAGGAAACGTTTTAACAGAAATTCCGCAGTCACAGCAGCAAAGCCAGTAGGAAGAAAACAACATTTCCACAATCAGCATCCTGCTGCTCTACATCAACAGAGTGCTGGCATAGGTTATCTTCCTCAACGGAGACTCCTTATATCTTGGTGTCTCAAAGGAAGTCCACCTTCTCATAGCTCTTTTCAATGAGGGTTAACATGTTCTTCAAGTCAGCTGACTGCTGAATAGTGTTCATATCCTTTAGAAGATCTTTCTGATTTTTTATCTTCAAAATTTCTTCCTGAAGAAGGAAAGAAAGAATAATTGACAAAAAAAACCAAAAACAGCTTTCACTGAGTCCAAAAGTAATTTCACTTTCATGCAGCCTAGCGGTACCTAAATACAGCTAAAATAAAAGATTAAAAGACACAGAATGAGGCAGTCTTCTTTCCATCAGTTATACAGAGATATATTTCAGAAATTATTACAGATTCCCTAGGACCAAAGGATTCCTAGGAAAAGACATGATCCTTTAAATGGCAGGTTTTCCAGGGTTTTGTTCCATTTTTAAAATGTAAGCATATGGTTCTCAATGAAAAGAAAAACAAGAAAAAAGAAAAAACTTTCAGATATTTCAGAATTTTCAGAAATTACTCTCTGGCAGAGGTTAAGTGACAAAAGCTCATTCTGTTGATTTCTTTCTCATAGCCAAGGTGTCTCTGAAAATACATTCCATGCTCACCTGCAAAGTGGGTGCCTGGAAACTGCGCTTGGGGAGTTCTGGAAGGTGGAGTGCTCCATTGCCATCTTCCTGGAATATCTAGAAAAGGAAAAAGAGAAAGAAAAAATAATCCAAACACAAACATCAGGCACAGAAGTAGGAAAATAAAGCGGCTGTCATTATCCAACTTCTGAAATGTAAATTTCTTAATTCTGCAGCTAAAGTTGGAAAGACTGAAAAGATATTTTCCCAAAGGCAAATAAGGTCTTCCTTATATGACGCTTTCTGCAGAAACAGCTTGTCGGGACAGCTCTGGAAGCTAGCCCATTCCTCTAGGTTAGAGGAGTGCAGCAGCATCTATTGGAGATACCTTTCTGGCCTTTTTTTCATCTTCCTCTAACTGATTCTTGAGCCTCTGGATTTTGTACTGCAGTTGCTGTCTAGTTTCTTCAATGCGTCCTGCTGATCGCTCAGCTTCATTTATTTCTTCCTATAAGACAAAATACACACAAAGCCAGAATCAAATTCACTTTAGAGACAGTGAGTCTTTTGCTTACAAGATACTGCTACTTAGCATCAGCTGAGTCACTGAAAATCCATCCAAAAAGGCTACAAAGCAGTGTACCAAGGTGGGTGACAAACAGCGAACAACTCCTCTACAACAGCACAGGCATAGCCTGGATGGACTAGGATATAGTCCATCTACTAAAAAGTTACAACACAGTGAGCAGCAGCAGACAGGTAAGATATTTTCTTCCCTTTCTTGCCTTCCTACCTGCATTTGTACCAAAGACTCTTCATTTGTCTCCAGCATTTCTTTCTCCGCCATTAGAAGGCTGGGGACATTCTTCAGGTTGCCCAGCCTCCCTGGAGGCACCTTTAAAGTCTTGAAAAATCTCAGCACCCTTTATTATAGAAAAAGGAAAGCATGACTTGTTTGGAGTTCTTTGCAAAACAAAAAGAAAACTGATTAACAGCTTCTCTGGGGAAAAACTAAACTCAATTTAGCCCAATTGCTGCCAGTGAAGTAAAAGGATCCAGACAGGAAGAAGAGCTGTCTTGAACTGTTTTCCAAAAATCGTATAGAATAGATGTCTAGCGAAGGAATCAGGAACAAGAAAAGCCACTGTAATCTTCACTATGATGCTGATGTTTTGTGGTTTCTACCCCATTGGCCTGTACACTCCCTGACTGTAATTTGACATTAACTAAAATTTTCCCAGTTCTGACCCTTCTGCTTTTCAAAGTAAAGCTAAGTTCCAAAAGTAGCATTTTTAACTGCTTCCACACAAAATCAATGCTTTTGTGAAACATGATATATAATTTTATGCCACAGGAAGAGCTTTAGCTTGCTCTCAAAGGTCCTTCTGATTCTGAGGAAGATTTTAATTGTTTCAAGTTGGATCCGTCTGTTAGATACACCAAACTGCCACACTTTCCATGCATCTCAGATGAGACTGCAGGAGTCTGGCAACTCACAAATCAGACCCAAAATGTCACAAATTAAACATGAAAAAAAAAAAGGAAATCATTTATGAAAAACTAGCTCCTCATGTTTGAATCTTGAGGTACTGTAAGAACAAAGAAAGCAATTTATAGGCTCAGGCTTTGTGTTGCTAAGAGCCAAAGACACACACTAAAATTCTCAGAGAAGCAAGCATACGTAATTATTCCACAATGACACAAAAAGACTACAAACACAAAATTTCAAGTTTTTTTGAAGTAACTTCAACAGTCAGAAAATGAATTAGCATTTAAGAAAACTTAGCTATAACTCCTACCGCCACTATAATAACACGATAATAAAATAAAAACCTGCCTACAAATTTAAACCCTGTATGAAGAGTACAAAGCTGATTAAAGGAGCTCTTAGGAATACCTCCTAGGTTCTGTTACTCATATAGTAGTTAAAAAGTGGGTCTTTCAACAACTCTTGCTTGTCCACTTCAATCAATATACAGTCAAGATACTTCCCTTCTTGATTTTACACCAACTCTCCCTTCCAAGACTTCCTAAATGTGACCACTTCCAGAAGCAATTCTGTAAGCACGGTAGAAAACACCTGGGTAAAATAAAATCCCTTCTCTCCCTCCTTTAAAAAGAAAAATCGAAAATTTCCTACCTTTCTTTCAGTAAATTGAGGTGTTTCTGAATATCATCTTTCCTCCCACTTTGCTGGCACAAAACAGATCTGGAAAGAAAATAAAAACAGAATCTTCATCACAAAGCCTGCAAACACAGAGAATGCATCAAGCAAAGCAAACCTAGCCAGAACCTCTCTAGCTGAAAACCTCCAACTTCAGACAGAAAGTGTTATGTTATACTGCACAAAATATACACAGTCAGCCATACTGCTCAAAAAAGCTCCAAAGCTTTTCCAGTTCAAGCAATATTACAATTTTTACTTTATTCCTTGTGGAAACAAGAGAAAAATCACCAGGATATTCGATACTTACAGTATTACGGAATCCATTACAGTTTCCAGAAACTGCCTGCTGCTCTCTGAGAGAGTCTGCCAAGATCCTACTTTAGCACTGCTTAGTTTCACCTTTTTTGAAGAGCCTTTTTCTTCTGTTAACACAAAGGAAAAAAGGAAAAGATATCATTTGTCAAACCTGGATAAACAGCTTTGTGAGTCAATTCAGTCACATCGCAGTCAAAGGTGTAACAGTTACGATTATCCACACCCCCAAACTACTGTGTCACATCTATTCCCATTAGATGTGGGGACTATTTGCAAGTCACAAGTTGTTTAAAAAGCACGAAACAGAAAAGGTTCTTTCTTACAGCAGTTTCATTCTAAACAGATACTTTCCCAAAATCATTGGCAATACGAGTAAGAAAATCCAGAATGAAATGAAAAAAAAAAAAATAAAAATGGGGGAATCTACATAAGCGAGAAACTCAATGCAGCACAGGCCTCATCTCATTTGTATGTTCCATACAGCACATGCCAGTCTTAAGGCAGTGTCCTGGGTTCAGCTGGGACAAAGTTAATTTCCACAACAAGCTGGTTGGGCTGACCCAAACAGCCAATCCAACGGGATATTCTATACCGTGTGACATCATGCTCAATATTTAAGTGGGGAGCTCGCTGAAGGAGAGACTTTTGGTACTCGGGAACAAGCTGAGCATCGGGTGGTGAGAACACTGCATGTTGTATATGCTTTTTATCAGTATTACTGATTGTTGTTTTCTTCTCCCTTTGCCATTCTGTTAAACTGTTCTCATCCCAACCCACGAGTTTTTCCCTTGTTTCCTTCTGATTCTCCTCCCCATCCCACCGGGGAGGGGGAAGGAGTGAGAGAGTAACTGCGTGGTTCTTTTGTTGCAAATTGAGGCAAAACCACAACAGGCAGAAGGATAACAGAGAAGACGACGACCTCTGAAGAGAAAGTTAAAGTGTTCTGGTGCTTGTGGTGGAATTTTACAAGAACACTACTGGCAAACAAAAGTGCATGATTAATACGTGCATATACAACACATTAGGTATGAATGCACACTGGCTAAGACTGTACTGCAAATATTCGTTGTTACTGTTCAGAAAGAAAACTTTGAAACTTGTTTCAGTGATATCTCAGATGCCTATAATTTCAACATAGCAGTTACTACTTTTACTTTCTGCATTTTTTCAAAACACTGAATTTACATGAGAAAAACATAAGGAAAGAATACAATCCTACCCGCAGGGGAATAGTCCTTGTGTTCCTTAGCTTTTCTTTTGACTGTTAGAGTGCCCTGCTGAAGAGAAAAATTTATGGCAAACGTGGTAATGTTGAAACATCCTCTGCTGTGCAACCATTCATCTACTCCTAGCAACGCACCACAAAAAAGCTATATAAGCATGTTAGTGCTTGACAGAGGTCTTGACGCTGACCGCAAAAAAGGCTTTTTGACCTGTGAAAAAGCAATTCATCCCAAGCAGGTTAAGCAAAGCATTTCACTCTTCTTAATTCCGCCCATTCCAAGAATGAGGTCATGAAATAAGAAATGCACAAGGTGTTTAGCTATCCAGCCACATCTTCATATCATGCTGTTCACAAGTTCAGTGGCTAAGCAAGCTCTCTCCAACAGAAAGCTGCCCAGGCCAATCATAAGACCAGCAGAGAATATTTTCCAGAACTGAATAAACATCATCTAAGCTGCATGAACTCTGATTTTATCATCAATCTGCTCAAACAGATGCTGTGCAACTCTTTAAAACTGCACAGCCAGTTTGCCTTTGTATTAATGATCAGGCGATGCTTCCCTCTGCTTGTCACACGCACAGCAGCATGCAACTAGAAATTCTGGAAATCAGGAGAGCAGCTAAGCCAGTGGGTCTCAGAATAGCTGTTCACACTGGACATTTCCTCAAGAGGACTATGTCTAGTTAATGAAATATTTTCTATAAATTCCACTAGAAAGCTGGGCAAAAATGTATTTTATTTCTTTGATTACTTTTCTAACTTGTTTTTATATATATATATATGTGTGTTATAAAAATAATGATTACGTTTCGTTTTTGAGCTGCTTTTATTCCTTCTCCATCTGTTCCTTTTTTTTTGCTGGAAGGCCCTTGCTGATTTTGTGATTTGAAGGCTTTTTTTGCTGATCCCCCACCAGTGGTCTCCCCTATTTTACTGGAAGATGCGTGGCTGCGTTTCATTCTCTGTAAACCAAATGGAACAGGAGGAGGAAACAAAACAAAAATTAAAATGCATTTATAATCCATACAGTAAAAACCGCACACTAACAAGCAAAATGACACAAATACCCTGTGCTAAATAAGCCTAAATGCTTGCATATTTTCTAACCCAAACACTCGACCTTCCATATTTATTTAAGTGCAGGACCACTAAAAAAAAGTCCCTATTTGCCTTTTAAGAAAGTCTTTGTGTGGTTAATATACCTTGCTAAATTTAAACGCTGGCATATCTGTATGCCAAAGAGGAGCAATGACACTGGGAATAGTAACTTGTTCTTAAAGCCCCCAACAACAGAAATTCTTTATCTTTCTAATGCAGTTCACCGCAGTCATCCTCTTACCAGAACTTTTCACCCTAGCACCTAACCATCAGGCTCCTTTCTGCAGTTTAAACCCACAGTTTCTCTCCTTTACTCACCAGAGAGATGGAGGAGAAGGAAGCTACACAGCAGAGTAACCGTGACACCCCACCGGCCTTCCCTCTTCTGAGCAGAGCGATTCGGATGTATTCAGCCTTTCTTTCATCCCCTCAGGCCACTTCTTCCCTCACACAGAGGCCCCTTCACAGCTCGCCAGACGACAGTCGCGACCGACACCAGGTAAATAAGCCCTGCCTCTCCCCCCTGCCCCAACCAGTAGCTACCGACACCTCAGCGTGCGAGGCGCGGACTACAACTCCCGGCATGCCACGGTGCCTGCCACTGACGCAGCCCGGCCCAGCGACCGAAACGCATGCTGGGAATTGTAGTCCTCACCACTCAGACACACACACCCCCCGCCCCCCCCAGTACCCCCGAACTCCTGATACCCGCTGCTGCCGGATAACACTGCGAGAACCTCCACAAAACCTGCTGCCGCCTTATCCCGCCTCGAGCCTCACCTTCCCGGCGCCTCCTCACCGCTCCCGCCGAGCCGTTAGCGAACCGCTCTACCCGCGCATCCAGGCGCATGCGCACAGCTAGCTCCCGCTTCTTGCGGGGAGACGCGCCGGGCAGTGCGCATGCGCAGTGCCGCCCGGGCTGTGGGTGCCGGCGGAGGGCCCGAGGCAGGTAGCGGCTGGCGCCGGGGCCTGTCCTGAGCCCGCAGACCGCCCC
>Ga0065711_1005049_pt1 | contig 33350 bp, 15 predicted proteins | sample Hoacrofraction12_FD_59098 | JGI IMG/M metagenome (GOLD analysis project Ga0065711, IMG submission 59098) | Hoatzin crop microbial communities from Cojedes, Venezuela - Epithelial fraction 12 v2 (version 2) | ecosystem: Host-associated > Birds > Digestive system > Esophagus > Crop | place...
CCCCGCCCGTGCCGGTGGCGGGGGCCGCGTCCGTGGGCTCCGGCGGGGTGGAGGGCGGGTGGCGAAGGTCTCCCGCGCACCTCCCGGCGGGCGAGCGGCGGCGTCTGACCCCGGTAACTCCTTCCCGTGGGCCGCTCTGCGGTGCTGCAGGGGCAGCCTGCCGCGCTTGTGCCTCGGAAGGCTCCTCATCCCCTCACGGTGTTTCACCTCTTGACTTCAAGATCCCTGCCCAATTCACGCGCTTGTTTTTTATTCCTCATTCACCCTTCCTTTCTCTTCGGTCTTGTTAACAGACTTCTTATTTTCTTCCTCAGCTGAAGGCAGGCGTGAGGAGGCAGCGGTAGTTAACGCTGGGAGCGTCGCAGGGCCGGCTGCGTGCGTGGCAGGGTTACCATCACTACGTGGGGATGGGCAGCCATCTCTAGAGAGGAGCGAGTCCCTTTTGAACTGTGTGGAACGCTTCCCTCTTTGCGAGGATTTGGCACTGGCGAGCTGTGTGCCACGTGTTCAAGCCTTCAGGTAGATTCTGTGTGATCTCGAGTGTTTGCTGTTAAATGGCAGTCTGATCACAGTGAGAGACCTAGATTCAGGTACCCAAGTGCAGCAACACCTCGCGATGTCTGTTGCTTCTTCATCCACCATTTCAGAGTTTGGTTGCTGATCACTTAATACAGTGTAATTTCTTATCATTGCCTCGCTTTTCTGTTCTTGTCCATTAAAATACCCGAGGAAGGTGATGGCAATGAAATCTGATAGTGACTAAGTCTTCTGTAACATGATCAGGTATGGAACAGCAGCATCTCCTTTGCTGGATGACTCTGATCTTGGTCTCTTCTATTTGATGAATCAGTGACCGTGACCTTATTCCTGCTTCTCCATCCTGTTGCAAGTAGATTGAGGGAAGTTATCCTTCCCTTTTGTTCAGCACTGATGAGGCTACACCTGGAGTACAGTATCCAGTTCTGGGCTCCACAGTAGCAGAGAAACACAGACATACTGGAACAAGCCCAGCAAAGGGCCATGAAGACAATTAGGGTACTGGAGCATCTCTGCTATAAGGAAAGGCTGAGAGAGCTGGGACTGTTCAGTCTGGAGAAGGATCAGGAGGAGCTTACCAACATATACAAATACCTGAACGGAGGATATAAAGAAGTCTGAGGCAGGCTCTTTTCAGTGGTGCCCAGTGACCGGACAGGAGGCAGTGGACACAAACTGCAACATGACTGAATGTAAGGAAATGCTTTTTCACTGTGAGGGTGACCAAGGACTGGAATGGGTTGCGCGGGGAGTTTGTGGAATCTCCTGCCTTGGAGACACTAGAAAGCTGTCTGGACGTGATCCTGTGCAAGCTGTTTGAAGTGACCGTGCTTGAGCAGGGGGCTTGGACCAGATGGTCTCCAGAGGTCCCTCCCGACTTCAACCGTTCAGAGATGCTCTGCATGCTCTGCCTCATAGGTACTAGTGTGTTTGAAGTCTCTTTCTGAAGTTCCTGCGTATATTCCCCCATATATTACACTAATTCTTATGGGAAAAGTGGCTTTGCTCTGTCAAACTGCTAAATATTAGGCATTTCAGGAAGACATCCCTCGTAGATATTGGGGTGCGGCTGCAGTTTCTTTTGGCCCGACGCTGCTAACTAGTACCAAGGTATACTAAAGCTTAGTGCAAGGTGGTGTGGTCTGAAAAGCTGTGTCATTAGTTAACAGCAGTAGCCCCTCTTGGGAGTTTACAAAACAGTTGTTGCTTCCATGATCTTTAAATATTAAGCATTAAAATTTTATCAGCCAACCTACTATGACCAATTTGGCAATGAGTGTGAGTCTTTTGTCTGAACCTTCTGCTGTCTCTTCCGCAGTTTTCAGACCTGGCAGAGATGTTGCTTCTTTGTTGCCGACAGATTTGGCCTTGTGGAGTAAAGCTTTATTAAAAGCAATGGGTCTTAGCAGCTCTGCAGTATATACAAATCTTGGGAAATTTACTTTCCAAATAACTGTGGTGTTCCTAATTCAAATTGTTTTACACTTGCTGTGGGTAAAGAGCACACACAGATAGTTACTGTAAATCAGATGATTTGCACCAATTTAGACCATAGGCTCTTGTGTGAGCCTTATAATCTGTCTCCATGGAGGCATACAGCCTTTTCTGCTGTTTTATATCTTCTGCAAGATAGAAGTATATTGCATACTTCTGTGGGAAGCTTAAGGACTCCTTATCCACAGTTTGGGAATCTGATCCAGAGTATCTGGGAGTTTTGTGGATCACTCATTCAGGATTGTCTTCGGATACAAGTATTTTACCTAAGCGTATTATCTGTACAGATCTAACTCAAAAAAAAGTACAGTTGTGTTTCAATTGAGATACTACCATGTGTTTGAAATTTCTGAAATTAATTGGACTTTTAACTTCGTACTGGGGTAATGTTGGGGTATTCTCTTACAAGAACACGACAATTTCTTGAAGCCAGCAGATGCCAGAACAACGTGGCTGTTTAGATGTCTCATCTGATATGCAAGACGTTGAGTTCAGCTCCGTGATACAGGCGTCTGACTTTGTTTACAGGAATGTACCTTTTCAGATCCAGTGTTGATGAATGTGTGGCACTTTTCCAATTAGTCTGCTTGAAGTATTTACACAGAGCAGTCTCCATCAGAAACACTGGGCCAAATGTTTGCTGCAGTAAGCGCCATACCAAGATTTAAATGCTGCAGACTTGAGCTACACCATGTTTTGCATCTCTTGTTGCAAGTAATGTTTAGTGTGTTTGTTTCCAAACTGCCTGTATCCAGATAACTGCGAAGAAATGGCCTTGGAAAATAATGCAGTTACTGTTAACTCCCTTTCCTTTCAGTGTGAAGCTCTGTACTGAAAGCTGTAGCTATTTCTGGTATAAAGTAACTTTATCAAAGTTGCCTGTGGCACTTAGTGTCATCTGTTACGTACATATGTATGTGTGTATGTAGTCTACCAGACTAATATCTTTGAGAAGTTCTGCGAAGCTGGCAGTGCAAAACCATGCTGTCTGCTAAGCCCTATTCTGCTTTCCCAAGTCAAATCACTCTCTTCAGTGTGCTACCTAGTGAGGTCCAGCAGTCAAATCCTTCTACAGAGGAGCTCTTTAAATGATCTGCTTTTCTTGTCTGATGGCCAACTTGCAACGTTCTCAGCCTGGATTCACCTCTGCAGTTCTGTGGTCTTACAACTAAAGTGATGGTCTTACAACTAAAGGGAAAGACTGGGACCTGGGACAGCTATAACCTGTTCCTAGCTCTGCCTTACTCTGTGGCACTAGTCAAGTATGGCCATTCTTGAGCCATAGTATTCTTTGTGTATGAAACAGAAATGACTATTCTTACTTATAAATGAGGATGGTGAAAAAGCAAGTCGTAACTTTCAAAGCTTTTAGAGGTGAAAGATACTTGAAAATTGAAACACAAAGTGTGATCATAATGTATAAATAATACAAAACTTGCCTGATACGACTTGTCAGGCTTTTTTGTTTTTTGAGTCCTCAAAGAGGTGATTGGACTTGTCAGGTAACTTCAAACAGAAAGGCAGGTTTCTTAAAAAGCAGAGAAAGACATTAGCAGTGAGGCTGTCTGTTCTTTGGAGCTGGGACTTTATGTACCTGGCGTGTCCTCTCATCTGTAAAAACATTTCCTGAGCTACTTCTGTAAATGGCCTGAGGCTGAAGTGAAACATTTCAGTATCATCTGGCTCTTTTTAAGGCACAGATTCTGTGCAGCTGTACTCTTCTGTTGGCCAAAACAATTCTTGTTTCTGCAAAAAGAAATGACCTGGAGTGTCAGCTCAGTCTTCCGTGCAAAGTCTACCTTAGCATTTCTGGTAGAGTTGTAAAACACTTTCACATCTATCCAAGTTCTAATATTGTTCCTGTTTAATTTATTATCATCATTGTTTTAGTAAAAGCTGAGATTCTTCTTTGTTTAAAGTCTACAGTGGCTGTATTGGCTTCCTCATGCTGTATTTAATTTTGTTCTTTGGGGGAGATCGGCGATCTGAAATGGGAATAATACTCAACCAGTGTCTGTGTGTACCTCTTTTCCTCTTTGACACCCCACTGCCCCCCCAACCCTTCTGTAATACTGCTGCTGTACGCCTGCTACTGACAACGGGCATCTTCCATTCAGCAGCTGTGTTACATGGTCTCCTAGAAACAGCATGAAAGCTATTTAAATTGCTTTTTATTCCACTTCTCCTCTGCCGTATTCCTTCCTCTTCACTATTTTCATATGATATGAGATGTTACTGTGACAGCTCGGCATCCCTTTTCTCTATCCTACTCCATGCCCTACAGATCATTCTGTCGCTAAGTGTTGTATGTGTGCACGGCATATGCTGTTAATGGCAGCATAAATAGCCTCCAAGTGCCTGGTGGATTCCAGAAGAAAGGTTCTTGTAACTTAAGTGTGGGAAACCTCTTATCAGTGGATCTTGTTAATACAATAAGGTTGTGAAGTGAGTCAATAACCATCTGTTTTTCCCTGAGGGTGTTTGCACATAGGATGGGCCAACAATAGTTTCACCCTTTGCCTTGGCACAGTAAGCGTAAGTAACATACTTCATCCACGTGTAAGGACGTTTTGGGGTGAAGGGCCAGTGGAAGCCTCTGTCAGAACACAGGTCTTTACCAATTACTAGTGAATGTGTTTTATTCTGGCAATAGGGTTTTGAACTGTGGGAGTGACAGAATTCTGTTTCATGACTGAAAGCAAGTTATCTTACTTACCTGGCTGAAGTGGCAGACATTTGTGATGGTTTGTGTCCCAATTAGAGACATATGAAATTATGAATGCAGGAGTATATTCTTTTACAATGTATTTTTCATTTCGAAGGGCAAAGATATTAACATAGAGATGCAGCCAGTTGTTGTTAAATAAATCTTTTTGATAACTTGTAGTTATCAGTCCTGTTGTAAAGCTGAAAAAGAAAGCGGCTCTTACTTGTTCCTAATGGGCTAAAAAAAGAGGCAAGCCAGTCTCACTTATAGCTACAGTCTGAAGTCCTAAATAAGAATGAGCAATGCAGTAAATCCAGGTCAGGAGTGAAACTGAATCGGTATATCGGTGTGTTAACAATGCTGATATCTTGAACTGCTACACTATCAGAGTACTACAGCAGGCAATTAAATCATAAGGTCGGTGCATAAGACTGTTAATTCTGCCTCAGAACTGAGTGAAATGCCCAATTAACATTTCATAATGTTTATTATGAAATTATTCTGTAGTCTCAACCTGGCTGCCTGTCTTGATTTTGGTTGGTTGTGAGCAATTTGAGCCACTGCTTTGATTACCAGTATGATTACATGATTGCACCAATCTGGCCTCTCCTGGACTGATCATTTTGGATCACAAAACCAATCTTGTTCTGAAGAGGAAGGTGCTTTTCAAAGCTGTTTATGAACTTAAGTATGAGCTGTAAAAGTTAGGGGCTTTGTGTCAATTTTCTTGCCCTCTGGGATAGTATTCTAGGAAAAGAAAATCTTCATCTACTTTGAAACTGGGTAGAACTGTAGAGTAATTTTTATAGAGAACAGTATTTCACTAGTGTCTGCGTGTGCAATTCTCTGTCTTTCATTTATTGTTTGATCCCAGTGAAGACAAATGCATGTTCCTTATTAATGTGGTGGATTCTCAAGCTGTTGTAGTGTGCTGCTTTGGCATATTATGGGGAATCTGTCCTCTTTCTATCCGGCTGACACTTGCCTGGTCAGAAAGAGTTTAGGTAAGGCTAAATTTTATGTTTACTCCTTTTTCCTTTGTTATGTCCTCACTGTACCACTAACATACTACTGTGTCCATTTTTTGCCAAAAATGTAATATTCAGTAGGGTATACCTGCTGCAAGAATTTTAGGTGGCTTTATGTTTTTGGGTCTTCTATTATGAAAAATTGATGTGTTTTTTCAGATCATATCTAAAAGGAAATAACATAAAAATTCTTTGCATAAAATCTTAAATTCAGTTTGCAAGGAATGCTAAAAATTCGGCTGTGACATTTCTGTGAATTGTGAGAGGGCTTTAGGATCTGGGATTGTTAGAAGAATGTCTTGGAATCTTCTTGCAGTAGAAAGAACAGATTTATAGTCTTGAACTATAACAAATTTTATTTTCTAGCACCTGAGACCTGATCTTTGGAATAAGTGAGAGGTGATGAAGAGGTAGGCAGCAGATGAACCATTTACAATGTAGCTGTATGAGCCATTCACCACAATACCCGTTCATCCATATAAGACTGTAAGAAAAAAAACTGGTAGTGTTGTTGAATTCTTCTGGTTTTACGTTGCTGAAACTTAAATTTTATTGTAAAGGTGTAATAATAAAGATTCTGCCCTGTGCAGAAGTTCAAAGTCCAAGATCGTTGTTTGTTGCTTTCTCCCCTCTCCTCTCCAGACTTCTCCAGAGATACGTGAGTGGTGGTCGTGGGGTGTTCTGGGTTTTGTTTTTTGTTAGTTTGTTTTCCCCCTAGAAAGTTCCTGTGTTTCTTGAATACAAAACTGTAATAATTCTAGCTAATTATGTGAAGTCATCCTCTTTGGTTAAGCCAGCCATTATATGAGTTCAGTACTGGATCTCTCGCTCATCCCACCAAAAGTCAAAGAACAAAACTCCAAGATTTAGTACAATGTTATTATGGTGTGTTAAAGTTAGGGCTCGCTCTGGGAAATGCAAATTGAGGCTGCAAATTTGGTTTAGTGTTTTTATAGCTTGCGATTGTTACCGTTATTGCAGTATTTTGTTCGTAGCATCTTGAGGGCTGTTTTTTGCCAAAAATATTTGACTTATTTAATCAGGGAAGAGGGTAAGTGCTTTCAGTCTATGGATCTGGTACCTTTATGTTGAAAAAGGAAAAAACACATTTACCAAGGCTGAATATTGCCTAAAAATGTCCTTTACGTTATGTGAAGAAATCTGTCTTCTGTGAGATCAGCAGACATTTAAAAGGTGGTGATTAGCTGAACCCAGCTGTAATTAAAACACAACTTGGTCGTTGGTTTAAGCGTAACGTGTGCTCGGAGGGCTGCTGAAAGAGGTGTTCCTAAAACGCTGCCTGTTTTTCCCCGCCGCAGGGCTGTGCGTGGCTGGTTCCTGGCGCCAAAGCAGCAGGGCGCCCGCAGGGAGACGGTGCCTCTTCCCACAGACAGCGCGGACGTAGCCGGTGCGTGTTCGCGCTGACGCCGTTCCCGCAAGCCGTGGGTTGGAGCACAGGTTGGCAGCGGAGCAGAGCCCGCAGCGTGCACGTGGGCATGCGTGGGGCCGAAGGACGCCATTTGAGCCCAGAGCATGTTGTGGGCTCTCCTGGCCTCCTCGCTGTTTTAGTGAGGGAGAGAGGTGCAGCCACAGGCATCCTTAAAAACCTCTTTTGTGGTAGCATACAGGAGGTAATCTTTTGATGTCTGTGTTTCAAGCAACTTCAGTGTAACGCAGTAATTAAGACAGCGAGGAAAGCAGAGGACTCTTGGCTTTCAAACTTACTCCTCCTGGCTCCGATCCAAGTATCATTAATATGACATGAGACGTTTGGTCGGTATTTGATTAACTGGGAGGCTTGTTCTTGTTTTGCATGACACATCGTAAGTTAACCACCCGGCATGCTGACATGTGCGATTAAAAACAAACACTTAGAACTACGCTGGGAAGCCGGCTGCCGAGTGCACCGCCTGGAGGAGCCCGAGCGGCTCGCCCTGAGGGGCCTGCCCGCCATGGGCCTTACCGACTGCTCTGCTCATCTGGCGCCGGCAGCTGCTGCAGGTCAGTCCTGGATTCTCGACTGTTTGTTTTCAAGCGTTTTCTTCAGTTGTCTTGTGCGGTTAAAACCCTCCCGCCAGAACCTGGGAACGGCAAGTCAGAGTTTCGTTGTTCAAGCGGCCCACGCTGTGGCCATCGCTGTGGTCAGAGCCGCTGTTCTTCAGTGCTCCTGCCACTGGGTATGCTCTTTAAATGTACCTGCTAATTCCCAAGTTGAGATTTTAGTCCTTTTGTTTGGAATTATTTTTTTCCAGAGGAACATATTTTATGCTTGCAAATTATGGACTGTGACTAGACTAGAGGGAAAACAGCAAGTGAGCTGCTGGGACGGAACACACACACAAACATTTTCCTGCTGCTGTCATGAATTACAGACAGAAAGAGAAATCTGTAAAGGCAATTAAAGTACGGAACAAATAAGAATGTTTCCAAATAGCTGGAGTGTCCATGACACATCAGCTGTGCTTTGAAATGGCTTTGTGAATTTACAGTAGCTTCTGGGTAAAAAGTGTTTTCAGAGTAAAAGAACAGAGTGGTTTTTCACCTGACTTCTCCCTGTAGCACACACAAATTAGGACTGCAGATGGAGATAAGGAGGGTCCTGTGAGGACAGCTTGGAAAAAAATGTTCTGACGGCCTCTCGGAAGGACCTAGTTGGAATCCATTAGTAGTCACAGGTTTGATTTGAGATCATGAGAAAGCTTTTAGTTCAGAGAAGCGAACCAACCCCTGCTTTAAGTTTGTTCTGAACAAGCTCTTGTTCTCAGATGGTCACTTGAGCTAAATTACATCTCTCTGCCACGCTGGAAAACAGGTCTGCGAGTAATGAGTTGACAGGAAAACAATCTTCAATCCTGCTTGGAGTACCTAGGATATATCTGGGCCATTACAACTGATAAATAGCAGAAGGTTAGTCTTGGAATTGCGCAACAACTTTTAACTGCAGATTTAGCTCTTGTTTCTGAAAATTGTGGTAACATTTTTCCTTTCAGACGTGTAGCCCTTCAGATACAGGAATCAATCTCTTGTTGGACTACTAAGTTTCACACTCTTTAAAGGGGGGGGGTTTGAGGGGTGAGCCTCACCCCACGTATTTTTGCATTTCCAATGCTAAGTTTGGAATGGACGCTATTTGAACTTAAAGCTGTCTTCATTGTGACATCGGAAGATACCATACTTCTCTGGAGAGAACAATGTGATGTTAAAAAGTAAAGCAGTAAATATGTGCAAAGCTGAGTGCCTTTAGGAAAAGAAGGGAGGAAATACAGGAAGGGAAGAAAGAGGTAGGTAAACTGACTCTGGTCAAGATTTTGACAAGAACGTAGTAGCCTTAAATGAGTTTTGTCGCCAGTAGACACTGAAGACATACTGACCTTTTTTAAACTCTTGATTTATTCATCATGGGAATGGATTTTGTACCTCATCCATTCTGTGACTGATGGGCAGAAGTAATTTCTCAATACAGATGAGTACGCTGTAGTAGACTCCATTTGCCACACTGACAGAAGCAGAGTGCCATCAGCCAGAGTTAGCTGAAGAAATATTTTCCTTTTCAGTCTTGTACTCTAACGTGTGCATGATGTATGTGTAACAGTAGGATGGGGGGAATGTTACTGAATTGCGTGAAACTTGAGTCATGAATTTCCTCTGTCTGAAGTCTTCTCAGATCACAAGGAAAAGGAGTAACTGTGGATTTGCTTGGAAGAATTCAGAGGTGAAAAAAAAGAAAAAAAAAGGCAGTGAAGAGCATTTCTCCCCACCAATCCCACTCATACTCTTTTTCCCATAATACAATTTTATGGATCTTGCTTGCAGAGATAATGTTCCTTCTATCTGTGGCTTCTTCAGCTGTCGTGATCCTTACGTGCTGAATTTGTTTTGTATGACTGTCTTGTCACGTGGATGTCCTTGATGGTAGTAACGGCCAGCCCTTTACAAGGGGCAGTTATATTCAGCTTTGTTTCAAAATATTGCAGACAGATCAGTTTTCACAACTGCTTTTTCCTCATAGATGACTTTGGGGCAAGAGTGGGAAATACAGGAAGGGAAGAAAGAGATAGTTGAACTGATGCTAAAGAATACAACAATAATATTGTCAGTGTATTGTATTTCAAAATATGCAAACACAATGAAATCTTATGTCAGTGAACATCAGATTTAGAAAAAAAAACAACCAAAATGGAACGAAAAACCAAAACCCTAGAATTCTGATGGCAGTAAGCGGAGGAGAGCATCTGTAGTGAAAAATTGTAATGAGGGAGTTTATAAACTCTAGGATTTTTTCAAGCACAGATGAGCTACTCACTGGCTTTGGTCACTAAACAGTCACCGTATTAGCTGTCTGTTCCAAGGTCATCCATTATGAGTCGTGCTGTCTGTTGGAGCATATAGGCAGGTTTCATGTCAGGACAGATGGTGACAGTGCTTCTATTCTGCAGTTCTTTGCTGCTGACCGAAAACATATTTAGGAAATTATGTGTCGGATATCATAGTGGTGGCAGAACATCCATAAAGAAAGGAAAGAGGGGTGTGAAAGACAGGCATGAAGATACTGGCGTCAGTAGGGCAATGTACTTTTCTGTTCTAACCTTACTGGCTTCCATGCTGAACTGAGGTTCCAGCACACAAACACTTTGAAAACTGTCACACAAACCCTTTCTGCCAATGCAGTCTTGCTTTCAAGCATTTCTTTCTGCTAGTGGGTGAAGACCACGTAAAGGTGAGTAGCTGCTACTAGATGCTGTAGGGTTCTTTAGAGGATCCTTCTGAGATTCAATATAATCGATTCCCAGTGAATGGAAGGAATCTCTAAAACATGGTTTCTTCTGCTGAATTAACATTTTTGTGGACTTATCAGACAACTAGTAGCGCAGCTGAGGTAGACTCTGAATCTTTGTGTTGTTTTCCCCCCAGCTTTATTTAGTAGAAGCCTGAAGTCCACTACTATGTCTCTGTTTAGATCTTGGTCTACTGGAGATTTTAATTGATGTTAGCTATTGGCACACTGCAGACCAAAGCAAACATGACATGGTGTAGTCTGTGATACGCATTTGCTTTATGAGATGCAGGAGCCCAGCCAGATTGTCATTCAAACAGAGGGCATACTGTGGGGCAGAAAGCTTCAGGGGTTGAGGGTTTTTTGTTTAAGAAGCTTGCATGGCTGGGCAGTGAGTCATCACTGCAGTGATACATTTGGAGTTCCGTTGCTGGCTCATTTGGGATTTGCTTGACATCTCAGCTTCTTCATTCAGGAGCCTTTAAGAAGGGCAGGTGTAAACCTGTTACACAAAACCTGTGGTATCTGCCAAAGTTTGCCTGCTTTTTCTGGAAGGTTGACAAAGTAGAGGCATGTTGCTGGTGGTTCAAGAAGCTGAAATAAATAAGTAATATGTAGATATATTTTTTCTTTTAAAAAAAAAAAATGGTGACTTCACAGGACTCTGGCCTGATTGGTTGCAAAGGAGACCTCAGTGATTGTAACTTAATATCATGGGTAAACTTCCCAAGTCCTCAAACAGCTCAAAACAAAACCCAGGTGTTGTTTTTCTCATGTCTAGGGGTTTTTCTCTAATGAGACGTATTTTAAATGTAACTGGTAATCTGTTCTTTAAGAAGACCCATCTTATTGCTGTATTTATCTCACAAAATCAAAATTGTTCTTACGTTAATGTCACAGGACCCCGTAAGTCTCAAGTGCGTCTTCCGAGACTGGCTGTGCCCTGTCAATGTTTGCTGTGCTGTTACTAAAAATAGAAAACTTTGGCATACTAGAAAGTGGATCTGGGAGTGACATCAAATATACTGGGCTTCACATCAAAATTAATAGACGTCTTGTGTGATTTTTTTTAAATTTGTATTTAATTATAAGAGAGCTTCCATTTATTTGTATAGGTATATCATTACAGAATATGAAAATTCTGCCACTGAATTTTGTGTTTGCCTATTCCGTGATGATAAACAATGCCCTTGGTATTTGACAGCTGCATGATAAAAGGTTTGGTATTTGCAGGAGAAGAACGAGGATGCTTGGCAGGGTAGGATGGATTAATTTCTTTGCACCACTTGCTGCTACTGGAATTCTGACATTTTTGTCCCCCTCTTTATCTTCAGTGATTCTCTTTCTCTCTCTTTCTCTCTCTTTCTCTCTCTTTCTCTCTCTTTCTCTCTCTTTCTCTCTCTTTCTCTCTCTTTCTCTCTCTTTCTCTNTCTNTCTCTCTCTTTCTCTTTCTCTCTCTCTCTCTCTCTCTCTCTTTCTCTCTCTTTCTCTCTCTTTCTCTCTCTTTCTCTCTCTTTCTCTCTCTTTCTCTCTCTTTCTCTCTCTTTCTCTCTCTCTCTTTCTCTCTCTCTCTTTCTCTCTCTCTCTTTCTCTCTCTTTCTTTCTCTCTCTTTCTCTCTCTCTCTCTCTCTTTCTCTCTCTCTTTCTTTCTGGGAAAAAAGGGGGGAGGGAAAATAAAAGGGGGGGTGGGAAGGCATGAATGAGAGATTGAATTTGGGAGTGATCTTTCTCTTGTTACATGATGTGAAGCATGTGTGGGAAATGTTTTCATCTTCAGAAGTCATTTGCCCCATGCAGAGAATGCTTGAAATGAAAATAACTTTCCAAATTAAAATAGAATGTGTAGTTTTTTATTTACAGACACACAGAGACATAGTCACTTTTGCACACACAGAGTAGTACTTACTAGGGAATGCGTTTTATTTGATCTTCTATTCTTGATAAATGTCACAGTGATGAGATACTATTTGTATAAGCTTTAATGGTGTATTATTTTATTTCTTCAAAACATTTGTGGTTTCACTTTATGAATTCATACTTATTCACTATGTGTGCATTGTGCATTTCATAAAATCTCACCTACTCCACCTCCATTATCGTGTTAAAATGTAAGTAGGAACCGACTGGGTGCCCCTCCTGCTTGTGGAACCACAAATAGTGTCCTTTTCAATCAATGTTAATAATTCAATCTTGAATTTTTGTTTTACTCTCATTTTAACTAGTATTTCGTACTTCTGGTGGAATATTTGCTTCTGTTACTATTATTTGTAAAACTGGAGAACCAAATGGTTTCAGCCAAAGCTTTTAGCATCCTGTTAATGGGACTGGGAGCTTGAGTGCCTCGTGTCCCACATCTCCAGTCTGGGTTTTCTGGCTAGGCTAGATATTTCCTTCCAGAATCACTGGGATGTGTCGTGGACCAGTATTCCTGCTATTTTTGGAAGCCACTTAATGCCTGTTGTAGTCCACTGACAAATGGCTGTCTTGGCTATTTTCAGCTGGCCCAGCTTCTATAATTAATCTTGCAGCAATGTCACACCTCAACTTCTGCGCTTGTTCTCTGGCTTTCCACGCTGTGGAGAAGCTTGTTTGTGTGACGGTCTGGCTGCTGACTTTCACTCTGTGCCATTTCCACTATTTCAGATCCACAGGTTTCCTATCTCTCTCTGTCTGTCCAGGCTCCTCATTGACTTGGGGCGGGGGAGGCGGGGGGGCTGGGAGAAGAGAGGGGGAAAAAAATGTTACTTGGATAAATACTGAGTGTAACAGATAGTGCTCAGTGAAACAAAATGTTCCTAGATTTATTTATAAACTTAAGTAATTAATAATATGTAGAGAATGCTCGCTGCGTTTTAGCTTTTGTATTAAACTTTTTCAAGCAAAGCTGTAGATTTTTTCCTAAAGCAAAGCTTAATATGTAAAAAGTAAATACAATGGTATATGGTTATTATCTTGTAACCCTATCAAATCTGGCTGAAGGTTCAGGTTTTCTGTACAGAGCAAGGAGATAACTTCAAAAGCTCAAATAGTTTGTAGTTTGGAGAAGCAGTCAACTGAGAGAACTTAAAGATCAAAGCCAGAATATCTGATTTTAATGATGCAGAACATATGCTTCACCAAAAACCTTTTGGATTAAAAAAGTTAATGTAATCAAAGAGAACTGAGCTCTTTGTTTGGATCTGAGAGCTGTGTGTTGAAGCGCTCGGCACAATATCTTATAGCGTGGTGTTACTGTAGTTGTGTATAAGAAGAGAGTTAAAGCAAAGTTAAGAGAGTGGTGAACCTGGCGCTAGGAAACTTTTGTTTTGAAGATCTAAAATATTTTTGTTGAAGAGCCCTTAAAAATCTTGAATAGGACTGTTTCGATAAAGAGACTGCGGATGTGGATAGACATAAAAAGCAAGATTGTTCGCTGGGAACTTGATTAGCCTTATTCAATAACTGAGAATCCAGGAAGTTCCTCTGGAGAGTTTTTGATTTACAGTGAATGCAAAAAAGGACCAGATAAAGGAACACAGACATATCTGCAAGAGGGAAAAAATGCCCAAGGGCGGAAAAGTTCCTTTCATTGCAGTTTGATAAAGGGAGATAATGTAGTCCCCCGTGCCTGGACAGAACAGTGTTGATAAGATCAAATTCATGCATGAAAAAAGATAGTAACTGAATTATAAGTTTAAAGAGAAAAAATTTACTGGACAAGGAAGATAGCTGAGAATTCTGCTTTGCAGTACCTTCTCAGGGTCTCTTCCAAAGTCCCTTGAAGTCAATGGAACCACTTCCAATTGGATGAGACCCTGCAGGACAACACAAAACGCATTTGAAAATGAGGCGCTATCAACAATAATACATACAGTGTTTTGTTGATATGTGTGTCTAACAATATATATTTGTCTGTATATCTAAAGTATTGTATGCATATCTTTAGCGTTATTTGGATTGCTACTTTTAAGCATACTCTGGAAACACCAGGTTGGTCACATTTGTCACGTGCCAGAAACAGCCAACTCTTAGCAACGTAAGAGTATAAATTTTTTTTTTCTTGCCATGATTGGCATCTGTTTTTCTGATAGCACTCATTTCTTATTTCTCGTGACATTGCTGTTTTATTATTTTTGTCTATGTTTTTCACTCTTGCTGACGTGTTTCTTGGAAGGCCTTAGGAGATTGCTTCTCCCCCTTTCCTCAAGCTAATAAAGATAACTCCTTAGGTTGATTCTCCTCCCCCCTCCCCGCTGTTAAATTTTCATCAAGGCCAGTCCCAGAGCAGTGTAAATGGCCAGAGCTCCATTTTCCTTGACAGAACTAGGCAGAGGTATAGCATTCAACGCTGAACCTCTTTACTCATGTGAATGGAAGCTGTGCTTGTTATGCTACCGCTGATTTCTTTTTATGTGATATTAAACTAATTCTGTAGCTACAGAAGCTCATCAAGGCCAGTCAGACAGAAAGCTAGTCAAAGTAATTAGAAATATGTAGCACATTCTTACTGCAGTGTTTTGTGGATGCAAGTGGACGTCTGGATAGACTGCTGAAGGGTTTTCCCCTCTGTGATGTGACTTTCAAGGTTAAGGAGTGGCAAAACCACCGTGAACCTCTTTTTCCATTCACTGGGTCATTCTGCCTGTGATCTTTTGAGCTGTCCTTGTCTTCAACTAACCTGGTTTGTGAACAAGGTGAAGCAAGACAAACAGATTCCTTTGATCTTAAATAGCTGAGCATCCTTGCATGCGTAACTGTGCTCATGATGAGATGGGGTGAACTCCTGCATTCAGGCACCAGGCACGTTTCAGAGGCAGGCCCAGTTTGTAAGGATACCCTCAGAGTTACTCCTCTGCCTCTGCTCTTCATAGCTGGTGTAGTAACACAGCTGAGTGAGATGAATAGGCAGCTGAGAGCAGAGTACCTACTCCAGTATAGGTGCCACCTTCTTCTACCTGCCCTTCTCCAAGGCTATACATGATAAGCTGTTGGGAAAGCAGTGTATTATACGCTATGGAATGCCAGCAGCTTTGGAGTATATACTATGTGTACGTGTAACTCCTGGCAGCCTTTGAGCATAGAACTGTGCTGTGAGGACATGGTGAACTCCATTCTAATCCTGGAAGAATTTTTAGCTTTCCAATCAGTGGGACCTTTATCATAACAGGGCAGGTCAGGGCTTTTGGTGGTATTCGTGTTAAGAGAGATTGCTTTGTCTTGCATTCTGGAACACTGAATAAAGTCTAGTTGCAAGCATCTCAATCCATAATTCACAAGATACTTGCTAGCCATGGTAAGTTCTTGTCACACAGGGGAGCTGAAGTCATTTGCTTTTGTGCCTTTGCCTCTTAAGGCCTTCTAGAGTCACAGTGGAGTCACTTCTGGAGTCCTAGTGACATTTACCACATCTTTGTAGTTGCTTTTTGGCGATGTATAAAAATACCTTGATTGCAGGAGGCTGGATGCTCAAGTTGTTACAAGTTTTCTGGCTTCCATCTCCCTTGAGGTTAGAAGTCAGGGTCTCCCTTTCCAAGATGCCCAACAGCTGTTTCTTCAGTTGCTCACTAATTACTAGCCAGTGAATATATCTGATACCTTTTTCTTAACTGAAAGCAAATGTCAAGTTTTTGTCAGATAATGTGGGATTTAAAGGGTACGTTTTCAAAAGCACAAGGGAGAGCTGCATGTCTGTGCCACTGAAGCAAGCCATTTTCTAAATTGTGGGTTTATTCAGCAGCCATCAAGGTCTGATGGCATCTCAGGTGTATCTGTGTGCCCACTAGCCATGTCGCTCTTGCTTGCTGCAGCCTGGGATGGCTGTGCCAGGTTCACAGTCCAAGCTGCGGGCAGGCTCGCTCCTCCTCAATGAAGGCTGTCGTGCTGCAGCCACCTTTCTTGCGTCTGGACTTGCCAGCCTTCAGATTTAAAGTTTACCTGGATATGACAGCACCGGCAGTGCTGACACTACCCACACTATGCACTGTAGCGTAGACCTGAAATATAGTTCTGAGTGTATATATGATTGCTTTAATCCAGTGGAGCCTACTGAGTATTCGGTATCCCCTTATTTAGGCACCTGCCTATATTAAAAATGTGATTTAGGTGCAGTGCAAGAAAAGTAGCAAGATCTTACTCGAGGATGTTGGTTAGTACATCAGAGAAGATAGTGAATCCAAAACATGATTGTCAGTCGGAATCAGTGCATTGTTTCACTGCTGAAGCAGTATTTTTCCAGTTTATTAGTTACTTCATTTAATTTTAAAAAAAAGGATAGACATAGAGGTGAATTTACTGCAATTGCCAGTGAAACCACACAAGGTGTCCCATAAGAATGTGAAAGGAGTGCAGTTGCTTATAGCAGTGGAATAGCAAAAGCCCAATTAATCAGTGGTTCTGTGCAGATTTTAGACCAGAACTGGCATGCTACCAAACTGCCCTCAGAAGAGGTCTAAAACAGCTCAGGAAATGATTTAATGGGCACCTGGTCACAGATGTGTTCCTGCCAGACATACTGTCTGCAATGGTACATCCCAAAATGGCCCTACAGGGTCTGAAATGCAAGGAACGTACACAAAAGTTCTTCTTTTTAGATTTGGAGAGGTGATAAAAGAAACAACAAAAACCCCAAACCCAGAAGAAAAATCTGATACATAGTCTTCCTAATCTCTGACTTTCCTGTTAGTCATGCTGGCAAGTATCTATTTCTTTGCTGACATTTTGTTCAGTATTTCATCATTTCTCTGATCTTTTTTGTCGAATCAGGCTATGCTTTGTTTATCTTGATATCCACTTAATTCTCACAGGGACTTCAGATGTTGCAAGAGAGCAGGAAGGGAAGCTCTTTCTGCTGGCTGAGGGTGGTCGCCAGCATTCAGCTCAAGCTGCCAGAAGCTGTGGTGTATCATCCCTGTGATATAGCCAGCTACGAGGCACCTGATTTTGCTCTGCTGTTGCTGGAGCACTCATGGTTCTGCCGAGCAATGCTTTCATTCTCTGCTTCGTGCTGTTTAATGTAAAGTTCCATGCTAATAAATTTAGCACCAAGTTACTGGCTTTGCCCAGATGATGGAAACCTGTCTGGACTGACCAGTTAGGAATGTTCCTGGTGGTGTTGTTTCTGGCCAGGTTTCAGTTGGAAGGGGGTGTGATAAAGTAGCTCTCATTTTCTTGCATAATTTCTTTCTGCCATAATTAGATCCGATTGTTCTGATTTTTGCACATAAGTTTAGGAGCATATGTAAGGTCACTGGCGTTTCAGAAGCTCTAGCTAATTTGAGTTTTAAAGAAAATGTTTAGAAACCTAGATTTTGTATAATTATCTAAGTTAAGAATGTTTCCATGTGGCTCACTATGAAGTTTCTGCTGTGATGAGACTTTAGTGAGGTCAGTTTTTCATTTCTGGTAGGATCTTTGAGATAATAAACTAGAGAAAACCCTTAAAAAATATGAGAAATATTTTTAGATAATAGACTGAAAGAAGTGTGTCTCATATTTCTTAAACGTCTTAATGCTTAGAAATTTAAATAATCCTTATTTAAATGTACTAGAACTGCCATAATTCTGTCTTTACTAGATTTTTTTTTTTATTATCTAAATAAGAATTAATTTGAAAGTCTGATTATGACTTCGTTACTGTTTGTTTCTGACACTTTGCCACATTTCAGGTAGGATACATGCTACCTGACTTTCTTATCAACGTGTTTTTCCTTTTGCTAGCCTGTCTTCTTCATGACAATAATAGGTGCAAGTGACTCCTGCTTTTTCTCGCCCCCACATCAACAGTGCATTTACAGAAAAGGCTGCAGCTAGGTGCAGTGAGGAGCTGCCTTGCGTGATGTTTGTCATTAAAACTGTGGGCATCCAACAGTATAAATGACAGAGATTTAAAGAGGATCTTTAAGGTTGGTGAACACAATTGCAGTTAACTTTTTTGTGACACTTGTGGAATACTGTAGGATGGAATTTAGCTTGCCTGATAATACTGTTCTGGTATGAGTAGCAGAAGTCTGATTTCAGTGAGTTAGATAGGTCCACGTGATGCATAGCGAAGAGTAGGCATCTCTAGAAGATGATGCCGCCCTGGGGTAGATGGTGTATCTGATTCTTTCCGCTGACTACACTGGAAAGCACAGGTTCTGTATGTCAGACAACTGTGATCTACAAAATGTGGAGATGTAAAAAGAAGCAATACATGCAAATTGAAAAGCAGAAACATGTAATATATTCTCATAAATATTTGTGATTTATCCTGCATTTAGTCATTCTCTTTCCACTCACCCATTTCCTTAAGCCTCACACTAACATATTTGTCCATCAACTGTTTTCTAGGGCTTAGGCAGAAGGATCTCTGTGCATTCTGTTCTGCCTCCAAATTACAAGAGACTGAGGCACAGAGAACTTGTTGCTTTGCCTTTCCATGGTTTAGATTTAGAGCATGAAATAGAAAGTTTTTTGTCTGTTATGCCAAGCTGTAGGATGCATAGAACTGACTATTGCATCATGCAGATAGAAGAAACTCATTTTGCTTTAGTAGTATCTAGCATTTCCTCTAAATCTGTACAATACTTCACATTAATCCCGTGGTAAGCTGGCTGCATGGAAAAGCTCACATAACTTGTTTTTATTTTTTGTGAAAGGCAGATTGAGAAGTGTGAGAAACAGAGGAAAGGGATATTATAATTTCTTTCTCCCTCTGAACCCTTTACAAATGGTTTCCTAGTAACACAAGCCCTTGGTGTGGCAGATGGATTTTATGAGAATTAATTGCAATAATATTCTATAAAACTGTCCCAAACGTTTTCAGATCCATTTCCTCCTTTTTATTTTTCTGATGTCTACTACAAGGGCATGTCATAAAAAAATATAGCAGCAATATTTCTACACGTAAGTGACAGAACTGATTTTACTTTTCACTTTCACAGAGGAATGAGTAAAGGTATTTAAAAGTGGACTTGACTGCAAATACCATCAAGAGGTTACTGTAAAGGAAAATGCTGCGTTGCCGCAACAGGATGGGCTGCATGACCAGACTGCACTTTCTGGTCTGCCATCTGTGATTCCTTGGGACACTGAGAAATGATGCTGGGGATAGGGGTGGAAGAAATCACTCAACACATTTTGATATGATCACATTAAGATGGTGAACATGGAGTTCCTTTGCTGTTTCCCAGCTGCTGCTCAAGCGGTGCTGGGAGCTGAATGCTTCCCTGTATCTCGCTAGTACTGAGTCACGGGAGGAGAATTAAACAGAGCACAGTCTATTTTGATGGTCCATGTTTATTTTGTATCTTGGTAGGGAATATTTCAGCCAGGAGCCTCAGTAACCTAGAAAAACTGAGCAGATGTGATCTCCACTTCAGAATAAAGAAATAAGCTGTGGCTGAGATTTTTTCCTAACCTGTGCCTTTAGTTTTTGGGAGCACTCCTCCTTTTACTTTTGGTTTGGATTGATTTTTCTGGAAAGGTGAGGATTTAGAGCTCCTGGTAGCTTCAGGTGAAGTTGAGGACATTTATCCTCTTAGGAGAACTGGCCTCGAAGCTGTAAATATTGTGGCCAACTGGAAAAATCCAAAAGCAAACCCAGCTTTTAAAACACGGTCATCCATATATAGGCAGAAAGTAGGTCCATGGTATGACTAGCAACTAAAAGAACTTTTGTTACGCCTCTCTTTCTGTGGCTTGTGTACCTTGTTGTCTTCCTTTTGAGGCATATGAAATTGGTTGTTTGTGTAGCAACTCTTGTTTCTGAAATAATAAACTGACACAAACAAATAGAGCTCTCGGCTTTTCAAAAACGTTCAGTGCTAGCTTGAGTAATATATTATTGATAGAAACAATGAGGCATCCCTCTGGCAAGTAGGCAGTGCAGTCACTTGGCACCTGCTACGACAGTACAATCTTGGACAGTACAAGAGATACCAAGGAATATACATGATGAAAAGTAGGTTATGAGGAATTTGAATATAAACACAGTTGCAGTAGCAGCTACACTGGAAGTGACAGATGGAAGTAGCGTGGTTTCTTCTGCCATGCTTTTCTGGCTGGGTTGGGTGGGTTAGAGGACACAACTTCTGGGATCCACACATACTCCAGAGCTGGAGAAGCCCCTTTCAGAACCTGAAACCAAGAGAAATATCGTCTCCGTGATCCATCAGTGGAGCACGTTGTCTGGCTTCAAAAGCAACACGCCCGTGGCAGTGCTGAAGGCAGTGAGCATGACCATGACGGAGGGAGCAGACCCATCAGGGGATGTCGTATATATGCTCTCTGTAATGCAGGAAGAGGCTGCTAGCAAAACCTTACTGTGCTGGAGACGCCTCTGTGTCTGGAACAAGGATTTGGTAGATTGGAAACCTCAAGGAGATACCACAAGAAGGCTAGTAGTGCAGAAAGAAAAAATGCTTCTGTGAAATTCATTTTTGCTTAAATTTGTGGAAGAGATGTTCAGAAGACCATTTCTTTTCTCTTCCTGCTTCCAAACTTGATTCTAAGAGAGATGATTAAACGTTTTTTGTGACGTTGCTTCAGGAAATATGAAGTTATTGGTGTGATAATGTGTATGCTTTATTGGCTTCTATAAGCAATTTTAAGAAATCTAGATTTTAGGCATTTTGTTTGTTATTATTTATTGATTGGGTTAATTATAGCTGTAAACCATGGAGTTTAGTATGTGGCTCTCTAACATTACATTCATTTTTTATGGTAATATATCTAAGAAGTACTGCTTAACTGAGTTTATTGATATTTAGTGATTTTTATGCCTTGAGTTTGTGATCTATTTAATTTTATACCAGCAAGAATTTGAACTTCCAGTTACTGCTGATATTTCTTGTTCTGAGTGGTATGAAACTTCCTGTTTCATCTGTAGCTACAGGTTTTTTACCACTATGGTGGTTTACACATGGGTGTAAACTTGAGTGTAGGACAACTGTTGGTTATCAACTCCTGCCTGTATCCATAGAGCGAATAAAGGACTACAGGTTTTTCTATATCTCAGCTTGCTTGGTGTGTGTTCATGCTCCAGGGCTGACCTTCTAGACCTTCTGGGTGGTAATCAACAGCTTGTGTAAGTGCTTGAGTATGAAACAATACTATTGCAAAGAAGAGTAAAGTGCAGGTATATTCAATCTCTTGACTTGCTTCTGAGACTCTTAAACCAGGCTCAAGTGCAATGAGAGTTTTATGTGATTTTGGACACTGGCTTGGCTAAGCTGTGACGCAAGAACTCTGTCTCGCTCCATAGGAGAGATCAAAGCAAACAAGCTGGGCTTCCCTCATTACCCTCCCCTGATCTGCTGCTCCGTGGAGAAGCATGGTTGGGTTGTGTAGCAAAGTTACCAGCGCCTGCTTCTGTGCGTCGTTAGAGATGCATAAGCTTTGCTGTGGGCAATGGCCTTTGCACTGGCAATGGGAAGAGGTGGATTTGCCCTAATGATGTTCAACAACTTTAAAAAAAAAAAAAAAAAAGGCAGGTTTCATTTAACAATCATGCCGCTTCTACCTTATTAATCTGCTTCCTGGAAAAAAACAATTTTCTCAGACAAGCTATGCACAGGATCAACGTAAGTGTTGTTGCATATTTACATGTACGGGATCCAAATGTAAAAATGCTGCATCTGTAACTGTCTCTAATTGTTGAGGCCATTTCGACTATGGAGTTATGCAGATGTACCTGCCTCTGCCATGAACTTGTCCAGAGTATGCTGTCCATCTGCTTCAAACTGTCTGAATGCATGCTTGGCTTCATTACATGCTACTACAAATCAAATAATAAGGGTTAAGTGCCTACATGACAGCCTGACTCACATCCCAGGTACCTTTATTTGTTTCTAGCAGTTAGATGATGCTTTCGAGGTTGGCCTCGTTGTTAATTTGGATTTGCATCATTTCTACATGATTATTTTGCAGATGTCTTTTTGCCTTTCTTTCTGTCATATGTCTTTTTATCTTTCTTTTTCTCTCTTGCATTCTTTTCTCAGATTTTTGGAGTGGGACTTACTTTCATATTTAATTTCACTGAAAAAAGAAGGCAAATACATATAGTTCAGAGGTTGCACAGATCAGAAGTGGTACATAAGGCAGAGAATTAGTGCTGTTCAGATGAGTTAATGGTATTCCCCTGTGTTTCCTACATGTACTGTATATGATTTTGGAACATTTCCCCATCCAACTTTTAAATACAAGAAACACCAGCACGTTTTTATCACTGATTAAATAACACTGAGACTTTCCAGGGCTTCCTCTTTGTTTCAGGAGTTTTGTGTTGACATCGCACTACCTAGACTGGCCTTTCAGTTATGGGATTAACTTACTTTTTCACTCTTTTCTGAAAACTGTAACAGAGAGCAATTGGTTGGCATAAATGATATTCTGGAGCCTGAAAAAGGCTAACAGATACACATGTAGGACCGATGGGATAAAAGGAGAAACCTGTGCATTTTTTTAGCAATACAAGAGGAGGTTCATTAGAGAACACTAATATCTTTGACCATTATTTGTAAGGAAATAATGGCAAAAAGCATCTTGCTGTTCCTGCTTTGCAAGCAGTGTGACTGAAACACATTTTTAATTCCAGCCTCTGCATTGAAATGGGATTAGTGTATTCTTTGTATTAAACATCTTGTGATTGTGTAGCCTTTAGAGCTTACGTTGTTTGTTCAACACTATTGTCACTTTTAGTACTGAGAGAAAAGTTTTCTCCTGCTAAAAACGTTTTCAGAATAAAGTTTCTTGTATATTACTGGCTGCAGGTGTGGGTTAAAGGCTTCAGTTACGATTGGTCTGAAAATACCGTGCAGAAGCATTCAGAAGGCTCCTTGCAACCAACGCCACCTAAATAGGTTGCTGTCCTAAAAGGGCTATTGTTAGTTTGAAGGAGGGATTATGGCACATGCCTTCCATCAAAGCATTCCTTCCCCCAACTGCATTTACTCACGATTTTGACTCTTCAGTATGGCCTTATCCATCTCCCACTGTAATCCTTAGAAGATCCTCCTTGGCATCTTTAGCAGTTGAATCAAGTTTCATGCTCATCTTCCTTATTCACATTCAGTCAAAGAAAACACAGTATTTCTTCATTCTGGCTACTAACAATAGCCGCTAAATTGCGACAAAATAATTTTTGCTTTTTGACCCAGTTGCCTTCAAGGGGTTCTTTGGAACAAAGCAGATATGCTTTTGAGCATGTTATGAAGATAAGACAGCAGCTGTATTTGGCAAGCGTGCACTGATTTAAGTATCAGTGTCTACCAGACTGGAGGATGTCAAAAAATGAGAAATAAGTATGACCATAATAGATGACTATGTAAACCATGGCTTATCATGAAACGCCAAAGGAAAATACTCTGGATCAACAGAGGTTTGGTTTAGTTATTTCACAGAACTGATGTATTTAAGTTTCTGTGTTGCTTCGACCTTGGCTTGCATAAAGTGTTATTGGTGGGTGTGATAGCATCTGTCACTTTTTCAAACATGTATTTTATGTATTTTAAATTCCTCCTTTAACTCGGCACCAAAAATTGAAACTGAATTCCACCAAAATATCATATATCAGCTATATAAAATTTTGTACTTTTGTTTTGAAATCAGGTAGTGAGTTCAGCAATGGGTTAAATACTGTGATAAGAATATGTAAGTTTGGGGCAAATTTATCCCTGATAATATTGATTTTAATCCTAAATTTGATCTCTCTCACATGTGCTTAAGTTAAAAATTCCATTTACTTAGTAGCATTTTTTCAGGTTTCCCTGAGGTAAATTACACAAGTGCCAGGCTATATTTTGCTGTTGCTTTTCATCCATTTGCATCACCTACCTTGGAAGCACTGATTTTCTGCAGGTTTGAAGTACTGCATCTTCTCATTCCTGCTAGGCATTTCAGTTTAGCAGTGTTCTGATGGGGGTGAGCTTCTATTTGGGAGTAAGCGTGTAGTAATAACAAGAATAAACACTTCTTGGGCTGTGTGAAGATATAGCTGTGCTGTGCAGAATGGGCCACTTCTTCTGCATTGCAGCCAATGATCTCAGCGTACCAAGAGTGGTGCAATATCTGCCCCTTCGGGAGAGCGGATGAGATAAATGGAGTGAATTACGGAGTGCAATGCCGAGCTGATGTACGTGCAGATGAATTGAAGCCGTTGTAAAGATCTTTGATAGCAAAACTTACCATCTGATTACAGTGTTAGTGCTACCAGTGGATGGCACTAACTGGGGCCCTTGGTTTACTTCTGAAAAATACAAAACCAAAATAAAAAAAAGAAAAAAAACTTGGGAAAAATCTTTTTAAAAGCACCCCTTTCATTTACACTTACATCATGGTAATGAAAACTTGACAGTCCAAGAGAAATAATGATGAAAGGGAGTACAAAACGTGAGTAGAGTTTTAAGCAGCTTGCAGCCTTTTCCACAGAAGAAAACGCTCCCTTGCCGTTAAGGTGCAGTGAAGGTTTTAATCTTTTTTTTTTTTTCTTTTTTCCAGAGAATACATACATTTCTGCTGCATCTGTCTGCAGCATGTATAACACCAAACTGTTCCACTGATTCAAATACATGCTGACCTAAGACAGCAGCTAGGAATATCTATCTAAATGGTAATAAGAACCTTGAAGGTTAATCCATGTTAGTGTGCAAAGTACTCAAAATCTTTGGCAGTTTCATTTTGTCTCATTCTGGTTATTAAAACGAAGTAAATCCACAAGTTTCCAATAGAATTGTTCTAGAGGCAAATGGCAGAATTTGCCAGTAGTTTCTGTCAGGCGGATATGCCACATTACTGTTACTATAATCTCTGGTTGGTTTGACAGTTATATACAAATATATGTATTTAACCAGAGCTGTTGAACAATCAAAGCCTGATAACAAAGTGGACTCAGGCTGGGAAGTTAGTGAGAGCTTTCTGCAGGCGCTGGGGCCTGCTTTATGGCCCTCATTGTAGTAGCAGTGAGAAAATTTCACCTGGAGACAGTATTAGAGATTTCAGAATAATTTTCTGGTAAAGAAGCTAAAAGGGGAAGAATTTTTTTTTCTGAATTGGTTCCTAAGTAATTTTCTGAAACTTTAAAAAAAACAACCCAACTATTATCAGAAAATTAAATTATAAAAGTGGTAACACTTGAGGCTGTGAAGCTACAAAGTTAATTCATCCCTGCCTCTGGGTCGTGTTTTAGATATTGTAAAGTGTTAAGTGAGCTTAAACAGACCAAATTACTCTCACCCTGTGTTCTTGACAAAAATGGGAAATGCAGTGCTACAGCATCAGTATCAAATGGGGAGTGCTAGTTTCAGTGCAGTTGGAGGGTATTAAAATTGCGAATTTCTAGGGTTAAAGAAGTATCATGACTAGAAGTAAAAAATACTTCTTGATATCATATTGCTCTCTGCAGACTCACTTTCAAAAACCTCCAAAATCTATGGATTTCGAATACTTGCTTCACTAAAATTCATCATTTGATCCATGCTTCCCTCCGGTTCTGGGACAGGCTCTTAGAACGGGACCTGGAGCTTTGACCTGACTTTAACTACACTGCTGCTTTGTTCTGCATGCTGTGTGCGAATCAGCCTCTGCTTAATAATATGCCATTTTGTTCTCCTGTCAAAGAGTGATGTGTGGCCAGGTAGCTGGTCTAAGACAGATACTTCCATTACTTGACTGTTTTTAAAACACTTCGAAAAAAACTCTTGAAGAATATTGGATGGTTCTGTAGAACTAATTTTGCATAAGGTGTTTTCTGTAGTTGTGAGAGCCCTTTCACGGGATCATTATATGGTCTCATGTTCTACTAAGAGGATATCAGTAGTTGTTATGAGTTAATACAGTGTAACTAGAGATATAAGCAGTATCAGGTAGTGTCATGGGCTCTACAGCAGAATGTGTTATTTGTGATAATAAGCAACTGCTTTACTTACTGGTTCCTGTAACACTTCCTTAGCCATTTGTTATGTCATCTGTTAATCGTAATTAATGTACCTTCATGTAAAGTCTGACCTCATAGGTAAACAGCGGAAGGCTGCAGAAAAATGAGTAAGAATGCAGATGTTCAATGGGACGCTAGTCTGTACTCATTAAAATGTAATTTGTGTAACATGAAAGCAGTTTTTCTAAATGTGATTGTTTGAACATTTTTGGTTTTGTGCAAATCTGTTTACCTGATCAGTGTTAGTTTTTAAGGTACCTGTAAGCTTAGTAGTGGATTATGACACTGAGAATGACAGGTAAAGTTTGCTGGCAGAACGATTGTCCCACTAGGGCATTTGCATCTAGTAAATGATGTCCTCATTTGTTGCAGGAGAGCTGTTACAAGTGTCATTGTGATCTTACCATTACTTTGTGCGGGTTTTTTTCTGTTGAGAAGCTCTGCTGCTTTGAAGAGCATTGAATTCAATATATCAGTGCAGATGGAAAGACAGTGCTTCAGTTATTAAAAAAACCCCAGGCTTAGTAAGACTACTCAATTTGATTTTAAAACATGAAGTAGTATGTCTGTTATTAAAGTGAATGTAGACATCCAATTGTATCTTTCTATTGCACTTTATAGAAATGCCTAGAGGAAACAGAATCAGAATTCATTGTGAATATTTCTGTTGCAGAAAATACAAAGACACAGACTTTACAATTATATTCACCATCTGAGAGGATGAGTGAACTTAGAATAATGGATGACAAAGATGAGTGTATATGAGTTTTATATACATGAGAGCAGTTGGGCTTCTGGGCCATTCTATGCTTTGGAGAAGCTGCAATGAAACTAAAATATCTGTGGGCCAGATTTTAATCTTAGTTCGTAAACTAGCTGGGTACATCCAGAGCAGTTCAGTTCATGCAAAATTGTCCTTATGTCATTGAAACTGCAATATGACTTTTGTGTTTTATATGTACTTTCCCAAAAGCAACCAGTTATATGTGCTATGATAAATGCAGGGTTAAGGGATCATATGTATTGCAAAGTCATTCAGCTTTCTATTCCCAGAGAATTAATTACATCCCATTGCCATTTTGTCAGTGTCATTTCCCCTATTAAATAGAAACCATCTTTTTTGGATTGATGTACCCTGCTTCCACACATTTCCTATTGGCTACCTATGGCAATTACATGAATTAAATTATTATGTCTTAATATAGAAAGAGATTAAGTAATATACTCTGAAAAAAAGCACATTCAAAACCTTCTGTTATTACTATAACCTATTACTTAGAGATGGCCTATCATCTGCTACGTGCAAGAGGCCATAAGCTGATGGCAAATATGTTCCAACGAATGTTGGCTCTCATGAGAAATTTGCTTTAGAAATTATATATAAATTTTTCTCTTCATTAACATTGAATATGGGACTTTGAATTGTAATGAGGTCAAAAGCATGAAAAGTGATTTACAGTGTGCATAAGGAGCTAAGGGATTTTTGTATGAAGTAAATGAGAAAAAAAAAATCATATTAAAAAATTAGTGGCTTCACCTTCGGAAAAATAATGATCATGCAGTATATGGCTTTCTAAGCAAATTGTAAGTTAATGTCTTTTATTTGCAGCGAAAGCTAATTAAACTTTGACTTCGTAACAGACACTTTTTAAATCTGCCAGCGAGTGTGTCACTTACAGAAATACATTAAGAGCTTCTACATAACAATCTATTTAAAAATTAAGAAGTTAGTTGCAAATATATCAAAGCTAAGAATGTCATAGTCATTGAGATATGCGGTAATACTACACTTAATTTACCACATAGTGGGAGAAAAACTGGGCTATAGGGGGCAACTATGCCAGAAACTTTGTGGCTCTGCAGTAAGTCTGGGGAAAACCAGTGCAGAGCTCAAGACGGGTTTGCTTCTGCTTGTTTTGTCGTGTAGTTGCAGAATCAGAAGCCGAGAGTTTAACTCTGCCATATAACAAAGCATCATAAACTCAAGGTCTGAAACTGCATTTCTGGTAACCTTGACATTCAGAAAAAAAGAGACAGGATAGAAAGTTTCATGAAAAATCTTTGTCTCAAGAGAAGAAAAAAAAGATCTAATACTGAGAAGGTGGACAAATGACAGCACTATAGCGAGTCCAGTGGAGTGAATGAGTGACAGAGGAAGCCCGAAGCAGCGGATGTGGAATTCACTGAGTGGAGCCAAGGTCAGACTTCAGTGTATGACTTAATGGAAGGGAATTTCAAGCCTCATAAAAGCCCTTCTTTGCAGTAAGAAGTTGACAGCTGGGGCTGCTGTCATCTGAAGAAGTTGGAAGTACTTTGTTAAACCCAAGAGACTAACTCCCAGGAAACCATTCCATTACGATTTATGGGTTAGAATCAGCAGATTACTCAGTGCTGGAGAAAAACCTGAGGTACAGGATGACTGAAGGAGGTGGCCAGTCAGATGGCATGCTGGAAATCCTCTTATTTCAGCTGAAAGGAGGGCAAGATGCCTTCATGTGGTGACCAGATAAAAAAAGCTGAGGTGCAAAGAATCCTCTGCGCCCTGTTTGGTATTTATTTCTCCTTCGTAGATTGATGTTTGCCTAGAAGATCTGCTTATTACAATTGTAATGCTCACACTTCAAGATATTGAGCATTTGCTGCTTGGCAAAATGCAGTTTTAAACCCATTTCAATTAACATGACCGAGTTCCATCTTCACTTAGTACAAAATTCAGCAGAGGTGGAAGGAAAATGTGATATAATTTATATCAAATATTTGACTGTCCTTTTAGTTAAATGAGCTTCACCTACCAGCTTCAGTCTTTTCTTTATAACTGTAGTGATAGTCATGGCCACAAAAGCACCCTAAAACCCAAGGAAGAGTTTATTCAGTAGGTTTGTTGATACACTAACTGTGTTCTGGGCACTTTTTTGGGAAGATTGGGTCCCTCTGTCTTGCAGCAAGACCTTTTCTTTTCCTGGAATGGGTGGACCTCGATTCATATTTGCTTAACTCTTTAATCTCGCATTTCAAGATGAGAACCTGCAGAGCGACATTCAGGCATCAAAGTTGAAAAAGGAGGGAGGAGGGACTACGATGTGCACAGATCTATTCATTCATTTTGCACAAACGATTTGTCTAGAAAACATCCATTTTTGCATATTTTATGGACTTTATTAAAAATAGATGTAGGTGTTTAATGTCTGCCTCAGAATAAAAAAAAAATGGATGCTTATGTGTTTAGTAATACAGTAGTTCAGTCTAATTGCACGCTGCCGATGCAAGAACTTAGATTTTGGAGATACTCGACTATTTTCTGAGTAACAGGAATAGTGCAAATTGTAGGGGAAAATGTTTGTAAGTGTGAAGATCATTGTTGGAAAAAGTCAAGAAGTTGTCTTGGATTCTTGGCATGTACAGATCATTCATGATCAAGTCAGAGTTAACCAACTGAAGTTGCCTCTGTAATACCATTGTGTCATTTTGAGATACCGAGTGCTTATCAAAATGAGGAACACACAAAGAGGAGTTATCTCTGTAGTAGGATGCAAAGAGAGGTTTCTGAATTATAGCAACAGTTAGGAGTGGACAGAAACCTCTGTTGTCTTGCTCCTCTTGGTGAAAGCCCGGTGGGAGAGCGGAGGTTGGAGGGGAGACGAGCCGCTGCCCCGGCAGTGTCAGCACTGCACTCCCGCTGGCAACCGAAACCTGTTTGCGCCCCGAGGAAGCTGTGCAGCCCTATGGGCGGGTTTGAAGAGTGCAGCTTAAGTAAAATATTGGTTAGGGGAATTTAAAGTTGATTGGTAGCCATGGCAAAGTAATGTAACTGGATTCACACTGGGAAATTGTGCCAAATGAACAGAATTCACCCACTTTAATATTCTGTGTGGACCAAACCCATTATTATGATCTGTACTTCCCAAAGCTTTTAATCCTTTGTCCAACTATAACATAAAATAAAATACTGTCATTCTTTGTGTGGTGAAAGTTGGGGGTTATGTTTTGTTCTTCTGCAGATCAGCTGCCGATGAAGCACTTAGTAGAATTACAATATTAACTTTTTTATTAATCTTAGAGCATCAATTTTAGATTTTTTTCCTCTCTATTGTTATAGCATTATTTAACAAAAGCAATCATATTATTTAAGACATTAAATTCACATTTGTTTACATCGGAAAATAAAGTTAGTCCTTCAACATGTACATGTACATACACACAGGTAAGTTATAGACAGCGAGATTGCATTTACTAAGATGTGTTCCGCTATTATGTTTCCTCTATTAACTGTTACCAGATCACATAAAAATAAAACTCACCATGGGAAGGCTTGAGTCCTGGCTACAGAACTGGAAGGCTATAAATGCTACTGAAGTTACAGAGTCTTTTGAGGTTGTGTTTGTAGGGCCCAGAGGAGGACCTGTGGCAGTACCATAAGCTGTGCTTTCCTATGTTCCTGTAAGTGATGCGGGGAACAGCTACAGATGCAGATGCAAATACTGGGGAATGATCTGGAGCTCTGTGGATGAAGTGCGCATGGCAATAGCAGAGGCAAGATCTATAGTTATAAACAACAGAATACGGGGAGAGAGAGAAAGGATTCTCTGGTCTGAGGGCCATCTCTGTGCCTTGAGATGAACCAGCCTTCAGTCCAAGCCCAGAGAAAACTGTGATTTCCAAAACAGTGGGGCATACAAGAAAAGGCATAGAGCTTCTGTTTCTTATGCCATTCAACAAGATTTAGAAGGAAATGCAGCCAGAATTAATGGTCATTACCTGATGAAAACCAGACATCCTTGGGAATACGCTCATACAATCCAGGATAAGACTAAATGCAATTAAAAGGACTCCACTGAGGCCAAAATGGTAGAGGAGCCAGAGGAAACAGATGGATCTTGAAGTATGGAATCATCAGCATGAGGAAAGACTTTTTTTTCTTCAAGTCAAAAAAAAAAGAGGAAAAAAGTCTAGGTTGGGTAGTTAAAACATAAATGTATTTCCCTAGAAAGCATGAACAACTATAACAAAGAGACAGTGACAATCACTTTATTGCTTACTTGTAAAGCAAGAATTGGTATTACTTTCCAAGTTCTTTTTGTTGAATTTGACTTACAGATCAGTTAAAGAATGGTTGAGCAATTCTGAAGAATGATTCACTATTTACAGTAGTTCTTTCATCTGCAGTTCAATTGTAAGGGGAGAATTTAAAACTACCCCACCTTAGACTTCACTAACAAAAGTATTTTAATATTACTTCTTTGTACACTAATCCCATAATCATTGTAAAAATGAGGCACCAGATTCTTGTTTACCAATTTCATTTACACATTTGAAGGATCTTTCGCAATGTATCTCAGAATTTGACAGGGCCTTCATCTGAATGAAGATCCAATTCAGGGGGTTCCCTCTCCATTCCCGTAGCTTAGATATTGCTGCAGCATGTGGGTTCACAAGCCCTTTCTACACAAGCCTGTGTTAAAAAGAAGAACAGTTGTATAGAGTGTGACAGTGGGTTTACTTCAGTAAATATCGGTGGAGTGGAATACAAGTAGCCTAATGTCTATGCTGAGTTAATGGGTGGTTTCACTTAAATTTAACACAGGAGAGAACACTGTAAAATTATCATTACAAACTGCGCAGCTCAGATTAAAAAAAATGTCATTGGTAAAACAGTTGCTGGTACATATTTTTAAAGGCTACACACGGGGCAAAAAAGGTTGTCAGAATTACTTTTGCAAAGCTTTACGAATTTGCTTCTGATAAGCAAATGGCAGAGTGACAATACAATTTAGTGACTTATCCAGTATATTAGGATTCATGGGCTACTCAGAAGTTTCGCCCTCAGGCAAGACCTGTAGTAGTTGCAGGAAAATGATTTATGCATTGTAATAAATGTTACTGCTCAATCTATTTGCTTGTTCAATGCTTAAAGTCCCAAAAGAAAAGCCTATCTCAAATTAGGACTGGCATGCATTATCTGTCAGCTTTATATAGTACTGTAAAAGGCATGGAGCTGACAGAAATGTTAGTAGGATGTTTTATAGATTTTTGTACTGTATGAATCCTTGTGTTGGTGAGAAGTGATGGGGCTGTGGTGCTGTGCTACAGGACTAAAGTTGCGTGTAGATGAGTAGTTTCACTCAGTGGTTCACTGCAAATGAACATCTGGACTGCATATTGATTCCATATGTGCAAATGAGATCAGCCCAAATAATGACCTGGATCAATCAGGCTTCAGCCTAGAAGTAATATACACTGGTACTGATTTGTTAGACAACCAGAATTGGCAGCACCTTGCATAATTTGGCACCAATTGACAAAGATTAGACTGTTTTGGGGCCTGACCGGTTATTAATTTGAGCCCCCCCTCAAAAAAAAAAAAATTTTCCAAAGTAAAATCAGCTGCAGCTTATTTGTCCCTGCCCCCTCCTTTTCATCCCAGCCCTAATTGTTTTAGACAAACAAGTGAGCTTGCGGCCTGCTCACTTTACACAGGAAGACATGGATTCTTTGATCCATACAATATTCTCTAGTTCAACCTTGGAGCTATTTACTAAGGAGATTTATTTGCAGACAGACAGTAAAGCAGTTCTTTACAAATGGAAATGAGTTCAGCTTCTTTGATTTTTTGGCTCAAGTTTCTCCCCTCCTGTAGGAGTCATATCACAAAACAATTAATAGGTACCTGCACTGGGTTCTTGTTTGTTGGAGAGCAGCACAAACAACAAAGTGGAAATCACCCAGATGTTGCAGAGGTTTTTCTGAGTAGTGTAGCACCTCTGGATCAGAGCTGGGAATCAAACAAAGCTGCCCTGGTTTTAGGTTTCGGACTAGACTTGTAATTCAGACAAGGCTTGCCACGGCACACCATCCTTTTGACCAAAGCTGCCCTCATTTTCAAATCACTTGGACAAAAAAAAAAAAAAAAAAAAAAAAAAAAAA
>Ga0065711_1002514_pt1 | contig 33348 bp, 19 predicted proteins | sample Hoacrofraction12_FD_59098 | JGI IMG/M metagenome (GOLD analysis project Ga0065711, IMG submission 59098) | Hoatzin crop microbial communities from Cojedes, Venezuela - Epithelial fraction 12 v2 (version 2) | ecosystem: Host-associated > Birds > Digestive system > Esophagus > Crop | place...
CCCCCCAAGTATTCTACTGTGAAAGCATGGTACAGGACAGGTACACCAGATATGCCTCCTACAGAAACAAAAGCAGCTAAACAATACCTCATTTGTGAGGAATAAATATCAACATGTGTCTTGCATCTGCTATTCCTGTAAATAAAATTTGTCTTGAAGGTGAACATATACAAGATATTGCAGTCCAGACAAGTGGAATAAACTGCAAAGCCAAGGGGCCATCACAACATCATGATAACAAGTCACTGTATTTGAAACTCCAGGAACTTCAACTCCTGTGGCCACATTAACCAGTGCAGTGGTGGCACCTCAGTAGAAGATGTTGCCAGAGTCCAAGCTGTCCATCATTTAGAGAACAAAACTGTAGTTTATGTTGACTCTGGATGTCAGGCAGTCAAAGCAGATGCTAAACACTATTATCACCAGTGACTTCCACTGCAGGCTGAACTGGGCTCTCATCTACTGACCACAGTCAGGCTTGTGGAGTTATTTAAGGCATGGAGCACATTGCAAGAGCCTAATCCAGCCAGCTGCAGCAGCCAGACTTGTACCCATATAAAGACTTTAAGAACTCCGCAGCCAGCAGAGAGACATTTTCCCATGCTGATATTTGTTTGCAGAGGAACAGCAAGGGATCCATTAACAAGCCATGTGTGTAACTCTGGTTTTAAGAGTCCATCACACTTTTTGAAGGGCAGTGTGTATAACTGTTGCACTGGATATCTTTTGGTCACTTGCTGTATTTTGGTAGATATTCAGACAAGAATCAGTGTAAGCACGAGGACACATAAAGTTTGACTGTCTTCAAACTTGATAATATTTTGAATTTTCTGCTGTCATAGTCCCACAACTTTTGTTTAGCATGTGAGCAGATGGTTCCTCGTGTGAGGGTTACAGGCTAATCCCTGGCTGATATATTGAATTCAGACCCTGGCCAGAAGTTTGGGGCATTCCTGTGAAGTTTACCATTCCCTTTCAGGCTTGTCAGAATAGGTTTGTGTCCGGCCTTTGATTCACAAAACCGTATTGTGGAGCAGAGCTGAAACATGCAAGGGATGCAGTTCCCAGGTGAGTAATAGGTCCACTGAGCATGGTAAGAAATGCCACCCTCCGAGGTCTGCAGAGCAGCCAGCGCTTGTCAGCTGTTGGTGTTCACTGTGGTGGCATGCACAAAAATAGACATAACAGTCATATGGAGAACTTGTGTGGAGGCGCCTGGGGTTTCCTCCACCAGCCCAGAGGTTTCAGGGAGTTCTTGGGTTATGGTAATGTAATTATTCTAATACTGGTTTTATTTGGCATAGACATGCTAGTAACATAAATAGGTCAAATATCTTCACTAATTAGGAGTCCATTCAGCATCTGGTCAACAAACATAATGAAAACATTACAGCTTGATAGAGACTCCAGTTAAAACTCTAGGAGAATAAGGATCTAGCTGGAAATGCAAATTGTGCGGGGACCCTGGAGACAGGACTGGTGTATACAGCCAAGCTCAAACTGAAACCGTTTTATCCTTCAGACTGGAAACTAGAGCATCATACTGTGTTTGCCTGAGTACCGCTCAGTGCACTAACCAAAGAAAGAAAACAGAATACTACGGAAGTTATTCCTTTGTATTCATTATGAAAACCATTTGAAAAGCAGTAACAGTACAGTGACAAGCAAGTACTATAGTTTAAGAGTTAAGATAATGTAATTCTTAGTTTGATAGACTCTGATCCAGAGCTTGAGTAGAAGGGAGTCTCAGCAGACAAGTCAGTAAAGGGAGATGTTTTAAAAGACACTCATGAAGCACAAACAGTACAGTAGCAGAAATACCAGAACAGGAAAGGCCACAATAGATAAGACAAATCTGTGTATCTCTGGATACGTCAACAAGAAAAACATCACTGGTCTTTTAAGTATAGTAAATAGCATCTTGCTTCAGCAGAAGTGCTGTATGAGATTGAAAAGACTCGAAAGAACAGAATGGATTTTCATTGTTTATCCCAACCTGTTGACATCAACTCACATTCAGGCATGGTCCACTACCTTTTGTTGAAGGTTCCAGTTTTTCACAGAAAAAAATGTGACATGGTCTTCAGAGAGAGATGCTTTGTCAGAGCACAACTGTTTTTTTTTCTCTTGGCTTCCATAGACACTGATGTGATGGTGCCATCAGAAAGTCAGAAAGCTCACAAAGATGTAGTTCAGAGTTAATGTACGTGTTGTTTAATGTATGTGGTACAATAATCCATTACAGTTCTTCAAAAAAAGTTCTCACACTTTCTGTAGTCGTCACGGGTGTGACTAAGATAATTAAATAGCTTGAATAGGAGTTTGCATGTCTATGCTACCATGCCTTACAAGACCCTGAAAACCCCCCCTCTTCTGCAGGGCACAACCTGCCTCTCCTACCCCACAACAGAGCACTGTCTGGATGACACAATTGCCCAAGGGTAGGGCAGAGCCTGTGCCAAAGAGGGAGAAACTGGCCCAGAGAGCTCTCACACAGTGTGCTGGGGCTGGGGCCGGTCCCATAGCAGCAGCAGATAGCAGTGGGAATGAAAGCCAGAGTGCAGAGTCCTGAGAATGTACCCTGTGAGTCCTGCCCAGGGAACCGACAGCAGACCCTCCGCAGCCAAACCCAACAGACCCTGGGACTGCAGATTGTCTTGACAACAGATAGATATACATGTTTGCCCTCAGTCTGAAGTCTGGTCACAGCACTTGTCAAATCCACAAAAAAGCTGCCTTCTGCCAGCAAGTACTACTACTGTTTTATCTGGATCGAACCAAGAGTATCAGACTTTTGTCCAGACACTGGGGGCCACTATGCAGTTACACTGGAATTACACCAATGTTACTGAGATCAGATTCTGGCAGTGAGTGCACAAAAGCAGAAATAGCTGCGTATCATGAGAGGGAGATAAAGGAATTTGTCATGAACTGTGATATGATAGGAAAAATAAGAAGGATCATGAGAGTAGACAGAATTTAAATATATTTTTCCTTTTATGACTGGTGTAACTTAATGCATAATGTATGTATTTATTTATATATCTTTCTTGAGCTGTCATATATAATGAAAAAAGGGAGTCCAAGGTTCCCAGATTAAAAGCCTGTATAAACCAGGGCTACATATTGGATACTTCTTGCAAGAATGTTCACGACACCAATGTGTTTTTTCTACTTTCCTGAAGATCTACAGGGCAAAAGGATGGCATGGTTCATCTGATAAAAAAAAATCTATGTGTCAGAGTAGAACCCACGGACTGAGTATCTCAGAGCCTTTATACTTCAAGACAGGACAAAAACTATACCATTTATATTTCTGCATGTTAAATGCAAATGAAACAACACATTGGCAAGTATTTCTCAGTTTAGCGCTAGGCCTCTGACAGTAAATATCTTCCCCCAAGTGGAAATTAGAAAGGAAAGTAAAAATAGGGCTTAAGGTTTATTTTGAAAAAAGAAAAATTGCACATAGGATGAGAGAAAGCTCTCAAATGCAGAGAGACAGTTTTTGAAATTAATCCAAAAATAAGAACAGATTAGATTGTATTACTCTGCCAAAGGGACAAGTTCATTTGTTGTTGGACAAAAGACTCAATTCATTAAAAATTACTTAGGTGGATACTGATATTTTAGATATTTCTTCTTTTACATTGGGGTCGAGATGGTGACTTTCTACCTGATTTAAAAATGAAAATAGCGCTTCTGTGACTGCATGGAAGATATATGAGAAGGATAAATTTAAACATAAAGCAAATAGCTTTTCTCATTGCATTAGACCGCTTCACCCAGATACCCAGAGGATGTTCAGTGACAGGGCTTGAGTGGGAATGGGTCTGGGCCAGAAATGACTTTTTCTTCTGTGTTTTCATGGTTGCAAATCACCGTCCTTGCATTCACAAGCAAAAACAAGAGGATAATGAGCATAAGAGTCCTATACTTGCTTTGAAAAAAACCTCTCTGTTCCAGGAAAGCCCTCATGATAGAGCAGATCAGCATGGATAGGCTGGGAAGATATTGCAGTAGGAAGAGGAGGCAGTATGAAGTATATCCTGACTGCACCACCTCTGAAGGCTTCATCTCCACTCCCTCTTGGACTGCTACTCTGGCTCTGCCAGTTAAGATGTCTGCTAGGGAGACTTTGCCTGTAGCATGCAGCTGGGAGCAGAACAGAGATCAGTGCGCACCAGGGAGTGTGAGATATCATTCTAGGGATGCTCCTGTGGGTCAAAGTCACTCCTGTGGGCTGTAAAGCTCTTTGCAAATGCCCAACCGTGCTATCTCCCATCTTTTTTAATGGCCAGTAATTGTGTCAGGTGTGCCAAACCACGGCTTTCTTCCCCATTCTCATTAATGGCAAAGACAGGAAGGAATATCTGGTGATTTTCCAGCACCTGGGTGCTGTCTTGTTTATCACCTTTATGAATGACCTGGAGGAGATTGCCACTTGATAAACAACATGATTCACAGAGGAAGATTTGGTTAAGCTGGTTTTAAATGCAAACTCCCTGTACACCAGCCACCACTCTGCCTTGGTCTTTGACTTTCTCAGGCAGGACACAGAATAGTTTTTGAGCCAGATCCCCAACAGGAATGCCACCATGAGTCTGAATTGTAGGTATTCAAAACTAGCACTCAGTTGTGACCTCGCTGTAGGGACACAGATGTTCCAAAGGTCTGTGGTTTCACTGTGTTCTCTACATGTTGGAATTTGTTGGGAATATAAAGTCGAAGGAGCTATACTAACAGACTCGAGACTTCCTCCCCAACTATAGATGATCAGTTCCTTCTCCTGATAGATATACTCAGAACATGCCTACAGAAAAAAGCTTTCCATAAAAAGCAGGAGGCAGAAGTAGTGGCATTGATTTTGCCACAGGCCCTTCCCAGAAGTATAAGTCATGTTCAACTGTCTAAACACAATCATAACAAAAATAACAGAAAAAAATGAAGAGCGTAGTGGAGGTAACCATAACCAAAGCAACCTACAGAATTTACTGCTGTGTATCCTGTTCACCTTCGTAAATCCTGAGAATCAGTACTACCACTCTTTTGGGTTTTGTAATGACATTCAGGCATAGTTCTGCACTCTTCTTTCCTCTAATAACCATTTATTCCCTACTTTTAGTTCATACTAACTTATAAAATCACTCTCCTACAGAAGCATTCCTTCAGCATGGCTTTTTCTAGTGCTAGCCCTTTTGCTGGAGGCACAAACAGCTAGCTATAGTGTTCTCCCTTCACCTCTTATAGCTGGCTGCCGTCCTTGCTCTTACTGTCCTCTCCATCTGCTTCCTGAGTCTCTGAGGAGGAAGCCCATTCTTGTAAGTCTTTCTGCAGTAACAGCTTATAATGTGTGCTTTTGTCTGCAATGCTGTGTGCAGTTAGAGGGCTTAATTTCTATATATGTGTGCGTGCAAAAGCATGGATATTGACAGCCTTTTCTCAGCCTCTGGTGTTGCAAGGCAGATTAACTACTGAGCTCTGTAAACTGCCCATATCATTCACCTGTAGGCAAAGGAGTACAAATAGTCTATGAAATGGGAAGACGTGAGTTAGCTGAAGTGGAGTTGTTAGTAAAGTTTTGTGTAGCCATGGAGGGAAGGTCCAGTTTTTGTCCAGGTTGTTTGGAGACAGAGATTCAAGGGGATTGCAGAAGGCAAACAGAGTCTGTAAGGTTTTGTGGTGTACGCTCTTCCAGGCTATGGAAAAATATAACCTGTTATTGCAGTTGAACAATTTGAGGAGGGCAGCGAAATGCAAGAAATAATTACATGAAGAAAATAATTTTGTAAGCAATCAAAATTCTTATTGTGAAATTCAGCCAAAGTCACCATTTCGAGAAGAAAAAAGAAAATAAGGAAAAACCTTTTCCAAATGTATTGAACAGATCAGTGATTGGAAAACTACCAATTCGGTGAAAAAACCATCTCTGACGGGCGAGAAGGTAAGGAATGAGAAAAAAATCTGTCTTAGTTTCCAGTCAGGGTTCTTAAATTTCTCTAATAAGCAGAATATATTTGCTGATCCAGATTGTCTATGAAGTAATATGGATAGCTTTTGATTGCTAGAATAAGTGCCTGATGAGACTTTGGCAGCAGGATCTGAGGCCTGCTCAGTGATGCTAGGAAGGTTTACACAGTTCAGTCATCAGAATGGTCTGTCTGCCTGGTTAAAGACCCACAAGATCACAGCTAAAACTTTGAATTCTAATACGCCAAATGGAGCTCTTTCTTTGTTCCTTTGGGATTAGTCTGTCACCTTGCAGAGATTAATCGCCACTTCACAGGATCAGGTCCTAAGTGGTCCTGTGGTAGGCAAATGTATAACTGAAGAAGTTGTTCCTGTGTGATGAAAAGTAAATGCCATCCTGCTGAAAGCGCCACAGCCTTGGAGTCAGCAGCAGTCGGAAAGAATGAATTACCTTTATAACCCTCTCGGTGCATCAAGCACCCTAGAAAGTCCTGGAGGTTGACTTAGAACAGAAGCTTCTCTAAGAGGTACTGCCATTTTCTCTGTCTCAGCCCTACCCATTACACCAAAACACAATCAATGCCATTAATTTTATGTCTGGAAAATATTATTCTGGCTGTTCATGCGATCAGCAAGGATGTTTTGTGCCTAAGTAGAAGGAGGAGCTGGACTGAAGTATTCAGGAGAAAAAATGGATTATATTAAGAAAACTGTGCCCAAAATTTTTGTGTTCTATCCATTAATTGCTAAGTAATAATAACATCTGTGGTAAGGATGTATTATTTTTCCCAGTTTCCAGTGGCAGAGCTCAAATTTTTTCTGCAATTCAGATTCTTAGATACTGCACTGAAAAATGAATTCTCAGATCTTATGGATCTACGTTTACTAGTATGACAATTATAGTCAAAAGTAGCTTTGTCCTGTGCGCCAACAGGCAGATGAAAAATGTCTAAATGAAAGCTTTGTCCTCTTATCTTCACAGGGTGAAAATAAGTCTATTGGGGTGAAGAACACACACCGAGTCCAGTTAAGAGTCTGCAATATATGAGACCAACGGCTTTGGTTGGGGGTTTTTTTCAATATTTTTTTTTTCTTTTTCCTTTATGTAGTCTTTCTTCTGTTAAACCAGACTGCTGCTGGGACACAGGGTTTCCATCTCTTGTATGATAGGCAGTGTGGCTTCAAGAAGTTTTAGTATTTCAGGGATGCTGAAGGGATAAAGATCAGCACATTTGTAAAGTTTTTGTGTAGTTTCTTAAGAGAGTTTAGTAACAGTATTAGATGAATTAGGTTGCAGAACAACAACGCACAGTCTGGAGGTGCTTTAGTTAATGGGGGAATACAAGGCTTTTGGAAGATTTGTCCCGGTGAGGAATTCAGGGTATGCAGTTCAGCTCCCTGGTGAGCTAGTATGATGGGCCTGTCTTCTCCAGCGGATCAGAACAGCTGATCAGAATCGTCCCTCTTGGCTGAGGCGTACATCAAGATGTAGCTAAATGGCATGGCTGAAGAGCTGAAAGGAAATGAGCCTGCTGGAACATCTGAGTCTAAAATAACAATCAGCTATTAAATTGCTGTTTCATGTATACTTTGAGGCAGGGATAAGTTGAAGATACCTGGAAGCTGTGCAGTGATCTAACTGGCTGTCACTTCAAGCCTTTTATTTAGCTGGCATCATGTGGAGCTGTGCTTATTCTAGGTAAAGTGAGATTATAAATACTCAATAGTGAACACTTTTCCATAATATTTTCTTTTTTGACACCCCCTTCTCCCTCATGTATGGTCTCAATCTGTAATTTTCACTCATGTGGGTGTCTTCCAGCTCACTGGGTTTCTCTAAGTTGATCATGTTGCTGGTTGCTCTAAAGTCAAAGAACTTCACTAATCTTCACTGTGTGTGAGATCTAACACTCTTTAGCTGTTTAAATTCTGTTCTTTGGCTTAAAGTTATCAAGCTGCATAATTACTTTCTCTGTCTTCCTTCAGTCTTTGAAAAATAACATTATTTATTTATATTTGCCAAGCAAGTGAAGTGTGGTGAGGACTTCTTGAGACAGGGAAGGCTGAGTCAGTCTTAACCACTTAAAAGCAACATAAAAAATTGTTACATAAAGCGGTTGCTTTCAAACCAGACCCCTGTCTCTGTGCTCAGAGACAGTAGGTACTGAAAGAAATTTTAATTTCCATTTTATATCAAAATACTCTCACTGAAGCAACTACAGAGTACTACTTTTCATTCCTTTTCTACCCCATGTTAAATCTATGATGTTTAAATAGTTCTGCACATGGAGTACCTTCATGTCTCTCACCAGATTGGTGTGTCTGAACTGGTGAGAAGGCTGGGAAACTCTCATTTTCTTTGTGGATGGAAATACTGGTTTTTTGTATAATATTTTTCCTCCTCTGGGAAGAGCCTTCCTCTTATCTCTGTGCATTTTAATTCCTTAATATTTCTTAAGCTGATGCTATTGGAAATCAAAGTCGGGGAAGAAAGAACAAACATCTAGAGATATGAGTAAGGATTTAGCTCGATGCCATTGACTTTCAGTTCCCTGGCTTCCTTACTGAATCCTAATAGAAGCTATTACTAGGAAGCTAAGGGAGGGAAGGTCTGCCTTAAAACAAATTATTATTAGATGTAGAAGTTGGACCCACATAACATAATTCTGAGATCCTCTGGTGCTCCTGCCCTTGATTTCTGTAATGTCTAAGTAAATATTATAACAGTATTTGAAAAAGAGTGATTACTAACATGGCACCAGCTAAGAGGCAGCAAATGAAGTGTGGATAGGGGCTATATTAGTTGTCACATATGCCAGTGAACTTCATTTCTGAGTTTGACGAGTCTATTATTCTAGACTTGAAACACTCCTTACAGCAAAAAGCTGTGATGCTATAAGCAATACTATTTAAAAAAAGATTATTTTTAGTGTTTTTTTGTATTTGATCCAAGATCTGAGAAGAATGAAGGGAGGGAAGCTTCTAGGAACTCAAGTGCCAAATTGGTGATTATTCTGTTTCTCCTTGAAAAAGAAGCCAAATTCTTCCGTCACACAACCTTTCTGTACTGCTTTTTCTACCCCGTTACTTGCAGCCTGTATATGTTATGGTAGATATCCAAGTGACTTCAGCAAGGGCAGGCCCAAGAGGGAGAGGGTGGAGTGAAAGGTTACAAGTTCAACAAGAAGCAATTAAAACCAGATTGAATCATAGCATCTTAAAATAGTTATTTAATATAACTGTATTGTCTTAAATGAATCACCTTGAGTAATAATCCATTGATTCCCAGGCTGACTTCTTATTCCCTGCCTTGATGGGAGGTTTGGTATCTTAAAATCTGATATATAAAGCACATGAGAATTTTCAGCTGAATAGTGTCGCTGAATAGAGAGAGCTTGGTGAAAAATGAGGGGAAAGGCTATGTTCAGGCCATAGAAAGAGGACCCTGCAGTAGATGCTGGAATAGAGAACAAAATATATTGTTTACCTCCATTGAGTACTACCTGCACCATTCCCCTGTCTAACATCTAGCCAGTTCATTGTCTGTCCATGTCTTTTGCGAAAGGCAAGGTTCACGTAGGGTTCCTGCATTTACCATCTGCTGCCTTCCTCTGCCCTCCATGGAGAGATTGTCTTTTCAAAACTAACCTGAACTGTCAGTCAAAAGTAAGGGAAATTAAAAGCTGCACCACAGAAGAAGGATTGGAGGAAAAATTGGTCTCTTAAGTCTCGTACATATTTTGAATAGCATTAAGCATTATATGTTTCTGCAAATATATAAATCAGCGTCTTTTTTTTTTTAAAGAATAAGTGTTATGACTTCTCTATTTTATCCCCTGTAAAAAGACAAGCAGCTCTGTTTTGGAAGAAAGCTTTTTCAATGAGGGGGCTGGCCCTGCCAAGCTGTTGCTGTTCATGGTGTTCGTTGTGGGTCACTGGGTCGTACTGTAGCAGTACCTCTTGCCGTGGGCTGTGTCTGCTGCTCACTGGAGTGGTGTGCTTTACCTCAGGGGCAAATTGCTTCACATGTCTTTTGTTCATTTACGTAGCAACTTTTTTCCAGGGAAGCTGTGGGGAAAAGTTGAAAGAATATCTCAATGTGTTTTGTAATGCTTTGTTGTTTTGATGACAGTGACCATATTCAGATGACATGTGATAGGTACCGAAATGAGACCTTCTGATACTTAAGTGAGACTCTGACATCTTTACGACTGTGAAGAAAGTCAAGTATTGGAAAGAGTTCAACAGGAGATCTGAGCTGCTCATTGCTCCCTCAAACTTTGATGCTATCGCAGGCAAGGTGATTGTGCCTTATGAACCCGCAATTACATTCCTACACAGATTGCTGGTTGTCATGCTTGGCTCTAATTCATTGACAGCCTAAAGGAAAGCTGACTTTTTCTAATGCCTTCAGGGTTTTGGCCAACTAAAGTTGTTGTGGTGGGGACCCTGACTGGATGCCAGAGGTCCACCAAAAGCTGTTCTGTCACTCCCGCTCCTCAGCTGGACAGGGGAAAGAAAATACATCAAAAGGCTCATGGGTCAAGATAAGAACAAGGAGAGGTCATTCAGCAATTACCGTCACGGGCAAAACAGGCTTGACTTGGGGAAATTAGTTTTATTTATTACCAATCAGATCAGAGTAGGATAATGATGATAGAAAAACTAAATATTAAAACACCTTCCCCCCACCCCTCCCTTCTTCCCGGGCTCAACTTCACTCCCGATTTTCTCTACCTCTTTCCCCCGAGTGGCGCAGGGGGACGAGGAGTGGAGGTTACGGTCAGTTCATCACACGTTGTCTCTGCTGCTGCTCCAGCCTGGGGTCCCATGAACTTTTCCAACATGAGTCCTTCCCACAAGCTGCATTCCTCCATGAACTGCTCCAGTGTGGGTCCCTCCCACCGGTGCAATCCTTCAAGAACAGACTGCTCCAACACTGGGTCTTTACAGGGTCACAGCTTCCTTCAGGCATCCACCTGATCCAGTGTGGGGTCCCTTCCACGGGCTACAGGTGGAGATCTGCTCCACTGTGGACCTCCACGGGCTGCGAGGGCACAGCCTGCCTCACCATGTTCTTCTCCATGAGCTGCAGGGGAATCTCTGCTCTGGTGCCTGGAGCACCTCCTCCCCCCTCCTTCTTCACTGACCTCAGTGTCTGCAGAGTTCCTTCTCTCACAGATTTTCAATCCTCTCTCTGGCTGCCGTCTTTTTTTGCACAGCAACTTTTTCCCCCTTTTTAAATATATTATCACATAGGCGCTACTTCCATCACTGATGGGCTCGGCCTTGTCCAACGGCAGGTCCGTCTTGGAGCCAGTGGCATTGGTGCTATCTGACATTGGGGAATTTTCTGGCAGCTTCTCACCATCCCTGTGGCCCCCCCAATACCAAAATCTTGCCACACAAACCAAATACATTCCACCCCTCGCCTCTGTGAATCGCATATTTAAGAATTATCGTTAAAATCCACATTCATCACACAATCTTCACAAACTTCAGGAACTTCACTCACATCAACAAAAAAGAATTCCTCACACCAAGATCAAAACAACACCATCACAACACTGAACTGAAGTGGACAATTTACACACAACCCACCGTTTGTCCTTTCACCTAAATTAGAACAACAGAAATTCCCCATGGTCATTTCGCTCTCTAAAATTCTTCACTCCATGTTTTGCCCGTTATCTCTCACAGTTACTATCCTTCTCTTGAATTTCTCATGCTCCACATCGGGCACCAAAAAGGATTGTGGTGAGTTGACCTTGGCTGGGTGCCAGGTGCCTGTCAAGCTGCTTTATCACTCCCCTCCTCAGCAGGACAGGGAGGGGGGAATATAAGATAGAAAAAACTCCTGGGTCAAGATAAAGGCAGTTTAATAAAGCAAAAGCAAAGACTGCATGTGGAAGCAAAGAAAAACAAAAGATTTATTCTCTACTTCCCATCAGCAGGTGATGCCCAGCCACTTTCTGGGAAGAAGGTTCAGTAAGAGTAGTGGTTGCTCCAAAAAACAAACATTGTAATAATGAATGCCTGCCCTCCTCTCCCTTTTTCTTAGCTTATATTGCTAAGCAGATGTCATATGGTATGGAATATCCTTTTGGTCATTTGGGTCAGCTGTCCTGGCTATGTCCCCTCCCAGGATCTTGCTGACCTCCAGCCTGCTGGTGAGGGGGTGTCACGGTTTAGAGCAGGGTGACAACAGACTGAGTGACAGATGCTCTCTATTAATCCCCAACCTCCCACCAGAGGAAGGGAAAGGGAGGAAAAGGGAGTGAGATCTACAAATGGAATATAAGAAGTTTTACTAATAACACTAACAATACTAATAATATAAATAATAAGAGAAATAATGTGAAATATACAAAACCGATACTGAGTTTCCTGGAGTTGGGTGCCGGGGCGCTGGCGTCCCACCAGCAGCTGCCAGGCAGCGCCAGGCAGTCCTGGACTGGCCTCAGCAGCAGGCAGGAACTGGACTTAGGGATGCACGGATAGGAATCTGGTTCAGGATCGCAGGCAGGACAAAAAGCAGGGTCCTCTTCAGAAGAAGGCCATGGGCAAAGAGAGAGAGACCCCCGTGATCCCCCAGCTTTAAACTGAGTCTGGTGTGCATGGCATGAAATACCACGTTGGTCACTGTCGGGTCACCTGTCCTGTCTGTCCCCCCCTGCAAGTGCAACCGTTTCTGACTCCTCACTTGCGGGACCTAAGAGATCTGTTGGTGACCTTGGCTGCTATAGTAATAGTTATAAACAGGGGCCTTTTTCTGCATTCCTTTCCTACTGTTAGTTCAGTGTAACTATAAATATTAGGTATTATCAGCTTTGGAGAGGACACTGTCTGAAAAATATGCAGCCATCTTCAGAAAAATGCATCTACTTAGAAGAACTTAGCTGTAAGGAAGATTCACTAAGAGAATTGGTTCTGTTTTAACCAAAATCAGGACACGGGGAATGCTGGAGAGACAGCCTTGATGCTCTGCGAGCACTGCTCAGCAGTAGCCAAACACTAGTGTGTTATCAACACTTCTCTAGTTACCAATACAAAGCGTGGCACTATGCGGGCTGCTGTGGGGAAAATTAACTCGATCTCAGCCAGACCCAGTAAAAATGTAAAGTTAATTTCACACTTCTTCCTGGAAGAAATACAGCAAGTGAAAGGTGGACAAACTTTGGGAGCAGATTGATTTAATGGGAGGGGGAAAAGGCTATACATCTCTCTGGCTCCTAGTGCTGGGACACTGTGGTTTGTTCAAGCATTGTCAGTGTGACTGCAGTGCTAACGTTCATATACAATGAAAGAGCAGATAGTGACGGTTGTGGCCATATCCCATTGATATGGTCTAGGGTTTAGATTTAGTAGAGAGTAGAGAGCTCCCTAAAATCTTCTAGGATCAGTTACAGCATTAGTTACAGCTGGGGTGATGGGAGGAGGAGAAAGACCATGAGGGTTGATGAGCCTCATGTGTGTTTCTTTCAGATCAGCAGATGTAAAACACCTGCTATTAAGCTGTGAAAGGTCTGGTATTAACGCTAGGTCAGAGACAGGTAGAGGTGCAGAGTGAAAAATCAGTTGTATTTTGGAGAGAAACTGTGATTCTGTCTAACTTTACTTGTTGTGGGCTGAGACCAGGAGTTCTCTTCCAAGTCCCGTTCTTCCCAACCTCCCATGAAGTGTTATACAAGAGCCAAACTTTAGGAGCAGAGGTAAGAAATCTACCTCTGGCAGTGTCAAGTATGAGTAAATGTCAGTGTCTGCCACTTGTGCGTTCTGACACTGGAGCTCCTCATGGAAGTGTTCGCCCTGGAGCTTATTATGGTGAAAGCACAATGTTAGTTCAATTTAGACTATGCTGGGACTGCTGCTACAAAGAAAGTAAACTCAAGAAGTCCGTGAAAGTACTCTGTACTCAGTCATCTTTTTCTTTTTTTTTTTTTGTATTTGTATCTAGAGTTTATTTTAGTCTCTTTGCATTTTTGCACACATGAATCTAAATAACATTTAGATAGTTTTTTCTTATCAAATGTTTAGGCTAGGATTGTGTACTCAGATTGTCAATCTGAGTTCTGCTTGTAGCTCTTGGTATAAAGATGGTGTTTGATTTGGGGCAGACATACATACCATTGCTTATGCTCTTGTAGCTGTCCTTTCATCAAACTGTAACTAAGAACCTACCAATAGTAAGCAGTAAAACTGTTTTTGCTTTGAAGCAAAAAGAAGACACACAGTGGGCCAATCAGCCTTTGCCATTACAGAACTTCAGACCTTATTAAAACCTTAGGCAAATTCTGCTGAAGTTAGTCTGAAGTCCTATGGGGTCTGATAGATGACGATCTTTATTATGTTTACATATTATTACTGAAGTATATTTAAAAGTTAAAACATTATGTATGAAGAAGTTCTTAACAATCAACAGAAATTTCTACAAAGAAAATAAATTTTAGTTTACTCTTCCAGTAGAAGTATTGGAATGCTTGCCTTAATCACAAGTTACAGAGACAAAAGGTCGAAGCAAATTTTTTGAATTCTTAAAAAAAAAAATTATTTCTTAAAAAAAGAGATCTTAAAATAAGGGGCCAAAAATGGATTCTGTTGCTGTATCTGAAGGCTACTTTTTATGACTTGGACTCATCTATTATTTGATTTTTCTTATTGATCCTAACTTTTTCTTAGAATCTGGACATGCAATGACTTGTTATTTCCTTGACTTACCCAGAATTCTACAGAGTAATTTTGTTGTCAAGAAACCTGCTCTGAAATGGCTTACATTATGCAATTAATTATCAATTTAATTCATATGCTAAAATTGTCATTGGTAATGCTAACCCCAAACAGATATTTTTTACTTCTTTTTCATCTGTTTTTTAGAGTTCCCAGTGTTATTCTTTCTGTTATTTTGGCTGATGGTGAGAAAAAATAAATGAATCTCTTTCTCGAATAAACCTTTAGGGAAATGCCATAGTGTATTTGGCAAGATTTTAGGGGTTTTGTTTTTATCAATGGATTTCTTGATCTCTTCACTTATAAACTGACCAAATTTGAAGTTTTAAATCCTTGGAAAGGAGTTTTGCCAGAAAATGTCAATGTTAATAAAGAGTGAAATGGACACAGGAGCAAATTTATTAGTTCTGCCAGTATCAGCAACTATTATCTGCGCTGCAGGAGTGCGGAAATTAAGAACATATAAACCCTAAAGAATTGCTCTTGAAATGATGAGAAAAATATATACTTGCTCTCTGCCAGATTCCATTGATGCCAAATATCTGATTGGGTCAAACTAGCATTTTCAGATTTAGATACCTAGTATTGGGCTTGATTTTTCAGAGGCTAAGTGTCCTGTGACTTCTGGTGGCTTTACACTGTAAACAAAAGTATTTGTATGTCTCCATAGGGCTATGTATTGGCCCGTTAACGATGGGTTATAATAGTAAATGTTACCATTTGATTGTATTCTCCTGAACTCTCATTCACACTGGCTGCACATCCGTAACCTCGTTTTGGTAGATGCTAACAGGGGCTGGAGTTCAGTGCATTTTTGCTAGTCAAAGTTTGCATCTAAGGTGACATTTGCTCTTTTTCAAACTGCAAAACTTTCCTTCTTGTGTCTGGTTTGATCTAGCAGTGGAGGAAAGAAATTTCTTTTCAGCAATTGCAACATCTATAACCTTAACAGCATAGGCTAAACAAACAAACAAAAATCCTCAGAGTAAAACCCACAGTGGCTGTGCTCAGCAGAGGCCTTTGGAGGAGGCTCACACCACCTGGTGAGGTGCTGGAGGCAGATGGGTGGGGAATGTTGGACTCTGGTCTGGAGGTCTACTCAGGACTGCTGCAATGCTGCTTGATCCTCACGAACTCTGGTAACAGTACTTCACAGCCCTGCATTCACAGAGGTGTCTCAGGTATTTTGCTTCTCTAGAAGTCCTTAGAAATCTCTTGGTTAGACAGCTCAGCGAGAAAGGACAGTATTTAAAAGGTTCAGTTTCCAGGATTATGCATGCATATTCCGTGAGACATGTTGCTATGTTAAAAAAACAAAACAAAACAAAAACAAAAACCAAAACCAAAAACAAACAAACAAACAAAAAAACCCCAAACCTTCAAAATTTAAGGAAGCAGAATTCAGGTTTATCCTTTTCCAGTGGGCGTCATAGCCCCTATCCATCGGAGGATACGGTTGGTATGGCATTTTATCCTTCTGGTGGTGTGAACCTCAGCTTCATGGCTGAGCTCTGGCTGATCATCTGAAAAAAGGAACAGAAAGCACTCTAAGCAAGAACAGCACAATCACGAGGAAGGTCTGTTGGGAGACTGGTGACACAGATTTGAACCTCTTCAGGCTGGCAGATTTTGAAGCCACTGTTTCCATTTCGTGTCTGGATGAATGCTCTAAGCACCATGGTGCAAAACAAGGCAGTGGACGCAGTGTCTACCTCCCCTGGTCATGGTTCTATACCTGATGTGATGCATGGGATGACTCAAGTCCCAGGTGGAAGGAAAATTCATGCGGACCTGATTTAGGCTGTAGGGAGTTCAGATGCTATCAGAGTATCTGCCATTTTCCTCCTGGACATCCCTAGGTAGTGCTCTCCAAGTCAAGGCATTTGTGAGTATCCTTCAGACAGCACAGAGATCCTGTATGCTTTTGTACATACTGGGACCTATGTTTTAACTAATGCAGTAAACCATAGTTATAGCGGGTCTCAGTCTTCCCCCTTGGGAAATGTTTAATGCACAAAAGCAAGCAGAGAAGACGCTTTCTGTGTAAGATGAAAGCTTTGGCGTGTTCCCTCTGGTAGTCATTGCTCCCAGTAAAACACAGACTCTGTCTAAGACACATCTTACTCTGTCTGCATTTTTTAGTGGTAGAAGTTTGCCTTGATAAGGTTTGAATAAATATTTGTTTGTTTGTTTTTTTACACCAGAAGCTTCAATGTTTGGGGGGGGGTTGGGGTGTTTTCTTTTGTTTCAGGAAAAAGTTTTTTCCACTGAAAAAGGAGGCGGCAAATATTTTGTTCAAGGAATTTACAGGCTCTTCTGGCTCTCTGAGCTGGAAGGTGCTGATAGTGAAATTGTTGTTTATTCCTCAGGAAGTCTGCAGTTTTCTCTGTTTGTTTTTCTCTGCTGAGACAATAAAAAGTCTGCATAAGAGCCCTAGGCCAGCAAATCTGTGCAGACAAAATCCATGAGCCAGGACATACAAGCTGACTTGCGTATTCCCTAGAATCCACACAGGTTTGTCAGCAACATGCACGGGTCACTTGGTTTCTGACTAAGCTGTAGCAGTTTTTTAGATAAGGAGTATGAAAGCAGAAGCCCAGGGATGTGATTCAAGCAGTGAAAATACAGGTAAGAAAAATTAAATTAATTGCTGAGTGTACTGCTTTCATGGTTCTGCAGTCCAGGAGAGAACGTGCTTTTATGATATTTGTGCTACCTACATAAAAACTAGCACAGTCAGGGAAAACATACAGATAGGTTAAAAATAGCACTTGGGAATTTATGATGAGGGTTTTTTTTGTTATTTAAAAGGATCTTCTTGTTGTGATTAGAAAAACACACATTCTTGAAACCTCTTTTGTTGCTTCAGTTGCTCTAACTTGCTGCTTTCTCCTTTCCATGTTTCCAGGAGCTTCAGCCGATGTATGTTGCCTTTCTAAAGATGAAATGCAATGTTGTCATGCCTATGCATGTTTTATGGAGGAAAAGGAATGGATTTTTTGAAGCAGTAATTGGATTTAAAAAGCACAACTGAAACACAACAAACAGAAAATACTGCTGTTGTGGCAGGAACTTAACTCTGCAACCTGTTGGAAACACAGCAAATCTGTGATATTTTTGTGAACTTTCTTGAAAAAAGCTTTCAAGCACAGGTTAATTCTGTGCCTTTGCCAACTCATGCCTGAATTACTTCATGCAATGGAATTCTTTCGTATGCAGCTTGACAAATATGACTAGTTTTTAGCCATTTCTATGGGAGCCTAACAACGTGACCTCACATCTGTCAATGTCAGAACAATATGCCAGTTCAGGAAACTTAAAAATTGCCTGCAAGTCACATGTGTTGTGTTAGCAAAGTGTTGATTAGCTTGCATGGAGAAGCAGAGTGACCAAGCATAGAACTCTTTATGGTCCGGCTTTATTGTTTTTTGTTTTTTTCTTTTTTTAAATACATATTTGAATCCTAGCTTCCTCATTTGATATTAATTTCTTCTCTCCTTTCTCTGTCTCTGACAAATGGAGTGGTCTTACTTCACAGCACGAAATTGAAGGATGGGAACAGTGGGTTCATCTATTGATATAATTAAATAATGGGTCATCCTCCTTTCAAGAGGAGAATTCTCATGCATAGGAACTGTCAGATTAGCCTGTCTGCCTTCGCGTTAAGGGCCCACTTTCATGGTAGTATTAGTTTGCACTCAGACTCTGCTGGGATGTGAACAGAGTGACTTCACAGATGGGAAGATGGCTCAGTCAGTGGAAGGACTGTAACAGAGGCAGAACCCCCATATAGGATTACTAGCCCTAAGACAGAACAGTGATAAGCAGAAGGTATTCCTCTGCCTTAACTGGATCCAGAAGTCAAGTATGGCAGAAAAGGGCTCTGTCATTCACCATTAATTTGACTATGCCTTTGTGTAATTTTTTGTTTGTTTTGTTTATTTTCTTACTCTTGGATGACACAGAAGTTTTTCCATTCTGCAAATGGTGTTACAGGCTTTAGGTGTACCTGTAGTTCCATGCACTGATTTATGAGGGTAATGGTGACAGCAACAATTGTGAGACATATCCTTTTTTTTTTGCATGGTAAACTTCAGCATTGGTAACATGGAGCTCGGAGTAGCAGGGAGAACTCAGAGGGGACAACTATGAGCTATAGACCACAAAACTCCAGGCTTTAGGAACCTGTCATGGTTTAACCTGGCATCTGGCAGCTAGGACCAGACAGCTGCTCTCTTGCTCCTCCCCAGCTCCCCCAGTGGGATGGGGAGGGGAATAGACAAAAACTAAAACTCGTGCGTTGAGATAAAGACAGTTTAATAAGACAACACAGGAAGGAATAATAATAATAAAGAATATGCAAAACAAGCAATACACAATACAATTTTTCTCACCACCTGACTAAGAGTTGCACAGCCAGTCACAGAACTCACAGATTTTGCAGAACTCAGAATTCTGTGGAGCTCATTGAACTCACAAGCTTCCTGAACTTACAGAACTCACTGATTTTTATCAATTTTCTGCCCTCCAGCCAACCTCCATATATAAAATGAACACAACACCTATGGTATGGAAGATTTTCATAGGCCAGCTTGGGCTAGATGCCTGGCTGTGCTCCCTCCCAGCTCCTGCACACCTGCTCATTAGCCGAACATGGGAGACTGAAAGAAGTCTTTGATTTCTTAGCAACAACTAAAAATGTCAGTATTATCAACATTGTTTGCATACTAAATCCAAAACACAGCATTACACCAGCTACCAGGAAGAAAATTAACTCCATCTCAGCCGAAACCAGGACAGGACCCATGCAGCTGAATTCCTGCCACCTTCCACAGACACACAGAGTGGATGTTGTAACTTACCGATGTTACTCCTTTTTGTCTTTTGAGAATTTAACATCCACTTTCCTTAGCAACATGGTTTATACAGCTGGGTGAGCCTAGGCTGTTCTGTGGCCCCGTATGTTTCTGAGGTCATGACATAAAGCAGGTGTGGGGAAAAAAAGAAAAATGCAGATAGTGCAGGTATGAAAGTCAAGGGGCTGTTTTCCAGCTGCTCCTGCATGCTTAAGAATGAGCAAGAGAAAGCAGAGGTGGGAAACTTCTCTGTAGACTTCTCACTTTCCCCTGACATCAGGAAAGGTTTGCCCTCGAGACATCATCCTGTTGTGGAACAAATGTCACTACTTCAGGATCATGTTGGTGCCAACTTGCTGTTCTTCTTAGCTAAACAGGATTTAGTGTTTAATTTTCTTTTTTTTCTTTTTTAAATGTGTATCTAGAGTATTTATTGTAAAGCATTTGTAGCTTCCTTCCTTGAAGCTAATTTTAGCCCGTGACTCAGGTGCTATAAACGCTGGTACTTGTTGTAGTGCTCCAGCATAGTCAGTCTGCTGCACCAACCTGTATTTAAATGGTCTTAATGAATAGCTTGCTGCTGTCTTTGGAAGCTGATTGTCCCATCCAGTTCACAGTGCAAAAAATAGGGAAAACAAGCAACTTTCTTGCAAATTTTTGCTACGCTTCTCTGGAGGGAGACTGTTATTTGGGAATGCTACTGCAACTACTTTCCTTGAAAGAAGAACAATATTACGTTGGCCTAAGAGATGCTCCACCCCTGTGGTAGGAAACATGTCTCCTGAGGGGAATCTTGCCCAGCTGTGATTAAGGAAGTACGTGCAAATACAAAGGTCTAGGAGACTTGGTGGTGTGTGTTTCTTTCTATTTAGTCCTCCTGTGTAGGGGATTTTTGTTATCTACAGAGCAAAAATCTCAGAGCCACAGGAAGAGCTCCTGTCTCAGAAGTGCTGTAGAGACAGTATAGCTTTATCACAGACTGATGAAGAACTGGGCCTTTCTAGTGCACTGTTGCTCTCTCCTCTGGGACTTTCTGAGACACCAACCTGAAGAACAAGCTCCAGCTGGCTGATGAGAGATGCGGTAATGCCTTGCTAGCTTAGGCCTTATGCTCATGAAAGAGAAACCATCAGAGGATGTTCACCAGCCAGAGCCTTGAGTACTGTCTCTGAGAGTTCCCTCAAATGCTAGCATCATAAGAGACACTAATGGTCTGTTTCAGGCGAGATTACGGTGTGAAGAAAGGAATCATGTCACTCTTGAAGAGTTAGTGGAGTTGAGCCTGTTGTGCCAGCTTTCCGCTCTTGGGACATAACAAGTGGTGCCTTTTGTTGTGGTTTGCCTTGCAGAGATGATCAAGGAACTGAAAGCTGACGGCAGCAGCAGGAGGAAGTGGGGACTGTGGTCATGTGTCACCTCTGAGAAAACTAGGTGTAGCAGCTATAGAGCTGGTGTCCCAACTATAGTAGTCATGCTGTTTAATAGAGTTCAGAGATGTACTGGAGATGGCATTCTGCCCCTGAACATCTAACATAGTCACTTCATTAGTGTGACTTCTTGCTGCCTGCTGATGCACTGCTGCTGTGCTATTACCTAAGCATTTTACCTCATGGGTCTACTGCTTGCTACACATGACTATTGCCCTTAATAGCTGGGCTTTTGAATTATAACTGTCTTTTAAAGCTGGATGAGAGCATGTGCAAGATTTCTTTCTGTACATGTGTTTCTTTGCCTTTTAGTTTGGTAGTCGCCTTGTTGCCAAGGGGATGTATTAACACTATGCTGCTTTGCGAGTGCATGGTTACCTGATTGATTCATTGGGAAACTGCAAGCTCAACTTGCCATGTCATTTGCACAACTAACAGTCACAGTCTAAAAATAAGCTGGTTTCCTGATAGATTGAGGTCACCCTTTAGAGTGGTTGCCTCTTTCCACCTGGAATGAAAATGCTTGCAGAGATGTTCCAAGTAAAAATTAACAGTAATTGAGCAACAGAGTTTCCATTTCAGCACAGCAGATAGAGTTATTAAAACAGGCATACAGACCTCATTAGCAAAATAAAAGGCCTTGATATAGTCTGTCGCAAGACGGTAAAATTGCTCTGCGGTGAGCTGTGCCAACTCGGGTTCAGTTGCGAGGGAGCGCTGCCAGTGCACCTGAGGGAGCTTGCTTCTTGCCAGGTGTGCTCGAGGAAGGATCCTTGCTGGCAGATACTCTTGCAGAGATGTGCTGAATTTGGGCACCCTGCTATCCCTAGCTCTTCTACCTCTGCGGCTGTTTAACCCTGTGTATTTTCTGGCTGTGCGAAGTCTGCAGGGCAAGTCACTGGCCATCTGCAGCTGTTCTGAGGGAGGCCCTGCAGATAGACCTGATCGGCAAAATCTAGTGTAACAAGGAATGAGTATAGTCCAGCTAATGAATTTAAACAAATAAGAGTTTTTGTTATCTGTTTTTTTTCTGTGTGGTCCCCTGTTAACTCTTTAGTTAACTGATACAGGCTTAGGGGATATACAAAGAGTAATTAACTTTTGTCTGTCAATCAGATCATGAAATATGATACAAGCTTATCTGAACCATCAAGAGAAAATGTTTGTCTCTTCCACTGTATATTTTCCGTTCACACAGACTCCATAGTAATAGCAACAGGCTCTTTTGCTACTCTCCCACAGTTTATTTTCCTTTGCTTGATAACAGCAACACTGTTTCATGCTATGAGCTCCTGATGAAAAGCTGAGTGGGAAAATTGTCCTTTCTCTTTGAATAGTGCCTTCTGTTTCACATCTGACAATTAGAAACTACAGAAATCAGAATTGTTAAACAGTCTGACAGTCAACATGGAGGAATGAAGTGCAGAGGAGACTGAATGGAAACGAAAGCAAGGCAGGCAGCAATGCAACAGCAGCAATAGCAAGGAACCTTGTATCCTGCATTGCCTGATGCCAAATAAGTCCTGTCTGCAAGCATCCGCGGTCTCTGATGCTTGTCAGAGTTTGCCACCCATAGTCATGTCTTTCCATGAGTGAGATTTCCTATTTTGTTTTATTTAAATGTTTAGTACTGAATAAAATTTGGTTTCCTGGCTTAAATAGCTTTTATTGCTGAGATACCGCTTTGCTGTAAGTTAGGAAGCCTAACTGGCTGAACGGGTTTTGGCCATGATTTCAAATATTCAAGCTTTGTTTTTATTGATAGTGAAAATTTTACTATGTGTATAGAGCTATTTTACGCATTTATGTATGTGTAAAAAAATTTTATGGTTTGGGAACTTACAACTCCAGGAACTCAATGAACAGTTGAATTGCAATAGACAAAGTTTTCTAGCATATTTAGAGAGTGAACTATATTTTGCTTTTATAAAATTCTAATAAGAAAGTAGTTTCTCTGAGCTGTGTAGGGCATCAATTATACGGAAAAAAAAGAAAATCTAGGACATCATCACTTTGAAAATAATCGCACTGTAATTGCTAGCACACCCGACTTAACTTTCATGTCCCAGCAGTGTCAAATGGAAATTGAACATTGCTACCAATTGTGGGAATATAAAGTGTATGCAAGACATATAATCTATAAGTAATTTCTAGAAAAGTATAAATTACCATTTCCCAGAATTATTGTAGAATTTGTCTTGTATGCATTATAGAATACCACACTGTGCGGAAACTGCTCATTTGACCTTGGTTAGCTTCTGCTGTACTGAATCTGGATACCAGATCAAGTGATCACGGATTCAAGGCATGTTGTTAAAGCAGTTTTTTGCCAGGTTATGTGTCACCTCCTGCTTGCAGGTCACAGCCACCAGTCTGGTCTATTCTGCTTTGGCACCTTTTTTGATAGGGCCCTGGAATAATATTTTAAACCAAGCTCTGCTTCCACTTACACACTGCACAAGCCAGTATTGCCAGTCAAAACTTCTAGTATCAGCATTTAAAACTGGGCCCTTTGTGTAGGCAGAGAAGTGTCACAGGCTTCTGATTATGCTGGCAAGATTTTTGCTGGCTAGTTCTTTGCTGGGAAGTGGAGAAATGGCAGCATGTGACAGATATGTTAATTTTGACGAGCTTATCCCCATCGTTTCACTACAGGGTGATACGGAGTGTAGGGGTAGTACTGAATGTGCTGGCATTAGTATGATGTTTCTTCAGTTCCTTGATGACTTTATAGCAGCCAAAGAAGCATTCATGTAACAGGCTTTACATCTGTTATAATGTCAGTTTATAAAGGAAATGTACTTTTTGATCTAGTTATGTCCTGGTGACAAATTTGCAATTTTTGCAATATTGGACAAGACTATGATATGTTCATCCAGCAGCTTGGGATATGTTGTGCAAATAGAAGTGATTGAATTAATGTATATATTTTAATATGCACAGAACACTACACAGCAATTCTAGAAAGATAAACTTGTAATTTGTATACACTTTCAGCAGGGCAGCTAATTCCTTGACATGAGACTGAATAATTTTAGAGTTCATGTAAAAACTAACAGACTAAAGGTTTATAACTTAGATAAGGTAACTGTTCAAAAACTCAGTATCTTTGTGGAGCTTTTTTTTGCATTTCAACGTGTGATACCTGTGATGGTATTGTTGACTGAACAACGTTGATTTGAGTCAACGCATGACTTTGCTCTACTTCTCCTTGGGGATCTTTCTTCTCCCAGTTTCTCTTTCCTTACCTAGCTTTAGCTTTCTACGGGATGTTAACTTTCAAGGCATGGTAATAAAATACTATATTCCAATGGACGTGAAAACAATGGCTAGAGTATTGTATGCTGCTGTTCCACCAGATCTCTTCTAATTTCGCTCTCAAAATGCGATGCATCTGTTACACGAACAATAAAACTGCTCTTCTCCTCAGCACCCTCTTCCCTATAACATTTCTGTTGGTTTTCTATGTAACTAATTCAAAATTCAAAGAGAATATAATCCCTTTGAAACTTTATTTTGAAGAATCTCAGACTACATCGTTATCTAGTCTTGACAAGATAGTTTGAACTGCCTTAGAAAACAGCCANTGTATGCAAGTATTGCAATATGAACCGTGTGTGATAATCTGACTCTAGTGGAAGAAGGAAATAATATGAAATATAGCCAGACATTTATTGTGTTTGCTTCAAAAACCGCTATTTGCCACTAGATATTATTTTTCAAATGCATGCTTTTATAGTCATGTACGTTGCAGATAATGCAATGATGATATAATTTGTCCATAGTGACATTCTGTAAATTCAGTTCCACGTGACTAGGACACTCTATTCTTCATATCCTGTTACTTGATGCAATCTGAAGTATTTAATTTTGGTTCTGGCTAGTTTTTCATTGGTGTATCTAGAGATGGAAAATATGCATGCTTATCCAGTGCACATGAAATGCTTATATGAGTTAAAAGTGTTAGTACATGCTAGAGTAGTTGCTTTGGTGTTGCTTTTGCTAGTAATACATATTGAAATTCGATAAAATATATTCAACACTTCATGAGTTAAAGCTGTTAGAAAGGTGTTTACTGGAATCTGACAGATGCAAGAAAAATACTAACAATGTGGATTTGAATAATTTGTTTGGTTTTGTTTTTCTTCCTTTCATTTCAAAGCAATTTCCTATCTATAATTGCTTTTCATATGAGCTGATTTCCAATATAACAATGTCATGAACTGAGCTATTGATGGATGTATGACGTCTTCTGACTTTGCCTTCAGGGGCCAGTTTATAATTTCTTCATTATCCAATTTTACTGAAACTTAACACTGCCAAAACTGTGTTCTATACTGACTCTTGCAGGTATATTTCTTTGTTTCCTTCATATCCACAGAAGACCACAATTCAAGGTTGTGTTCAGTCTCTGAATGCGCACCACAGAGCCTGTCATTCTCCCTGTAACACTAACGCATAGTTTGAAGAAGAACATATATTTTCAGAAATCTATATAAACATCTCATAAATAGGTACACTTCTTGACAAATACATACTCTTCTGTCCTTTGAATTCAGTGGGCAGACTGATTATGTAGCATTTCTCATTTTAAGATAGGTTTGAAAATACTGCAATAAATCTGCTGCCAGATGTTTCATTTCTGCTTCATATAGCAAGCAGTTCATGTATAATTAATGATGCCTAAGGTAGACTAAAAATAAAGAAAGAAAGTAGAGAGACCAGAAAACTTATTATCACTCCTTCCAATGATATTATATCGAGTTTTGACCTTGTTAGAGCTGTCATAACCTATACAGGACCCATATGTGCAGGAAAGCAGAAATAAGCAATATAGAGATGGGGGTGGGGGGAACCTGTGAAGGCTTGAACTACCAACACCCAAACTCTGTTATCACAAAGAGTAAAGCAAGCTCAAAACTCCTTAGTGGGGCAAGTAAAAGTCAAAGGTGGCAGTGTGGAAAAGGGTATCTGGGAAGCCATGAGGGAATGACAAATAGTGGCTAGGGTGTGCAACGGCTGGAAGAAGGAAGAAATGTCTGGAAGGGGGAACTGTGGTGGGAAGGAAGAGCCCGCTTATTATCGTCACACCCTCACCAGATCTAACAGCAGAGTATGGCAGTCAGACCTAATCAGGTTCCTGAGAGCCACCCTTCCCTTTAGGTGACAAGATTCTCCCTTGCTGTGCATTAACAACAGTTAGAAGACTCTTCTAACTTCCAGTTAGAAGACTTTGGTGTTTCGTACAGCTAAGAGAATTGAATAACACTGTGTCCCTTGGTGCTGTCATCTCGGAGAGCTGAGAATGTCCAGAGCCTAGCTTAACATTGGGGAATATGTTCCCTTTTGGGTAGAAATCAACCATTGGGAATCATAAAGTTATTTGAATTATCAAATTTGAATCTTTGGGTTTTCTTACAGTTAAAAAGAAATGTGCTGAGACGAACTGAAAGGAGCTGTTCCAGGAATTCTTTTAGGATTTCTTCTCTCTGTGAGATACAACCAAAGAAGTAGGTTGCATTGCTTGCAGACCTGGAAGAAATAGAAGCAACCAGTGATTTGGGGTGAGGAAGATCAGTGCCTCAGAAAGGAACTGTGTGATAACGAGTGATGTGTCAAAGCAGAAAGGCTCCAGAGAATAGAGGTACAATTGCCACTTTGGGTTGGTGGAAAACAAACTTGACAAGAGCAAAGAAGAGAGATGATAACTAGTGTAAACTGGATGTCACAGACTGCTTACTCATGGACACATTAACATGGCAGACCAGAGCAGGTGATGTCTGAGGTCATCTGATACCTCACCTGGGCTCCATATTGTATTATGAGGGTACCCAAAGAGTTAGACTTTACATTAATGAACTCAGAGGGGTCACACTTTGTAGTATTTTAGAGCACTTGCTCAAAATATGGGAAACCTAGGAGACCAGACGATTGATTTAGAAGGTAGATGCTAACTATTATAGCCTGTATCTTGTTCATAGCATAATATTGCATACAGGGAAAAGACTCCAGTATCTATGGGGAAAGAAAACAGCCTTGGTCTCTCAGATATCATTATTCTGAACTGGCATCTTTGAGAGAAGGCAGTGACACTTCGACAATGCTCTCTGCACCTATGTCCAGTTCTTGGTGATGTCTCTCCATCTTCTTCTGGGATTCACTGGGCTTTCAGACACAGTACAGAGAATGGTTCATTTACAAACCTACTCAGAAATTTTGCTGTTGGAGCTGCATTAACTCTTCCTTTCCAGTGCAACCTTTGAAAAGGCAGAAGAAGGTCCAACCCAGTCCTTGCAACGCTAGAATAAAGTGGGAAACAACATAAAGACCAGAACAAGTAGTGGTCAATAAGCAAATAAATGAAAAACAGAGTGTGCATTTTTCTGGAAAGAACAACATACGATGGCAGAGAAATTATTTTTTTTTTTTAAACTGAAGAGGTTAATGCAATCGATCATTAATTTGAGGGCTTCTGCACAGACCAAGATGGCACATTCTAGTGCCCCAAATTTCCGCTGCAACATGCAGCGAGTAGAAGTCTGCTGAGGAAACAGATACTAATTCTCATGCAAGTGATTTCTATTTCATATATTTAATTGAATTTTACTAGGAAAATACAAGACTGCTAAGTAATACACCCCAGTATGTGTAACTGCTCAAAAATAGGTCAGCCAACTTTACATTTCATGCTTTGATTCGTGCAGAAAACTAGCGCTATGCTCTCTTAATACAGATGCAAACACGTAATTCTGGGACTTAAAGCCAGTTCAGGCTTATTTTTCGGAACTTACTAGAACCATGACTAGTTTTTTGGAAGTGTATTCTTTTTATTAATATAAAGTTTATTTATTTGTTTATATAAATAATCTTTTCCTGACATTTTTTACAGAAGAAATTCCAGTTCAGACCTTTTAAATAAAACAGAGCAACAAAATAATAAATATTGCATATGGGATGAATAACTATTCAGGACAATTCAGTCACACAATGAGGGGGGTTCCTACATCTTGCGCAGCAATTTTTCAGTCTTTCATTCCCACTTTGTTTGTATTCAGCTTTTATTTTGATTGAGTTTTTGCTTCCAAACTATAATTTTATTAGCATCCCAATGACTGTCTTTGTCATCCAGGAATCCGAGTAAAATTGGTTTCTGTTTATTCTTCTTTCTTGAAAAATTTTGTCAGTGGTGCCTTGTCTTTTGTCACTGCATAAATCACGCCTTCATTTTACGTTGTATTGAACTTATTTGTTTGCAATAACTCAGCAGCAGCAATCAAGGTTGGGAATGAATTTTTGTATCTTTGTATTGATATGGGACTAGAAAGACAAAATGAAGAAGACTGCAGCACGAGAACTGCTCATTCAGTCAAAACAGCCTGTATGGACCAGCTGCCAACATCCTGTCACTGACTAAATTCACAACAATGAAACTGCTGTTTTCTTACAATTCTGAGCAAAGTGCTGAATTCAAAGACCATTGTATTTTGGGCAAATAAAGCTCTTGGATCCAATTTATGTGGCTGGAAGTCATCTCTTTCAGCGAGCAGGCTACTAGTAAAAGGCATAAGTGGTATCTGTAAACAGAACATTCAAGTGCTTGGACTCCTTTAAAGAATTTATAGCAGAAGTTATGGACAAAGGAGATTTGGCTAATATTTTGTAGCCAGTTTTCCTAATGCAGTTAAAGTATGTGCCTGGAAATCAAAGAATCTAAGTTTTTGCAATAAAAGGCATTATGCTCTTACGGTGATAAAAACTTGTTAAAAGCTGGAAAACTATAATAAGTCAGAGAATTAGCAGAACCTTACAAGAATCTGTGCTGGGATCTATGATATTCTACTCCTTAGTAATTGGTTTGGATACTTCTGAAGTGTCAAAATTTGCTGAGGACACCAAATGCTTTAGAATAGTAAAAGCTGAGTGAAGAGAGTCACAGAAGTGTCTGCTGATACCAATTAATAAAATAACAGCTGAAGTATGGGCCAGTTAAATTTAAAACAGGGTGGAAGGAGAAATAATCTAAATCCAGAGTGCCTTGTGCTGGCCTCTGGGCCAATCTGTATTGGTCTCTGGGAATAGGATCTTGAGCCAGAAATAGTCTACAAAAGCATTACTTCATTGCTTCTTAGGGAGGTCAGGGAGGAAAGCAAATAATGCTAGAAGGAATAGGCATCAGAGTACAAAATGTTATCTATATCAGTGTTTCTTCTACTTATGAAGTACTTCTTTTTGCATTTCTGCTTGTCTAGTTCAAAAAGATCCGTTATGACTGAAAAAGAAAAAGGGAAACAAGGATGACCCAGGACTAGAAGTCTTCAACCTGGAGGCAGAAGATAGAAGGCCATACAGGTATAAGTACTACGTGGAAAGAAAACAGGGAACTACTCTGCAGGGTCTTACTCACTAGACGAGCTAGGAAGCATGAAGTGAACTTGATAGGCAAGGTAATACTTCACTGAGAGTCAAATAACTACAGAATTCATGTATCATGAGACATTGTAGATACCATTTTATGTCACAAATTTGATCAAGAAATTCACAGGAGAAAATCCATCTTGGCCATTAAATTCAAGGACATCACTGCTCTCTCAGGAATCTTTTGTGCCAGAAAGCACTTGAGGCTGGAACACAGTTCTGGTGGAGTATGATATGCTTTCTGCCCCCTCAGTGTCTTTCTCAGAAAACTGCAATGTGTCCTTGTTAATTATAGGGCCCTTGGGCCTGACCTGGTATATGTGTAAGTAAATATTGGAAGAGTAGTTATTGCTTTGCTAAAGATCTGCATTTTTGTAACTTTCGTTGTATTTTGTGATATAGCAGGACAACAAAATCACTGCCAATACGCCTTACACTTACAACTAAAAGCATATGTATTTTTTTCTTGTCCATCAACCAGAATGTACTTCACCAGATCCAGATGTTTTGGAGAGGAAAAGTGAAGCAGCTGAAGTGGGGGGGGGGGATTGAGGGGGGAAGAGAAGCCTTTTTTATTTTATGGTCTTTTTATTGTAATGAAATACTGTTTTCTCTTTTCAAAAAATAAAAAATTGGAATAAGGCAATTGTTTTCCCATGTATGTTACAAATGTTTCCCAGAATACTCTTTTAAAATACTCTGATGACCATTTATGTCTTTCAGGTCCAAGAAATTTGTGTTGTTTTTTTTTTTTTTAAAGGATTTGGGGAAATGGGAGAGAGGAGTGATAAGCTAATGTTATGAACCTCATGTTCCGGCTCCTAAATTTCTTTTCTGTTGCACTGGTTTGAAATGCTGTTGATAGTAAGGGGAACTCAAAGAGATCGTGGAACAGAAGGGAAATGCTTTGTGAAGCAACATGAAACTGCTTGATGAATAAAAACCTCTTCGTTCTTCCGGAGATAGCTCACATGAATAATCGGCATTAGAACTGTGACCTGTTGACTGAAGCAATAGCTGATTCATTTGAAAGTGCAAACCTCCTATGTAACGCTCACCAAAACGGTCGGTTTCAGGCTAATTTTAGGTTTTCTTTCCCCCCCTGGCCCCCCAAACCCCCTTGTGCAGTTTCATATGGAAGGGGAGTAACATATCACTGAAAGAAGTGGTGGCTTGGAACTTGATGTGAACTGGAAAAACTGGGAATACATGTAATTCGGGTATATAAAATTGATTATGCAAATGAGCAGTAAATGAATAGCATACCCTAATAATAGTTCATAGGAATGAATAGCTCTTCAGACAGCATGTGTTTTTCTGTTTATTCCACAGAAGAAAACCAGGAAGTCTTTAGGTCTGTTACAAATATTTAAATGAAAGGAGGAAAAACTTTTTATCTTTTCTAGAACTTTTGGGCGCTTTTTTGCAGTCAGATATTTCTAAAAGTGAAATCTTTAGTATTTTAATAAGTGCAGAATTAGTAGTTCTATAGAAAATTAGTTGTATGGCTGCTTGTTGATGCAGATTTTGTAAAAAAGAAAGCTACTAAAAAGATGGCAATGACAGCTTATGTTCAAATCACGATCTGTCAGATTAGTGGCTCTTCAAGATCCGCAGTCTGATTTAACTTTCTGGAATGTCCTTACTATGAGAGAGAAGATAAAAGGCAGAAGGCCAGGATCTCTGGTCAACATCAGCTATCAGCAAGGCCAAGGTAATAACTACTCTGTGTGATCCTGCAATAAATACATAGAGAATCAAGTTCCGACTTGGAGTGAGGTGCTGTGAACTCCCACTGAAGTGTAGCCCAGCCAATAAATCATTAAGGTTCTTCTCAGGGGCCTGTGCAATCTCAGTGCATTTTTTTGGTGGCAAGTTTGCAGCCATCAAATTAATGTCCTCTATTACATTCCTTTCGACAAGGCCAGCAAAGGAGGTTAAAAGTGAGCTTTCCTGTTAGAAGTGTCTTACAAATGATCTTAGCACACGATGGGGAAAGAACATGGTGAGAGTCCCAGAGATGACTCTTAGTAAGTGGTGCACGCAAGGGCTCTCTGCCCACTTCATCTTCTTTGGACCAGGGAGCAGCGACTGTGTCCTCCAGATGCTTACAAGAAAATGACCAGGCTTCTGGTGAACATTGACCTGCAAATACATCTTAATTTAATGTATATCTACTACTGTAAAGTATTGTAGTTCTTTTGCTGATCTTGTACAACCATAAAACAGGATTTTTAAATTGCTTAAGTCTGTTCAAATGAATTACTAATAAGCTACCACATGTCTGTGTGACACAAGGGGAAAAATGTAACTTCAGAGAATACCTTCTTACGTTAAAGTGTACTAAACTAACATGCATGGGATATGTTCATAACATATCTTACATGAATACCAGGGGATATATGGCTTAGAGTTTGTCTGGAATAAGAATCCAGAAATATATTTCCGTGTTGAAACTAGATGGTGACAATTAAAAGGTGTACGTTGCCTTCTTGCCAGGTCACAAGTCCAAAAGTATGTCTCCCACCTACAGGAGTTTAAGCTGGTCCCATTTCTTAGTCTTCTTTGCTTTGTGCATTCACTTGCTCTTCTACCTTATAGTTCCCCCTGCTGATGGCCTGCTGAAACATTTGGCTTCTAGATTTCCAGGGCTTATTGATTAGATAAATTCTGATAATTTCCTGTCATCACAGAAATTCATGAATGTGCACCTCAGTGACAGAGATGTGTTAAAATGGATTTTCAGTTGAGTATGAGATGCATATCCAGATGCTCAGGTGATAAGTGTCTTGGGAGCACTTCTCTACAGCTTAAAATTTCACCACATTAGTCTTACCCATGTGTTACCTCATGCACACTACAAATGCACAGCTCATTAATATTGATGTGTTTTGCTCTAGAGTTCAATCATTTCAAATCCACCTCAATTCTGAACAACCAAGTCAAACATTGTATTTTGCATCCAATTCATGAACCTTGAAATTTGGAGTTTTTTCTGTAAAGTGTTCATTAGCCAGTTGCTGTGAGATTCAAATTATTTAACACATGAAGAAAATAGCCCCCTAAACTCTGGCAAAGTCCCTATTATAATACATAGGATGATAAAAATGGCAAAATCTTTTCCGAATACTTCTGATTCTTGGTAAGGAACATCTTTGTTACATCCTCTTTTGCAGAGAAGGCACTTTCTTTTACACTGCTTTCCTTAAAGTGTTTTATGGGGATGATAACCTTGGAGAGTGTTGTGGGGTTATCATCAGCTAAAGACTGGAATCAAGTAAACAACTTGCATGTAAACCAACTACAAAGATGTGGAGTTTTTTTGTGGGGCAGGGGGTGTGTATGTATTCTTTTTTTAAAGCAAGGAAAAACATTTTCCTTGTGCATATAGCCAGTGTCAGCTAATCTACAATGATGGCTATCCAGCACTTCTAAGACTTACCCTCATCAGGACAGACAGCTTCAACTTCAGTGTACAGAGAAACATCCCGGTGACTCACAGTTGTCAAAATAACCTCTGTTCCGGATAATGTATGCCAGTGCTAACTTCTTCTTTGGACATATATCCACCGTAAAATAACAAATAACCCGTAGTATGATTGCCTTTTGCCAACTGCATTTTTTACTGATCTAATTAACTTCTTCTAAATCAACTTTATAAGGATTGCATATTTAATCAGTCTGATGAATATTAAAAAAAAAGTAATTTAAGAAAGAAATTGTGAGCTAAGTTTGGGGAATCATCCAGTGTGATAACATCAATGTTAAAGAACTAAAAAAAATATGACTTCGTAAGTTTTCCTTTCTCCAAAAAGAACAAATAAGAACAAGCTGCCTTACAGTACCAGCACAATTTTAAATAGCTAGTGGTTTGTTTGCTCTAGATAACTTGTCATCGTAGGATATAATAATATAATTGATTTTATCCTTCTCCCCCCCCCCCCTTTTTTTTT
>Ga0065711_1010228_pt1 | contig 33348 bp, 22 predicted proteins | sample Hoacrofraction12_FD_59098 | JGI IMG/M metagenome (GOLD analysis project Ga0065711, IMG submission 59098) | Hoatzin crop microbial communities from Cojedes, Venezuela - Epithelial fraction 12 v2 (version 2) | ecosystem: Host-associated > Birds > Digestive system > Esophagus > Crop | place...
CGGAACTTCCTGTGCCTCAGTTTGTGCCCATTGCCCCTTGTCCTGTCACTGGGCACCACTGAAAAGAGCTTGGCCCCATCCTCCTGACACCCACCCTTCAGATATTTGTAGGCATTTATAAGGTCCCCTATATGCTGGCCGCCTGGACCACCGGTCTCTGTGCCACCAAGGCCAGTTGCACTCCACTTCCCTGGCTGGCAGTTCACACCATCGCACCTTGGTGCCTCTCCTGCACCTATAAAAACTGACTTACACACACCCTCAAAGGAAGCATTTCACTACAGCTATACGCCGAGCACAGGTCTGGACGTCCACTTCCTCAAAGTCTGAGTGTTTTCAGAAGGGGAAGCATTGGTTCAATCACCCCCCCAAGAGACAGGTGTTGATGTTAATTGAGTTTTAAAAGCTGTCTCAGCCCAGAGAGGAATTCAGCTCCATTTTCAAGTAGAAACAAACCAGCTGCTTTTCTGAGAAAGGACCATATACCTCCCCCACTCAAAGCTGTCATATTGGTTTTGACCGGGTGGAAAATAATGCCCTTCATCCAGCACTTTATGGAGGAAAACTTGTGCAAGGGAGAAGGATTCCCATCTGCCAGTGGTGTTTGGGGTGCACTCACGTGCTGCTAAAGCTCTTGGGACTCAGAGATGCACATGAGAGGGAAGGGGAGGCCCAAGGCCATCCTAGAGACTGGAGAAACTGAAGGCAAAATCCTCCCTCTTTTTTCCTTCTGGACTGTGCTCTTGGGAGCCACACAAAGACATATTCTTGAGTTGGAGGGCAACAGTAAGATAGGGAGAAAAGAGATAATTCCTACCTCACTTGGAATTTTAAGCTACAGATCTCCAGGTTTTGCACCTAGCATGCAGAGGGTACAGCAGTTCAGCTTGGTGGAGCGTCTTATGGTAAGGGTGTTTGTGAAAATACGCAGACTGAGGAATAAGACTTTATTCAAATGCCTTTTATTCACTAAACGATTATTTTACATCTGAATTTGCTGAGTGCCCACAACTCGGAGTCAGTGGGGAGCAGAGGGTAATCAGCATTCCTGAGAATTAGCCCCAGGATGTAGAAGTCTTGCATTAAGTCTCCTTCGCATTTTACAGATTTGGCTGATTTTCAAGATCTTTTAAAGCATGACACCGTACATTTGTTGTATTTTTTTCCTTTGGTGTGTGTGCCCATGGTAGGATTGCTGGTATAGGAATCTACCTCAAAAGCCACCTTTAAATCCAACCTCTTGTTTTCCCAGGGATATTTGTTTACGTAAAAGGCTTGGTTATGGCAGTAAGCACTAATGTGTTTGAAAATCTGTCACGCAGTAATTAATTTATCCTTATTGCACCAAGCTGTTAGATAGGTTAGCATTATCCCCATATTACAGGAAGAGAAGTGAGGAACAGAAATTAACCCATGAGGGGCCTAAGGAGACTGTAGGAGAGCCAGAAAAGAAACACATATCTCCAGAATTAACATGTTAATGCCTTAACCACATGAATATCCTTCATAAGGTTTTATTTGTTGCCAAATCCTGTTTCTGCTTGATCACTTAGGACAAAATGACCTGTCCCTAGATAACATTTTATCTGCTGGAACTAAAAATAGGAATTCTCTTCTCCTACTCTTAAATTGTGGCATTGTAAGCATACAGCATGGGAATTTGTGTGAAAAAAATTACTAGGGATCAAGAAGAAAAACAGATAAAGGCCAAGTGTGGGAGAAGGTGGCAGCTATGGAGGGAAAGAACCATTAGAATGCTCTGCAGGGGATCCAGCACCAAATACTGCTCTCTGTTCAAGACTTTTCTTGCTGTTTCCCTCCATGCCTTTCAGAGAAATAAACATGGGATTGAAGAGCATTTGATTTAATCCTCACACATGATGCATATATGTGCAAAGATTTGCCATGCTATTTCTTTAGCAAGAATTCAGCCAGCTGGCTGGAGAGGCTGCAGGAAAACAATCCGATCTTCTCCGTTCACTTCATTAGGTTTCCACCTTTACCTCAAAATACAGGTTTGCTATAGTTTCCGAGTGACTGTGGAGATGAAGAAAGCCTGGCGTTGGTGGTTTCTCCATAGTATTGGTAAGTACGAGGAATACAAGATTCTTCATACACCCTGCTGTCACCTCAGGCTACTTTTGCAACAGTTTTGCAGTGCCAATCCCAGACCTGCCAAGTCTCACAGTTCCTGGTTAAAGATTCACTTTTTCTGGTGAAAGGCTCCTGTCTCATAGCCCCTCATTGCAGAGCTGGCATTTCACTTAGCATCGCATCGCAGCTCCTCTCTGGCTCCAGGACCCTCTTATCGGATGGACCCAACAGGGCTGCCAGCCATCTGCTCTGGGACCTGGGTTTCCAAATAAGAGGTGATTAATCTACCAAGACTGTGTCCCTCCAACTCCACTGTCCTAGTCTCTTCCAAGGAATCTGCATAGAAAAAAAGCTCTTCAGTGCAGGATGCCTTTAGCCATGGCAAGAAAAGCCCGCCCTACCCCTCTGTTCTTGATATTTTCACTTTGCAGGAACCTGAGTAGTGTTTTGGTGTTTGTTTTGTTGAGCGTTGCTCACTGCCAGTGCCTGCTATTGTGAAATCATGTCTGCACAGAAGGGTGCGTGCAAGCTGAGGTAACCTTCCTTGGAAGAAAATGGGGTCCCAGATTATCTTTAGCTCTTCAGGCAAAAGCCGTAACACGCCTCAGAGCGAGGGCTCCCAAAGGCATTTGGCTCTGGTACCGGAACAGGCAGTGGATGTCACATGTATGCGTGAGGAGGAGGCGGCATTTGGCTGCTCACAGAATATGAACACGTCACCTCTTTGGGAATCCCAGCCCCAGAGCAAATTCATTGCCATACACCGCACACTTACTCCTCTCCTACTAGTGCAGCTCTGGTGTAAGGGTTTTGCCCAGCAGCCACAGAACAACCGGTAGCATTTTGCAATAGTGTAACTTCGGTGGAAGTTCCTTACTAGTCATCTGACCAAAACCAAGCCAGGTGTCAGCTGAGATAAGGTCCTGCGTACACGCTCCTTTGGGTAATCTGATGGACTTGGTGTCTTCAGATTGCAAGAGTCCTCGTTTCAGCCTGTGAGCAGCTGACAGGGAGCACACCCACCATAGCACCTGTGTGATGCAGCCTTCTAATTTGCTGCCAAAATTTATCTTCGCGTCTGACCACCCGATACAAGTTGTTTTCACTTAGGGAAAAGCACTAATTCTGGTGCTTCGAGGTTATTGCTGTGTGAGCTGCTGTGACGTCATGGCTAAGGGCAGCTACAACACATTTCCACTTGAAGCCAAAGTGGTAATAAAGGTATATGTGGAACTGAAATAAATCCAATTACAGGGTTCAGCTAAGCCTTTGAATATGGATGTCTACATTCATCATTAAATTCAAGCTAGACCTTTCTGTAGCATGCAGAAAGCAAATTATTACAAAAATGACTAAATACATTATGGATGAAAATTAGTATCCTTTGATAATCAGCACAAGTTTGTTGTACAGAGAAATGGTGGAAAATGCCTCATTCAGGGGCTACCCAAATCTAGGTGAACTCATCTGGCTGCGAGCAGCAAGTCACTTTGCTGTGTGTGACTGTCCCAAGAAGTGGGAGCGATGAGCAGGCCTTGGGCTCGTGCCTGTAGCTGAGCTCTTTAAAGAGAAACTAGGAATCCACACCTGTAGGTCCACGGTCATTTGGGAGAAGTCCAGTCAAAGAACCTTCCATCTCATTAAAATCAAAACCCCATGAGCTGCTGTGATCGACAAGTAATCTGAAGGAAGCAGGTAACACTGTCCTTCAGCAGGAACGGTTCATGCATAGTTAGCAGGATTGGAAAAATAGAGCATAACGAGTTTTTTGTGTCTGGGTGGATAATGAATGCTTTTTTAATGTCTACAGGGCTTTTACAGGTGAAATTTGAGCCAGCAAATTGGCATTATGCCAAAGCCAGCTCGGCTCCCCTGTCAAATTGGCTGCAAGGCACAATCATATTCTCTGTTCCTTCTCTCCCCTTTATCTCTTAAAAGGATAATTCCTGAAAATTTACATTAATAGGCAGACTTGGGGAGGCGAGTGACTATGGGGGCTTGCTTGCTTACTTTCTGGAAAGTGCTTAACTTGAGGTCTTCTGTCTCCTCCTTTCAGGAGCCATTTAGATCTCATTCACTTGCTCAAAGGGAGGTGGGAAATAAAATATCCTCATGTTCCTTCCTCTCTAAGCTTTCTAAACGGGCTTAATGCAGAGCACCTCCTTTCCTCCTCAGCCTCTGTTGTTAAGAGACTGCTTTGCAGAGCTCTCCTGACCAGCTTCTGAGCAGATGATACCACGGTCAGAGACAGAGGTGGAAATGGTCATGTGGAGAAAGCGGGATACTGCTTTGCAGTTTCACAGTTTACAACCAGTCGGTGACATTGTCAGTGCTCTCTGGTGAGGTCGCCCTGTGTTGTTTGGGGCTTTTGTTGGACACGCAGTCCAGGAGCAGTTTCCTCCTGGGACGGGGGCTCAGAAGAGGCTGCAGGGATATAATCTTGGTGGGAGGATTGCGCATCCATACGTGGGTGCATCTTGTAAGCTAAGATATGTATGGTGTTCAGCGTGGTGCTTCAGGTGCTCCCAGGGACTTGCAGGCCCTTTAAAGCACTGTCCTGGCAAGCGTGCGTCTGGAGAAGGCACTGCTCTGTTCTTTGTTCCTCTGGTAGGGCATGCATGGTGGTGTGAAGGAGGTATTTTCTCCTTGCCAATGAGCAGAGGAGCCTCCTAGAAAACCACCCACTGCCAGTGTTTCACAGTGAATGTTACCCACATTATCCCTGGCACAGAAACATAGCCAGCTTGGAAACGGACATTATGAAAGAAAAATAATGGCTCAGCATTTCAGCCTCAGTGGTACAATGGGTTTATTTTCACCACGCCATGGAACGAGCAGGAGAAGTAGGGCTGCTGAGCTGTACTTCTGGACCTGATCTAGTATCACAGGAAGGCTTTTTGCCGTGTGGATGTGCCAGCTTGACAGGAGCGGCTTGGCGCTTCTGCTGTGTGCTGCCTTGACTGCTGCAGACATCCACATTCACGGCTTTGCTCACAGTCTCTTCAATACCTGTGTTCTTCCACCGTTTCATCAGAGCAGTAGCCTCTCCTGGTGTAGGAGGAGATAAGAAAGGGGTGCATTGGCCCAGTTTCTTTAGTACCAGCAATTCTGACATTTAGAAGCCTCTGTCCCAATATTCAACCTCGGTTCATCTTTCTCTGTTTTACCAGAGGGTTTAATTACCTCCAAGTCATGTTTTATGAGATGGGTGGACTCTTTTGTCTTTTTTTTATTCTTGGAACATCACTATAAATGTGACACAGGAGATAGCTGCTTTGAGACTGATTCAACGCCAGAAACATAAGCTGAACTTCTACCTCAGGTCAAAAAGTGAAAATAACTAGGTTACTTTCCTCTTAGCTCTTAGTAGGTTTGTGTTTGTCAGAGAAATTACACCAGTTGGTAACTTCGGTGTAGGAGAGCTTCAGGCTTCAAACACCACTAGAAAGCTTCTCAGGCATTGGCAAGGCTGTGTGTATTTCTGTACACAAACTACTCCAGGACTTTGACTAACTCTTACTCCAACTGCTAATCCTTCACTTTCCTGTCCTAACTGATAAAAATCAAGGCAATCCTCCTGCATGTCCAGCTATGGGCAGGATGCTGCTGTTGTGGTCTGAAAGACAGTCAATTTGCTGTCTTGATATGAAGGCGATTGACATGGATGAAAACTCCATTTCTGAACCATGCCTCTGGTTCAAGAAGAAGAAACAATTTTTGAGCCAGATCCCCCAGACAACCTGAAGAGTAGTTCAGAAGTCATTACCTTCTGAACTGTGTTACAAGAAATTTTTGTTTAACCTCATTTGGCTTTGACTTCCCTGTCTCCCTATTTGCATCATATGTTTTGGGGTTTTCTTTTATTCCCAGAGTAACCAAGAGATACAGAGTAAATAAAGGAGCCAGCAAAACAGACAAACATAAGTATCTGCTAGCCTCTTGACTCACCATGTCCTGAAATCAATGAGGAATTTAGAAACCAGAGATGGAAAAGCCCTATTAAGTAATCTTCTCTGTCCCACTGCCAAAGCAGGTTCACGTCTGGCACATTATTAACCAAGCTACTTCTTAATTTCCAGTTCAGTCTTATAAGTGAATCGATTGTATCTACTTCAGACAGTGCTAGAGGACAACATTCTAATCATCTAAAAGCTAAAGCATTTCCTTGGTTCTCCAGAGCCATGTTTACTAAGCTCAGCTGAGGAAATGTCTGTGGATGATGAGCACTGCCTTTGTAAATAGGTGTCACCCTAAACAGTGACAGTTATTAGAGGTGAGTTTTACAGATAACTGGCTGATTAAGAAAGGTAAAAAAACACTAATGAAACAAAAAAAGACAATAAAGTTGGAAATAGTTTGAGAGGAGGAGCGAATAAGGCACAACCAGAACTTGATGACTGAGCAGAAGCCAAATATGATGCTATGAGGATTTGTTTATTTCATACCAATTAACTTTTGGGTTAAACCAGTCAGCGATTGCAATCACAGCAGCTTCACTACAACAAAGACTGTACTCGGAAAACAGTTCTGGCCCCAAAGTCTAAGGCTGTTCAGCTCAGTAGCTTTGTCCACATTGTTCTCATTGGTTTTGTTCCATTCCTGGTATTTACAGACAGGATCCAGGCTTTTCTATCTGACATCGTTTTATTTCACATTAATTTAGAGCTGTTGAAAGGTGCTGGGTTTTCTGTCTTAGATGTCAGCTTCTCTTTATGCCTGTGAGCTGGACAGCAGCTCAGCAAGCTTCCCCTAGTGGTCCTACCATGACGTCCTAGTCCTGAGAACAGAACTCCTTGCCCATCTCATTCATTATCAAGCTATGAAGTCAAAGTGATCATTTCACAGATCCTTAGATTTTAAGGCTTTAAATTGATCGTTATGAACATTTATTATTGTCACCTGGAATGTACTATGTGAAATTATAAATGGGATATGACAAGTAACAACTTCTACACCGGTAAGTGGGCAGGATTTTTCTGCACCTTTCTCCACTCCCCATCCCAGTCAGCAACAAGAATTATAATATAGTGTAGGAGTGTAATATAAACACTACTGAGAAACTGAATATAAACTTCATTGGTCATTAAAGTAGATCACCACCAGCTGTAGCTGAGTTTGCTTTTATAAGTGATAATAAATCAGGTACATCATTGATGGAGACTTGACCAGTTTTTAATCTACATAATATCTCCAGGAAGAGGAAAGCCTGCTAGGCTAATGGCTTAGTCCAACAGCAAATATAGAGAGAATGTCAGAGTAGACTGTGTTGGCTCTTCAAAGGAGGATGGACAGTCCCTGAAGGAAACCGTGAAGGGTTACCTGATTCCACCAGATCATAATAAGGTAAAACAAATGATAAATGGGTACTCTTTGAAAGTCAGAGATCATTCATAAACAGAATGTCATAACCCTACTTAGGCCTTCTAAGCATCCATGGGACAGAATGCAGAAAGCTCTGGGTGTCCTTTTAAGCTCACGCATGGAAGGCAATTGAGATAAAAAGGTCTTTTGGCAAAAGTAAAATCTTTACACACGAGAGCACCAGTAGGTTTGCTGTACAATTCGTTGCTTACCTGTTTATGTAAAAGTGCTCGAAAAGCACATTTGTGAAACTGCTGTGTTTCTTTCAAGACCTGCATTATTTGCCATTCTAGCACTTCTTACTAGCGATACATCCATATAATTCTCCTGATCGTTTAGCATCTTTGTGGGCAACATGGACAGTGGGATTGAGTGCACCTTCAGCAAGTTTGCCAACGTCTCCAAGCTGTGTGGTGCAGTTGACACACTGGAGGGGAGGGATGCCATCCAGAGGGACCTTGGCAGGCGTGAGAGGTGGGCCTCTGAAAACCTCGTGAAGTTCAATAAGGCCAAGTGCAAGGTCCTGCACATGGGTTGGGGCAATCCCAAGCACAAATACAGGCTGGTAAGAGAATGGAGTAGGACCAGCTCTGAGGAGGACTTGGGGGTACTGGTGGATGAAAAGCTGGACATGAGCTGGCAATGTGTGCTCGCAGCCCACAAAGCCAACCATATTCTGGGCTGCATCAAAAGAAGCGTGGCCAGCAAGTCAAGAGAGGTGATTCTGCCCCTCTGCTCTGCTCTGGTGAGACCCCACCTGGAGTCCTGCATTCAGCTCTAGGGGCCCCAACATAAGAAGGACATGGACCTGTTGGAGTGGGTCCAGAGGAGAGCCACAAAGACGATTAGAAGGCTGGAGCACTTCTCCTACGAAGACCAGCTGAGAGAGTTGGGATTGTTCAGCCTGGAGAAGAGAAGACTCTGGGGAGACCTTATTACAGTCTTCCAGTACCTAAAAGGGACCTCCAAGAAAGCTGGAGAGGGACTTTTTACAAGAGAATGTAGTGATAGGACAAGGGGTAATGGCTTTAATCTGAAAGAGGATAAATTTAGATCAGATACAAGAAAGAAATTTCTTACTATGAGGGTTCTGAGGCATGGGAACAGGTTGTCCAGAGAAGTTGTGGATGTGCCCCTCCCTGGAAGTGTTCAAAGCCAGGTTGGATGAGGCTTTGAGCAGCCTGGTCTAGTGGAAGGTGTCCCTGCTCATGGCAGGGCAGGGTTGGAAGTAGGTGATATATAAGGTCCTTTCCAACCCAAACCATTTTATGATTCTATGGTTCTATGATTCTATGACTTCAGCAAAAAAATGTCCCAAACCATTTCAATGTAAATACTAAAGCAGTCTAAGTCAGGAGCAGGACTAGTTCTGATAGAAATCCGGATTAGGCTGTAGGGCATTTAGCTTAGACCTCTACTGACATGAAAAAAGTGGTCTTGGTTTAAAGGGGTAAGGGAAAAAAATGAATAATATGAATTGACTCTGTAATTTCCAAAGATTTGTTTTCATGTTTATGCCAAGCAAAAATTGCATCACCTGCATTACTCCTCTGTCATCTGTCTCAGTTTTCTTCTCAGCCCTAGCCAGACACTACTCAAATTCTTTCTTTTCCTCATTTTCCATTTCAGTTTTGTCTTCTAGCTAGAAATAGATGCCTCCTGAAAAAGTAGCTTTGCTTAAAATATTAATGTTCTTCAATGCACAAATCACTTACGCACAAATGTGCTATGAATCCAAATATATCGTATTTACTAACTATTGTCATAACACAGGAACAAGAAGGTTTCTTGGAGGTAGCAGGCTGTCATGCACCATTTCCAGTTTGGCACCGAAGTGAGAAGCTATTGTCACTTGCTTGCTTCTGTCCTGGGGAACAACACTGTATAGCATAGGCTTTTGTGTGATATACTGCACACTTTGATGATAGCAAACTGCAGAGAATGTCACACACCCGATATAATCGGGTATATTAAGCCCTGATAAAGGATCTCCTAGGGAGCACAGCATCTCCAGGGTAGAATTACAGTCTGATACGCTGCTGAGTGCATTTCATTATGAAAAATACATGGCAAATTATAGGCCCCATATGCTCCTGATTTCACTGATTTTAAAAATAGAAAGTGAAAGCTCCCAGCTGGGGGCACAGCTGCTGCTAAACGCTAGTAGAAATCATAGCCAGGAGTGTCATTTGTAAATGCAACAGCCTGCAACTGAAGTGGTGGGAGAGTTTTGTTTCTCCTTAGTCTGCAGCTGGATCTTGGGCGGAAGAAGCCTTCCCCAGTGCCTGAAGGGTCAACTGTCTCTTCTCTGAGGCAGATGTAGACATGTTTAGCTGTAAGATTCTCAAATATTGACAGTGCTTAGCCAAAACTGTACTTCCAGGAACCTGTTGTTATTGTTGCTATCTACTTTTTAAATCATTCAAGTCTGAGCACTTAAAAAATGCATCCATATGGACTGTCAGGATGGAGCTTGACTACAGGCTTCACGACACCATGTGCTGGTGTGCAGAGGAAGGCCAGCTACTGAGGACAGTTGAGGGCAATTTTCATGATCTACAGAAACAGTGAAGGGAAGAATGGAAGTGAAGAAAGGAATAGAAATGAGACGCCACAGGAATTTGTACCAAATGGCTTGGTACAAATCTTGTACCTTTTGCACAAGCTCCAGCATCTCCCCAAGTAATGTCCTGCTGCCTTCTAGATGGAAGGTTCTGTGGGAAGGAGGCTATCATATGTGGGTTATTGGGAGGGACAGCTGCAAAGATCAAGCATCTCCTCTTCCAGCCAAGAATTGGCTGTGTTGAGCTTGCATTGAGTCCTCATTACCAATGTGACAGTAGAAAAACCTTCTGTGCTTGTTTGTGCTTTATTGGGGTTGTTTAAAATGCACCTACTTGTAAATTCCTATAAAAATCAGATTCAGCTTCTTTCCAATCCTTTGTACAAAGTGGAAGGCTTTTGTGTAAAAAGATTTTAAAATGCAAATGTAAATAGTCCTTTCACCTCTTCCCTTTTAGAACAGAGAAAGAACGAAACTGTGAAAAGTGGCTTTAGCCTGTTGGTGAGGCTCTGTGCAGGGTCTGTGCAATGAGAGACTCCAAGGACAACAGCTTCTACACAGCTGCTGCCTCTTGATCTTTAATGTCTGCAGTGTTCCTGACTTGTAAAGGAGGGAAAATAAGTAATGCTATCTTGTTTAATCATGCCGTCTCCTACCTTGCTTAGTATTTAGTAACTGGACTGGACCACCTAACTTGAAGACCTGCTTTAAAGACAACTCTTTGATGGCAGAAACCCTCGGTTGGGGGGGAATTTTTGAAACAAGAGCACCCTCTAATGGAAACGAGAACTAAATAGCAAACACAGGCAGTCACACTAGAGAACATAAATTTTCTCTTCTCTGAATATTTATACCACACTTTATGCAAGAATCAATTCCTCTCCGATTCTCAAAGGAATGGTTTGCTATTCTTCCCTTTTTAATGTAAAATGGAGAATAATTCTTTGCACCGCAGATCAAAGCTTACAAAAATTAACCACGTTCTGCTCAGAATCCAAAAACACTTCACCAACCTGAAAGGCTAAACAGCATCTTGGCATCTTCTGGTCCCAGCTGTAAGCTAGCACAGGAGCTCTGGCTGCTGAAGAGGCACAGCTAGATGCACAAGCCCACCTTTCAGGTGCTTCTGCTTAAGTCAGCTACTTTTCCTGCTGCAAACTACATCAGAAGCAAATTGGCTTCTCCTGAGCTGCTGCTGGTGCTCTAAGGGAGCAATAGCTGGCACGCAGCATGGGAGGACACAGTAATTGCTACCCTGTGGGCACTTTTTCTTGCACAAGTAGTCTAAAGAGTTCTTTCCTATGAACCAGCGTAGGTGCTCAGTGTGAACTGCAATTGAATTGCTACAGTTGTGTTAGCAAGCCCTGTCTTACATATCAACAGAAGTGCTTCACAGATGGTGAAAAGCAAAACAGAAAGGCTATGTCACACAGCTAGGAGGTCTCCCAATGATTTTGCTGCCTGCCTTTAAAAGCTAGGTCTCTCCTTATTCTCATACAGAAAATGGGTGATGGTGTCCCAGCAGAGAAATAAATTTCAAGAGTGTTTACGAATTTTCTTGCCTTGGACTTGCTCTTTCTCATCCTCTGTGCCATCACGCGGTTACAGGGGGCTAAGAATTGTGAGAGACGAGCGTGTCACCAGGGCCCTGATTTGTATGTTCTTCTAGTATCAGAGGGCTTTTGAAGGGTGCCACTGCATATGCTTGCCATTTAATCATCAGCCAATTTCATTTTGCCCTGAGCGCCCACAGCCTATGTGATACAGAGGACGTGCAAGCCCTACGAAGCCACATCAAACAGAAGCGATGCGCTATGTCCAGGCATGCCGGCTGCACCTCCTGAATGAAACATGCTCGAGCATTTCCTAGGAAAGTCTAATGAGTCAAATCAGGCCAGTAGCACATCCCAGCTGTGTACATCTTCTGTTTTTCTTCTGTTCCTGGTCAATAAAATAACTAACAATGATTCCCTCAGCTTCAAAAATTGCATGTGTAAGTCAATGCCATGTCTGTATCATAGCATCCACATAGAAGCTGACGTAGTATTGTAGTTAAGACTGCAAAACAGTTTTCACTCCAAGTCCAGTGTTTTCCCTTGCTCCTGAGTTTCTGAAAGGTTCTACTTTCTAGGCTGAAATTTTCCACCACTGATCTCAGCCAATGGCTTCTGGGAGAAAGTCTGAGGAAAATCCATTCAACCATTCTGTGAAAGTGGAAAACAAAACAAAACTTCTCTGGAAAGTTATTTAGAAATGTATTAACTTGCACATCCAGTGAGGAAAACAGGAGCAGAAAACACAGCTGGTGCTTCAAACAGGAAGCTGATTAGAATCTTTTAAGGACAGAATTCCCCATTCACTCATACTGGATTTACCCTGATGTATCTCCCCTGATTTCACTCTTTGCTTCTACTGATTTAGGTGACAGTGGAGTTAGATAATATTTTACCACAGTATTAGGGTTCTCTTTTCGTGTCTGCTGTGAATGTGTCCTTCCTTAGAGTGATGTGAGTATCATCACTGCGTAAGCAACATGTACCGTCCTTACCCTTCAGCCTGTGCCGTGAGGTGTAGGAGCTGCCCCACTTCCAGACACCACAGATCTGACAAACAAACTGTCCTGTTGTAAATGTCGTTCGAAACCTGGAAATCCAGAAATGACACGAGGGGAAGAAAAAATGAATTCCTCTTGGGTGAAATATATCTAATGCAGAGCTCTCACACATGATTATGATTATGATTATGATAAAGTAAATATTATTTGGTATGTACTCCCTGTGTTGACTTTTTGTGCACATGCTTATGTTATTGTTAGGTAATGAGGGACGCAAGAGGCAAGTAGATATTCCTATAGACAAATACTATTTTGTTCACGATTCTACAAATCTCACTAACAGACGTACACATCTCCTTTTTATTTGTATCTGACTCTGAGCAAAAATTTAATATTCGGATGACCCTAAACATAAGGGATGAGTTTGCCACACTTTTGTTTTTTGTCATGGTGCTTCTCAGGTTATCCACAAAACAAGACCATCGAGTGGCCATGGTGTAGTTGTTTGTTGTGGTGGATGCTGTCTCCAGTGAAACTTGACAGGGTAATTCTGATTAATTGCATCAGCTGGAAGTCTGGCTTGCTGGTGTATTTGGGAACTGTGGTGATGGAGGTGACTAATGTGTTGCAGTGTTTCTCAAGCTTTGAGGCTGAACATCCTGAGGAAACTCTGATCTCAGAGAAAACCTGAAGGAAGTGCCTTGTGTATGTTGTGGGAGAGGAAGGCTGGGAGGATGGATGAGAAGGGAAGGATTTTTAGGGGATTTCTAATGCTCAAGTCTTGGCAAAATCAGATCTTGGGACGAGCTCACATTAATAAACAGAGCTTGTTTTGCTGAGTCTAGAGAAAAACTGACTTAGTGAGAAAGAAATTAAAAAGCTCTTGTGTTAGAAGTTTTAAATGTGCTAGAAGTTTTCATAAAGAAAAAAAAAAAAGAAAAAAGAAAAAGGACTGGCAAAAGTTCACAATTCCACACATCTTTTTTTCTGCGTTTTGTCTTCTAGTCTTCAAACAAATGGGTCTGTTCCAAAGAAGGTATTTAGTGTTTACATCTTTGGATGACAAAACTGTTTCATGAAATCACTCTGTGGAGCTAACCCTTACCATGGGGATCCTGGCCCAGAGCCTTCAGTGTGGCTGAGCTCTCTTATCCTATCGACAAACTGAACAGATCAGCGGGCTGCAGCATTTCTGGAACTCCTGCCTGCTTCATTCAGCTGCTTTGGAGTGATCAGCATGGTTACTCCTGTGTGATGGGGAGACCAGGGGTATAAAGCAATAGCATTTGGTTCGCCTGGGGCAGAGAAATTGCTTTGCTTGGGCCAGTGAAAGTGAATGAGGCAAACTCATTTTACAGGCCTCCATCATGCACTTCTCTAAGAACATCATCCAACTTGCCTCCCAAGGAGTTCAAGCCAGGAAATGTCAGGAGAGTTGTAGGTCAGGACAATGATTATATGATGGGAAAGACATGCAGGTCAAGCTTCTGCATGACCCAGACCATTAACTGCTCATAGCAGCCACTGCGAGTGGCTCAACGTACAACTGTTTGTCTTCTGACTTGCATGAGCAAGACATCACTAATGCTAAAGGGAAAAGTGGGAGAAAGGAAGCCCCTTGCACGTATTGCCAAGGCTCACAGCCATTCGTATCTGCAAAGCTTTAACGTGGGAGCCCTCCTGTGGTAGTTCAGAAGCGTGTTTTTCACCAGGATGAAACAGTCACCAGAAATGCGTTGAAGTCCAAGCAGAGAGCAACAGCGTCATAAAAGAAACCTATATCTGTAAGCGGTGGGTATGAGTGTGCATGTACACACAGCTACTAAATGTTAGCGGGCAAGCCAACCACACCTTGCTTGTGTTGGGCAGATCACAAAATTTAACCCGACCAGCCCCATGACAACTCAGCAAATTAAGCTTAACCTTGACCATTGAAGCCACTTGCACCTGTGTGAGTCTGGCATGCTGACTGCAAGCACAGAATGACTGCTCCTGTTTATCTGAAAGGCTTGAGGGTAAGGCATATTCTCTCCGCACCCCGAATGTCAAGGTGAACCAGCCTGCAGAGGAAGCCTGAATGCTGTAGGTGAAGTTACCCCCACCCAGTAGTCTGGTCTGAAGATGATGGGTGACTTGACTTCTTTGAATCTTCTAAGAGAGCCAGATGGCCTGATTGGGCCTGAAGCCATCCCACACTGCTGGNGGTGAATTTGCGGATCAGGCCGAGAATTTACAAGACAGCACACAGGACGAGTGCCACCAGCAGCGGTCATGCTGTCTGGTGGCTCCATTCAGTTGGATGTCAATGCAGGTACTGCCAAGGGGGGCTCCTATGGTCACACACGGCAAAGGATTGCAGCCATTACAGCCAAAGCAACAGTCTCTTTGGGGTTCAGGGATTGCCACCCACCCACCCAGTTCACTCACTGGATTTACAGCTGGGATAATTATCCATCAAGCTGCGCAGAGTGGTCAGACAGGGGGGTCTTGGGTTTTTCATTTTCTGCTGAGTTCACAGTGGCTGGTTTTATCACAGTGTTATGGTCTGCCTCTGGGGTTTGCACTGGAGTCTTACAGCTCTGTCCACCCCAGGTGGATCATATTTGTCAGCTGAGGGTACAGAAAAATAATCTTGCAGTAAATACTGTTTTCTCAGTATTTACGAGTGGAGCAGGGGCAGGACTGATGCTTTTGGGAGCATCACACATTTCAAACCACATAAGCTGGTCATGAATCCACTCTCTATGGGTGGTGGCTTCATGCCTGCATTGGTATGCACAAACTACTGCAATGGCTGTATCCTGCAAACAACGATGTGTTTTAACTGAAGCAGACGTCTATTAGTTATTGATATTTCACTGAGAGGAAGACTTCAAAAGCATCTCTCTGAAGTCCAAAAAGACAGGAAATTTGGAATATTTATGTCCAAAGTTACAAAACTGTTAAATTTTAATGAACAAAGAAAAAGCCTTTTGAACAGAAGGAGCACATATTGCGACATACAGCAAATATACGCACGGGCTAACCAGCACCCATTCGTATGCAGGTTCCAGACCATGTTCTGAAACTCACTTGGTTAAGCTAGAGCTTAAACAAACTTGAGTTTGCTTATTCAAGGTAGCAGCATCCAAAGGACTAAACGTCAGCGTAGTTCTTGCATAAGAGGCTGTGTCCAGGAATTTTAGTGCGAAGGACCTGCTTTTATCTTAGATACTCGAAATAAGAACAGGGATGATGATGCTTTAAGTGACCAACTATCTTTATGGAACAAAGCTGTAGGATCACACAAGCGGGATCGAAAGTACTGACCACTCATTTTTGTTATCAAATGAATGTCCTTTTTATTCTTTATTGTGGTTTTTTTCAGTGCAATGATTTTACGACAGAGGCTAACACCCTCCAGGTTTTCATGTCTTCTTGGTAGTGAGGTTCAATACGACGTATTTACATCTGGTTGCTTTTTTTTAACAGAAGTTGCTGTGTCCTAGTATTTGCTACATTTGTTAAGAGAAATATTTTTATGGATAAGACAGTATTTTATGCACATCTATGAAGACTAAGAGGAGAGCCTGTGGACACTTGCTAAAGCGGTTTTGAAGGCCAAGAAAAGAATCTGTAGAAAACTATCTGTCTCTGAAGTGCTGAAACAATGGGAATTCATACCATTTCCCTTGCTTTAGTCGATGTCATCTCTGAAATACATATATATATAGAAGGTTCCAGGTCATATAAAACATCAGGTTTTAAAACATTTTGCATGCTAAGGTAAAAAAGTAAAAACCTTCATTCTTTTCAAAATTATTAAAATTCTTCAATATTTTGTTTGGGATACCTAAGCATTCCTGCTAAGGCTAACAGGCTTTCGGACTGCTTGACTCACTTGGGCCTGTCAGATGGCTAGTAAGGCAGAGTGCCTGAAGAAAGCGAGCAGATCAGGTACATTTGATTAAATAAGTATACTCCCAGTCAAGTCCCCGTTATCCAGCATTATGCTAGAATCTGGTGATCAGATCCACGTGTGGAATAATGAATTTTCTAAGGAGGCCACAGCAAACCGTTTAAATGTCTAACTCTAGCTATGTGCAAAGTGTGTTGGTGATAGGAATAGACGGAAGATTTAAAGTCAAGGTTTAAATGTTTTGACTGACTGAGGGTCAGATGATCCCAGATTTTAATCTTCAATTTAATTTGATAACATAAGGCCTTCTTATATTGCAGAATGATAGCCTCTTATTGTGATAAACCGAGGTTTTGTCCATATTCTTTGTGGTGTCATTAGCCACAATGATCTTCTGCGAGTTGCAGCTGCAGAAGATCAAGGCATCTTGCATAGTCGGGTGCTGCTGTGTTCCCTTACTCACACCCTGGACACCTGACCCCATCAGACAAACAGAAACCGCAATTGTGGTGTGCAGCTCTAAATAATGACAATTAAGAAGAACCATTTCTCTGATCTTAGGTGCTGTACTAAAGGCTATAAAATTTAATTCAGTTTTAATCTCTCTAGTTAGTGAATTTGCATCTTTGGCAAAGCTAATTGTGAAAATCGGTGAAGGCAAGATTTTGCCTGTTGTTGTGGACAACACATGTACAAATATATATGTAGAAATAAATACATAAATATAAATCTCTTCAATACTGTTTTCTTTTAATTATATTTTAATTTTTCTTCATTTATGTCTTCCTTTGCTCTTACGCAAATACATCTGGAAGAGAAGTTCAGGCACGAGGAGACCACACGGAAAAGGCCTAGGGATCACTGATGTTTCACTGTCAGAGGCTTCAGTAAAACTTAACTAATGCTTAAGCACCCGCTGCTGAGGAATGAATCTGACCCATACTGAACTAATATGGTAAGTCTTGGTATTTTGAGACTGGCAACAGCTGGCAAGTTAACAGTCACCTACTGTGCAAGTCCAGGACATTTTTTTCCCAGGCAGTTTCATAGGGCTTCCTATTCTGAATTCACACATCTTCTTTGTTGCCACTGCCTAATTATAAAATATAATAATTTTCTTCTTCTAACAGAGAGAAAGAAGTATAAATATTTTTGTAAACATAAATCTTGATTATGCAGATTGATATTTACAAAATTAGGACTGATGATGCTGTTGTGTTAGGACAATTTCCCATCACAAAAAAAGCAGTTAACTGGAGTGGAAACTGGGATGTGCTGTAATATTAAGAAATCCTTCAAGGAGACTAATGATTCTGAAGGGCGTGGAATAAGTCTGAGCAGGACTGGTCCCGATTCCCTTGTCCAGGCAAAATTCTTTCTGGAAAGGATTTTTGCTGTATATGCTGCTTTAAAAAGTCTTCTAAAACTGTATTTTTTTAATTAAGTTTTTATGATTTCAAAATGAAAATGAAATCAAATTAAAAAATGAAAATGCCAAAGCCAAGTCTTCTAAAGAGTGTAAGCCAGTTTTCCCTTCCACGCAATGTGTCGCAGCGACTGGCGTTTGACAAATGCTCTGATTTATGCAATATCACCTCCTTCCTATCATTCGTGGGATAATTGTAAAATGAAGCCTTGTCTTATAATTTATTAGGGAATAATTACTCCATCGGTATAACTGTGATCAGGCATGACCTTGCTCACTGCAGAATAAACCCAGAAAAAGTGATTTGGCTTCCAAGAGAAGAAGCTCTGTTGCTCATGCAAGTATCTTTAATAATATTTACTCAGAAATGTACGTACTGGCAAAGAAAAATGTAAAATGTTTTCCTTTCTGCATGTTTGTCCCAGCATGAAAGTCCCTATTTAATTACTTGCTATAGCTAGCTCCCTGCCAAAAATGAGGAGGAGGGCAGGGCAGCGGGCACACAGGCGAGAGCTATTTTAAGAAACGAGAAGTTTTCCAAGCCTCTTTGCCTATTGTTGTTTTGCCATGATTTTGTGGCTTAAGAGATTCCAAGGTAGCAATGGGTCTTTGTCGTTCTTTGCGAGTTTGGTATCACACGTGTACGTACAACAAGCACTGCTGCTGCATCCAGGAGGTGTCTCGCTGCCGCTACAGCCCTGTCCTTCCTTCTCTTTCTTCACCATTGCGTGCTCCTGGAGGCTTCAGAAAGCTGAACAGTTTTTCTCCTACAGTCTGTGCTAAATTACCAAGGTGGAGCAGATACTGCAAAGCCCCTCAGTGCGGCCAAAATTGCAAGATCAGGGAGTTGCTTGGACCTCGCTGCGTTTCAGTAACAGCCTGTTCCCCTTAGCTTGGTTTTGACAGGCTGCATATTGCTTCTCTTTGTACAACCTGTACTTTTAGAAGTAGTAAGGTATTTGTGGGTGTCTGGCGAAGGGATCTCAAAATCCCAGTCAGAATGTAAACAAAATACAGTTCTTCAATAAAATTCAATAAATATTGGCCAATATAAACCTGCAAAAATCAGACTGTGCCACGCAACATTAAACTTTGTGAACTGCTGAAATCCCTCACCTCAAGCCTTTTTCAAAAGCACCAGAAAAAGTACGGTCTAATGTACACAAACACACAGAGACTGTGTTAGGATGGTATGTAGAGGCCAACTAGTGTACTCATTCCATATTTTAGGGAGCAACTTTTGAATCTCTCTGTGCATTTAGAAGACGAGGTCTCTAACCCTCAACTCTATTGTCAACCATGTTTTCTTTGGAAAATAAACTGCCTTGGCTGAGTTTGGAGCTGCTCCCAAATTCAGCTTAGTGCTCACTTCCTGATGAATGGTAGTAGAAAATTTAGACCAGCTAACATAAGCATTAGCATCTGTGTCCATAAAGAGAAGGTACATATAATAATGCTGGGTGGATATCACTCAAAGAATTGTGTAGGCCACTTAAATACTAGAATCCACTGTCCTTTATTTATACAGCACTGACAGAAGGCTCATCTGAAAAATCCAGCTAGGCTGTAGGGCAGCACTGCTCTAATGGCACTTGTGTAGGTCCAGAACAAAAGTATATTTTGCCAAGACCCCATGGAGGCCTTATAAATGTGATATATCCAAAATTCATGTGGGAAAGCTTGTACTTCTGATTACATGTGTATTTTTTTAAGGAGCAGGTCGTGGTGCCCAGGTAGGGTCCACACTTGCAGGGGAGGTATGCAGAGTCTGGAAGAGCAGGAGATGACACTGTCTTTCCTTCTGAGAGAACTTTAACAGCATCTACTGGATACTGATAGGATTACCCTTCAGATACTGCTAAGCTCTAATTGAGTAGCTTTGACTCCGGAACAGAAATGTGACTGGACCAATGGTCCCAAGTCACTGCTGAAAAAGCTGTGAGGGAGCAATTTCTTTACTCAAGGAAGAGCTAAGTTAGAGTCACTAGGGGAAAAAAAAAATGGGCGTCAGCTGTCAGAGAACAAAAAAGTTCTTCCTTCAAGCAGCATTTGGATGCCCTTGACAGCAGTATCCTCACAATATGCACAACTTGTATCACTACTGTCTTGCAGTAGTGCTTGCACTTCTGCACACATCTCTCCCTCCATGCTCATATCGCCATGTGGCAGGCGCAGGATGTGGGGCTTGTGACTGAGGAGGGGAATGTGGCAATGTAGTGGAAAGGTGGGCAAAAGTTCCTGGCTGCATGGAGGGAGGACAGAGCAAACTGCTTGGAGGGTTTGGGCTGTGGCAGGAAGTTTGGATGGTATGTAGAGGCCAACCTGGATCTGACCTCCATGTCCACTGGGCCCATTTGGACTCTTACATATCTTTTCTCCTTTAGCCATTCTGTACACCTTCCTATGGATGCTCTCCTTGGTGGAGTTTTACAGGTAAAGCTGCGCTTGTGCCATGAGAAGGAATGCCTGTGACATCTGGGCATCACATGATGGCCTTCCAGTTGTCAAGACAGAAAGAAGTAAAACTCAGGTCATATGTCTAGAAACTACACAGTTTAGTTTTTTTTGAGCCTGGAAAAGAGATAATGGGAAAGGAGGTGGAGGTGCTACAGGACAAATACCTGTCTAATGGTGGCAGAAAAGGAGGTAATACAGAAACTGTTATTTGCTTTTTCTCATAGTACAAGAAGTAGGGAACACCCAAGGGAGTTAACAGGCCCAGGGTCCAAAGTAAACAGAAGGAAATCCTCCTTTACAAAGAGCATAGCTTGTGGAATGCATTGACACAGGACATTGTGAAGGCCAAAAGCAGTTTGGTTAAAAATAAAACTAGGTAAGTTCATGAAGAATGGACCCCTAAAGAGTAATTTAATTGGCATACTCCAGCTTTAATCTCCAGTAGGTTGGGGCTGGAAAGCAAGGCTAGAGGTATTTCTATAGGAGAGGCCATGTGGTGACTAATTAGAGAGAACCCAGCGTCTGCACTTTCAGGTCAGGACACCATCTGTGAAGCATTTCCAGCCTCACCCCTGGTCTGGTGCTGAGGATTCTGCTAGAGTGAACAGTAGGCAGTGGCGTTGGCAGGAAAACCAGAGCTGGAGTCCAGATCCCCAAGCATAAAACAGACAGCTAATTCACGTGACCAAGTACTATAGATCCATATCTGGGCTCTGATGCTTATTATTTACATTTCCTTAGTCATCTTTAAATTTTTGATACAATTGTATAGTAAGGGAAAGAAAATAAAAGGAATTTTTTCACTCTTTTTTTCCTTTCCATTTATAACCAAGCAGATGGCTTCTCTATTTTTTTAAGGATGAGCCATACATAAAAATTACTTGGGCAGATGTTCTTCTATACTTCTCTGTAGCCAGATTTTTCTCCCTTACCCACAACTTTCTCATTCATTTAATGCAGCAGGGATGATACAATGGAGGATACTGGTAAGCAAAGGTTAAAATAAGCTATAGTGGTGTCTCTGCTCACTATTTTCACTTGTTTGTGGTTTGACATGCAGATTAAAGATGGGAACAAGCAAGGGTCCTGGAAATGTTTTAGTTCTTTTGAAGTTTTATCATGTCTGACAGGATTTTGAGAAGTTGTGACATTTATCCAGCATTTCCAGACACCCTGGAGGCTGATCAGAATAATTCTAGGTAAGCTAATGGACATCTGGCATGGCCTTTCCATCAGGCAGACCTTACAGACATGGAGTAGGGACCCCGTCACCAAAACCTGCTGTGATGCACCTCATAATTTTCAAGGCAGAAATGGCTTGAGTGCTTTTCAATGCCTTCAGAACGGAATAAAGAGGAAGAAACCAGAGGAATGAGTGGTCCTGTGGGGACTCGCAGAAGGTACTAGTGGAATGACTGTTGGCTCCAGTCTCAGGCGGTAAATGAAACAGCAGGAGTCATCTACACATTGTCCTCAGTCAGCCGAATTTCTCCACATTGCACATTCTGTTGCGACTCCCTGATTCTGCTAGCTATTGCTGCTAGTGTTTCAGTTTCTGTGAGAAAGGAAGCTCTATTGATACTCTACTGCATGTCCTTCTTTAGGTTCAATGTGTTCCAAACTGATCTTCCATTCAGTGAAAAATCACCACCTCGTGTGCTAAAATGTCTTTCAGGAGAAAAGAAGCAATTATCAGATGTCAACATTTAGTCCTTCCTTCTTTACAGTCAAACGACTTCAAGGATGCAAACAACAACAAATGCAATCTGGGAAAGGATAAAATGAGACTGAAACAAGCTAAAGAATATTTCAGAGGCAAAGGAAGATACTAATTACTGCATTTTCAAGTCGTTCCCTCAGTGTGACTGGCTGAAAACATTAAAATTCACTGGAAATATTTTCAGTGTTTCCTTCTTGCTTCTTCTAAATACAGCATATATCAACTTTCAAAAGTTATGATGATGGCTCAAAAGCTAGATCCTCAGCTGTGGTGACTCTGAACACTTAGATTGAATCAATGGAGGTACAGCCATAGAAACCAGCTGAATATCTGGCCCGCCACATACTGCGTCAGGGAAGTCAACTGAAGTGACAAGAGAAGTTCTAGCAATGTCTCACTAAACAACATCCCAGTGATGAGAATATTCAATGATAGAACTCATCCCTAGACATAGCAACAGTTCTGTATTTTCCACTGAAGCTGCTCTGTACTGACACGAGCGTGCGATGACTTTAGCTATTTCTTTCACGCAGAATCAATAAATTGCTTGCACCAACACCGCTCATGAAATGACCTTGGACCATGAAATGTTTGTCTGACTTCCTTTGTTTTATGATACACTGAAAGTATTTCCAAAATTAATCAGGTCATAAGGCTGAGATAGTTATATAGTTACAAAAGTTTGGGCAAACCCACCAGGCCTAAATGTATTTTTGTTGAGTAGTCATCCTCACCTATCATAACAGCAGCAGCAAAAGCAGCGACTGAAGAAAAGAGGAAAATTTGCTAAGCTTCCTGGAAGCAGTAAGAACTGTGAGTGATCTAGTATGTGATGGTTCTCCTGCCAAGGAACAGAAAGTTTCAAAAACTAAAATGAAAATATTGTCCCTCCCATAGTCATCAGACAAGTCACCATGTGCTAGTAGTCACTGCACTCACCTGCAATCCAGTCTAGCATTCACATATTCTAATTACTTCTTAATATTTGCAAGGAGGTATTTATTTGCAATACCATATGGGTATTACAGAGAGTAGAGAATCATATTCCGCAACCAAAAGAAGAGACAGAATTTAAAAGCAGCCACTCCTGAAGCAACGTTAGCATTTCAGCATAAACCACTTAGTGATTACATTCCTGCCCTGGGTTTTATTTAACTGTCTCATGGGGAGGAAGATAGAAGGAGTTGGCCAGAAATTTTCTGTTTACATGGAGCGGCTATTCAACAGAAATATAAAATATAGAGAGTGCTTAGTCCAAAGACTTTCACCCCAAATGAGCTCATGTTTGTTCTGCTGGTCTTTCTAAAGCAATAAAACAAAGGTAAAATATCATTTGCAATAAAAATAGTATGAGCAATTCCATTTTTTTTCAACTTTCAACAAGAGGAATATATTTCTTGTTGAAATCAAAGGTTTTTTGATCCCTGACGTGCCCTCTTGTCTCCCNGCCCCAAATAGAATGCTGCCATACACTGAATTCAAAACCTCTCTGCACAAAAGCATTCTGTAACTATTATTATGCCCATAAAAACATGTGCCTCTGAAAAAGTATACTGACAAAGGTGTAGATTTAATAAAAAGAAAAAAAAACAACAAGGAAAATGAGGTGATCACACTTCCCATGTCAACCAAATCTGACAGAGGGGTAAGAGCCTGAAATCTATGTAAATAAATGGCTGGTAAGACTAAGGACAGCCTTTCAGGAACCTGCTGAAAGAACAGCTGAGAGTTCATATGAGACCTTAGAGAATCAACATGGGGGACACACATCTCTAAAAGAAGCTTCAAATTTAGCACTCCATTAACACCAGAGAACCCCACTCTGAAACTAAAGGTGTAGAAAACTGCATTACATTAGTTCTGTTGTTCATTAAGGAACCTGGAGATTTTTGTTTTTCAGGGATATGAAAGTTGCAGATTGACAGAAAAGAAGTAGATTTGTCTGAAGACAACCAAGGGAAAAGGGTCTACAAAAGGGAGTCCAGAGGAGTCTTGAAGGGATGGAGCAACTGAGACAAATCAGCAAATCATGACAGCCTGTAGGCAGAGGGACTGCTCCCTGCATGACTGCTGCAAAAATGGAAAAGATCTTATGTGTCTCCTTCTCTGGAGATATTGTCTCCTTCTCTGGAGATATTCAAAACCCACCTGGACGCGGTCCTGTGCAGTTTGCTCTAGGTGAACCTGCTTTGGCAGGAGCATTGGACTAGATTATCCCCAGAGGTCCCTTCCAACCCCTACCGTTCTGTGAGGAAAAGAATATGAGTTTGTGAATTGTCCTGATTTTTCTAGCAGAGAGCAGTTAAAATGAGGTTTGACAGAAAGCCTGCCATAAAGAGAAGCTGTTGCCATCTTCCCATAATAAGTATAATTCTGTTTTATATAAAATGAATTATTCTGTGCAAGGAAAAGTGTTGCACTGCTTGTACAAACCAGGAACAAAAAACCAGAAGCAGTTTCTGGTTTCCATATTCTTGGGTAACCTCAGCATAGTTGGCTGCATCTTAGAAGTTAAAGGAGCTATCAGTGAAGTACTTTTCTCAATCTAGCCATTCAGAAAATTAATGTGTGCCTGACTGATAGAGAAAAATGTGCTTATTCCACCTCTTCATCTTTCACCAAACTATTGCGTCTGCATTTCTTTAGTTCCCAGATTTTTACAACATTTCCAACAAAATCCCCTTGGCATAGAATCACAGAATGGTTTGGGTTGGAAGGGTGCTTTGAAGATCTTTTAGTCCAACCACCCCTGCAGGGACATCTTTCACTAGATCAGGTTGCTCAAAGGCCCATCTTATGAGCGAAAAGCAGGTGCAGATCCCTCAGGGCTGAGGCACAACATTCAGTGAGCGAAAGCTTTGATTTTATTGAGAGAGTAGCATTACCACAGTGGCAGCCCCAGGACACCAATGTTAGTAAAAATGGTGACCTGACGCAGCAGAGCCCTGCTTGGGGGTGAAGCTCAAGGGAAAGCACCACAGGGATGGGTAAAAAAACTTGTGCTGATTAACATATCATACATATGCAATGTCTTGTTTTGCTCATTAACAAACTCGCTGGTGTAATGCAGGTGCTGTTGTCCAAATTCCAAGATCTGCAGCTGGCCACCACGTTGGCACCCATGCAAGGAGATGTGCAGATGGGGGGAAATGAACTATCCTGGGTTACCATGACAACAAGATGCGCTTTGGACTCTACATACTCGGATGAGGGAGGTGAATTTTCCTGGGTTACCATGCCAAAGTCTTCTCATGCCCTACACCTCATCCAACCTTGAATACTTTCAGTGATGGAGCATCCACAACTTCTCCGGGCAACCTGTTCCAGTGTCTCACAACCCTCATCATAAAAAATTTCTTCCTCATGTCCAATCTAAACCTACCCTCTTTCAGTTTAAAAGGATTGCCCCTTGTTCTGTCACTACAGGCTCTGGTAAAAAGTCCCTCTCCAGTTTTCTTGTAAGCCCTCTTGTATTGAAAGTATTGAAAGGTCACAACAAGGTCTCCCTGGAGCATTCTCTTCTCCAGGATGAACAATCCCAACTCTCTCAGCCTTTCCTCATAGGAGAGGTGTTCCATCCCTCTGATCATTTCTGTGGCCCACCTCTGGACCCGCTCCAATAGGTCCATGTCTTTCCTGTGCTCAGGGCTCCAGAGTTGGACACAGGACTCCAGGTGAGGTCTCACCAGAGCAGAGTAGAGGGACAGAATCACCTCCCTCAACCAGCTGGCCACACTTCTTTTGATGCAGCACAGGATACAGTTGGCTTTCCAGTCTGCGAGAGCACATTTCCAGCTCTAGTCCAATTTCACATCCACCAGTATCCCCAACTCCTTCTTAATGAGCAGCAGGGCTGCCCTCAATCAATTCATCCCTCAGTCTGTACTAATACTGGGGATTACCCTGACCCATGTGCAGGACCTTGCACTTGGCCCTGTTGAATGTCATGATGTTTGCTTGGGCCTACTTCTCAAACATATCAAGGTCCCTCTGGATGGTATCCCTTCCTTCTAGTGATTCAGCTACACCACTCAGTCTGGTGTCATCTGCAAACTTGCTGACGCTACATTCAATCCCTCTGTCTATGTCATTCACGAAGGTACAGACCCTTGAAAGGCACCGCTCATTACTGGTTTCCACTATGACATTGAACTATTGACTGTAACTCTTTGGACGTGGCCATCCAGCTAATTCTTTACCCACCTAACAGTCCATTCATCAAAAACATATCTCGCCAGTGTAGAGGAAAGAATGTTGTGGGGGACTGTGTCAAAGGCCTTACAGAAGTCCAGTTAGGTGACATCCATAGCTCTTCCCTTGTCCACAGATGCAATCACTCCACTATTGAAGGCCACTAGTTTAGTCAGGCACAATTTGCCCTTTATGAAGCCATATTGGCTGTCTCTAATCACCTCCCTGTCTTCTGTAAGTTTCAACACATCTTCCAGGAAGATCTGCTCCATGATCCTGCTGGGCACGTAGGTGAGGCTGACTGTGCTGAAATCCGACTGCTTACTTGGTACCTATGTTAAATGAGATTCCCAGGTGATGCCTGTTGGGTATTAGCTTTGCCTGAGCTTCCTTAGCATTCCAGTTCAGACAAAGCCAGTGCAGCCTAGCCCTGGTCCCTGTGGCTCCCCACCAGTCACTGACTGGCCTCCAGGGCAAAGTGGCCATGTCTGCCCCAAATAAAAAAGCAAAGCAGCTGCATTGCACAGGTACAGCAGGGGAAATGCTAAGGCATGAGACAGCTCAGCACGTGAGGAACTTGTATCAGCTGGATGATGTGAATGCAGGAGGTAAAGTAGCCTTAAAGATGAGTAATCCCCCTTTCCTCCATGCTGTGTATGAAGGTGTTAACAAAGCACTTCTCTAGTGCTGACCTGGCCTGCCACCTCTGGGTAGGAAGTGAAGACCGATGCTGTTTGCAGTCATTCCGTATAATACCTGGAAGCAAACCACAAATTTAACACAGCTTTTTCCCAAAATGGGGCAAAAAACAGTCTGTGGTATTCCTAACTTAAATGAGGTTTAAGCTCCCAAGCAGAGTGCTTCTTTGCTTGAAGGCTTTTGCATTCTAAGGAGGTTGTCTAGCAGTGCCCAGCAGAAGCGTCCAAGCTAAGAGTTTATCTTCCTTGTAGTAAGCTGTAAGCTATTTGTTACCATACATCAAAGCTTAGGTTGCAGACTTCAGGGACTTGGATCTCTCAAGGAATATTCACTTAGCTACCCATCGTGCTAGTTAAAACACACACGCAAATGCTGATGAGATGTCAGCTACAAGCACGTGCGAGGTCCTAATCCTGAGCTGAGCAATTTCTTTAGTCGAAGACAGGATAACGAGTTTCTTTTAAGTACCATGAAAATTGTGAAAGATTTTAAAAAACTCCAGACTCATTAGGAGCCTCATCACTGGTAGTTAGCTGGTGATAATAACATGACCCACATCACATGAAGCACTGCCTTCTGCATTGCTCATTCTCTGCTCTTGTGCATCCCTAAGCTCTCCTGCATGGACTGGGGTTGGACCTGGACGTGTCGCAGATGCAGACCCTCGGTGTGAAGTTGCATACCACATCTCTGTGGAGTTTATGTGGGAGACATGGGACGTAGCAGCTTTTGCTCTGAAGCTAATTCCTGTTGCTCAGGTGTGTGGAGGAGTTATCAGTAGTGGGCATACCACATATAGCTGAGCAGTCTTTGAGATGTGTTGGTAGAAAGCAACTCCCTGCCTTTGTCCTGTGATGCTCTATGTGCCATGCTTAGGTGATTCTGGGAGCCGTCTGACCACCTCTGTTTAACCCGACAAAGCGAAGGCAGACAGAGCAGCCAGTCCCTGGGCTCTCACTTCTGGATGATTCTGCTCACTTTTTGTAAAAGCTGCGGGGAGAGATTCGCTGTCTGGTGTGCATTTGTAGCAATAATCTTACAGCCAGCCTAAGAGCGTCAGGTTTCTGCGGAGAACTGGGTGTTCCTGGTGAGTGTTAGAAGTCAGCACTGAGTCTCTGCTCATGCTGTCTTGAGCGTGTCTTCACTGAGCTGGACGCACGCCTCTACCGTGACGCTTCTGGAAATGAAAGGCAACTACAGAACAAAAAGGCCTCTGAGGAAGAGGCACTTAAACATTCATAATAAATACAGATACAGGGACCTATCTCTTTTTTCTTTCTTTCCTTTTTTTTTGTAGTTGACAGCACTGCTGTTGAGTTGGCTCAGCCAACACAATGCCTGTTTGTGATGTGAAGAGACTGTAAAAATCACTAGCTGAACATACGGTTTTCATCATTTCTTGTGGCATGTTTTTCCCTCTATGTTTGCTTTGTTTGATGTCTTCCTCTTTTTCTCATTTTTTTTTTCCCAAGTGCCATTGCTGGGCTATTAATTAATGACAGATGTACTTGTTTATTTAGATTCTGACTATTACATAACATTTATTATTTTTGTAGCTCCTCAGGGCATCAGGGCCAGGGCTCTTCTTCAACTTACAAATAGGTTTAAGAAATAGTACTGCACCCATTGGTTACATTTTAAGCAATTTTAAAAGGAAGAATTTCGTGCTCGGATTAGAATTTCCATGACTATTTTTTTTTCCAGGAAACAGCCGTCTGTTGCTTAATATTTCATATATTTCAGGATGCAGCACCCTAGTTATTTACCATCTTAAGAGATTTAATTTTCCATTTCCATTTATGGGATTAATATTTATATAAACTGATTCTGATTGCCAGTGGCTGGGAAACGCTGAGATGATTTTACTGAGACAATGATAGTTGAAGCAGAAAACTGTCTCTACATCACATTATGATCATTTAGCAACGTTTTGTTTACTCCCACCTCCTTGGCTTTTTTTTTCCCTTGGTTGTCTGACAGGGAGTTCGTCCAACCTTCAGCATGACTCCTTTGCGCTTGCCCTGGCATTTGCATTTCAGAACTACTTATCCCTTGCAAGGGGAAGGTGGTTTCTGGGTCCCTTTCCAGCAAAGCTCCTGCTGAAGCTGTGTTGAGAGCAGCTGGCACTGTTTAGCTTTGGGCTCGGTGTCAGGGCTTGTCTATTAGCATCCACAAGGGATGTGCAAAATTTTCACTGATGCAGTTGTGTTGGTTTCGCTTCCAGAGTTTTTTACAAGTGGTTACTGAAAAGCGTGGTGCCTGTTATTCATGTTGTTCACCACTTGATATGTGTGTGGGGGGGTGTATTTAAAAGCAGAGATATACCTGTGTGCTGTACACAAACCCCAGTCAAATGTTTATCTCTGCTGTACTACCTTACATTATTTTTCTAATACTACCAAAAGTATGTAGATAAAGAATAGAGCCTTTTAATTATGAGACTAATGAGTTCAAAACTCACTTTTATGCTCAAATATATGTCTTTCTGTATTATTCAATAGTTTAAGATTTTATTTTGTCCTCTGTATGTCTATAAACTTCACAGGAGAAACTAGTACACTGAATGCTGCTACTAATTTCCACCAAAAAGCATATCTTTGTTTTATTGTGGCTCCAAAGGAAATCTTAGCAGTCTGCCTCCAAGAGCAAGGTTCCATATGTACTTACACGTATATGGAAGTCATTGTGTACTACAAACCCCGACGTTTGTGCTCAGCGAGCAGACCTGGCATCCTCCAGCCTTGCAGGTGAAAACGTTATCTGACTGCTGCAAGTATAGTTTGATTTCAACCATTGCACTGAGGCTGTGCAGAGGAAGTGTATATTATTCTGGAGTGCAAGCTGGCTTTCTTCAAGACTTACTCACTACTGTTAGTCCACCTAGCTTGAAGGTCAGGCAGGCCCTGAGCATCAGGATTCACCCAGCAGGAATCCTTGCCTTTGTCCTGCTCCCACCTTTTGTGCGAACCCTCTGCCAGGGCTTCTTTGTGACTCCAGGATGTTCCTGATGAGCAGCATCCTGAACTAGGAGAACTGCTGTGGTGCTCTTCCTTCTAGCAGTACCTCACAGGAAGACAATTTCTCTGAAGAGCAGTATCCTGCTGCAGCTTCTTCATCTTCATATGACCTGGAAGGCTGCAGGTATGTGGAATGCATGTAGCATAAATCCATATGCAAGTTTCCATACCATGATTGCTGGTTACATGAGAGAAAACACATGGGACTTCAGATGTTGGCATGGGTGACAAGGTAAGCTGAGTCGTGGAGGTGAACTTGTGAAGGTTCACACCACATATATGTACGCATAGCAGGAGCTCAGTATAGCACAACTGCAAGGAATCCCAAGTTCAGACCTTTGTTCCCTCTGCCCTGAAACTGCTGTGGATCAGGATCCTCTTGTGTTTTTCCAGTCCCTCCATAGCTCAGAGATTGTAGCCACATGAAAATACGCTCTTGGCTTTCCAGTGGTCTCAGACCAGCAGGTCAACACCTTATAGTTATACAGAGACATCAGTATGCTGCATTCTCCCCAGGGCAAGAGCACTGAGGGGCATCTGTGGGACACCTCTGGCATCTGGCCTGGACCTGACTGTGTGCTCAGCATTGGAATTGCTCATCTGGCCCATCTTCTGAGCACCTGTCGAGCTGCCAAAAAGTCCTATATCTGGCACATGCCACATCCCTCCTGAGCCCTGGGCTCCAAAGGCAACTCTGGAGAAGAACTAAGGAGCCCCTGTGGCTCTGGGAAGCTCCGGGGGTGAGAGGGAGGTCCTGCAGTGAGGGATGGAGGTCTAATGAGATCTAACGGCAGCCTTTGTGCTGTAGTCAGCCACCAGGGACGTGACCTGATGCGGGAGAAGAGAGGAGGAGGTGGCACATCCCTTACAGAATTTATTGTGTCACCATTTCTTGTATGTCAGCTTTCGCTTCTCAAGGTACATGGAGTCTGTATGCTGTCCAACGCTCCTCTCCCATCTGTCACTGGGCTTGTTCACTGTGTTCATTTTTATTCTGTTTTCCTGAGGGCTTTTCTGGATGTTTTGTAGGTCTTTTCTGTCTTTAATATTCGTGGGGGTTTTGTCATTACCTCTTTCCACCTCTCATACCTTGCCCCCAAACCTTGTAAAGGAGCTGGTCACATACGGCTTCTCATATGCTGCAGGTACCAAGCTCAAATTAGGAAAGTTAAAAAATGGGGCTAGACTAGTTCTACTAGAGGTGTCTGAAAGTTTGGTTTCTGGAACATTCTCCAGAGTCTATCGTGGGATATCACCAGCCAGTGTGATACAATAGGTTTTGGTGACAACAAGCATCCTTTCCTCACAGAATGTCCCTGCTAATAAAGAAACAAACCAGACAAACAGAAACTACTGACCTCAGAATAAGAAAGCCCCTAAATTTATTTAAAAAACAAATAAATAAAATAGTTGGAAGGGGGAGCACGTTTTACATCCCTTGGTGAAAGATTTTCTTAACTCCTCAAGTTCCTGGGTATTCAAAACATCCCATCTGTCATTGGTGCTACCTGCTGATAGCATTCCTCGAATCCACTCTTGGTAATTCATATCATAGGTAATGGCAAGACAGGCAGCACATGTGATGCTGCTCTCTTGCTATTATTGTTCTGTAGGCGAAGAGCTGTGGAAAAAAGCAACCTTCTGAACATCATTTCAGAGCATTGATGAGATTCTGCACTTCTATGAGTCCCAAAAGACCCCTAAATAATTCCTTTACTTGTGTGAAGTGTTTGAGCTCTGTCTTCCTACTGAAAGGCACCTGCTTTTATGGAAAGGTTAGCTACAAATTGTGTATGTGAAAAAGGTATGTTAGCACCCTCTGTTCCATTGGGATAATTTGGTGGGATGCACACTGTGTGTCAGAAGATAGGGAAGAGGCTGCACAACCTCTTTTCTCACCACCCCTGACCATCAAGCACATCAAATTAATTGTGACAGCTTAAGTTTCTAACCCCAGATAAAGCAAAAGCTGCCTTATATCTTCACTGTCATTTAACATGAGTTGGCTAATAAGTCATCTAATGTAAGCACCACCTTCTTATTTTGTTTGGGGTTGGTTTTTTTGTTTAGTTTGGTTTCTAAAGCAGCTGTGCTCTGAAACACGACATTTCATTTGTCCTCTTGTGTCTACAGAACAAGCCACAGCCACCAGGCAGGGCTGTTCTGACATACCCTGTGTCTTGCAAACATAAAGCCAGCAAGGCAAAAGATGCCTTTGTCCCTTCAACTGATGTATTTTGTTATGAATAATTTAATTGGATCTCACTGCAAAAACTGGCAGAGCCAGCTGCGCTGATGATGGATGCGGGAGCTGAAAGGTTAGTGACCTGTCTGGGCTGGGACCGAGTTAACCAGACAGACTAAAGGAGTTGTTATCACCCTTCTCATCCCTCCTTAGCATTTCCTGGGTGTACCTTTAGGGCCACGTGGTGGAGAGAGTGGTTCACTGGTGAATCCCTTGCATATGCTGTGGCTATACTCCTCTGTGCTGGTGAACGAGGTGAATTAACCCTTCTGATGTATCCTCCTTAGCTTTAGGAAGAAATAGGTCTTCCTACATGCACAGATATTGTCCTGCATTTACAGTGCTGCTAGGTTGCATCCTTGCATGTGCAAAGGGACAGGTACTGTAGCTTAACTGTATATCCTCACCAAGAAGCTGTTTGGGAGGTTTAAGCACTGAGCCTTCTGACTGTTATAAAGTCTAAGCAGGCAGGTCGCGGTGCAGCTTAGTGTACCTTGCTTTGAAAACATAATAAAGCAAAATGGAAAATGAATCTCCCCAAATCAAAATGCACAAAGCGGCTATAAATTATTGTAGGTTTCAAAGGATGTGTGCCCTGCTCCAGCACTATCAGAAATCACTTTGATCAATACAGCAGCAGTATAGTCACCTCAGTGTCCTGCTGAGTGAATCTTACTGAAATTAAAAGAGGTTAAAGAAAAGAAAAAGAACAGAGGAAAACATTCTCTACCATTTCTTCGCACCTTATTCAAGTGGAGGTTAGATGTTACTATTCTGTTTCGATAGCATCTTGTGCTGCTGTAATTGATTGTACCAAGTAGATGGCAGCAAAGAATCTTTTTAAGAGGAAAAATAAAAGGAGAGCACCAGTCTACCAAAGTGTGGCAGGGTGATAAACTGAAACCAGAGTATAAAGGAAGGCGTTGGTAACTGACATCGTTGTAGAACTATAATGTAAGTGCATCAGACTGTGTAGTGATTTTCAGTTTCTTTTAGCTGCAGTCACAGAATCACAGAATCACAGAATCACAGAATGGTAGGGGTTGGAAGGGACCTCTGTGGGTCACCCAGTCCAACCCTCCTGCCGAAGCAGGGTCACCTACAGCAGGCTGCACAGGACCTT
>Ga0065711_1030197_pt1 | contig 33348 bp, 15 predicted proteins | sample Hoacrofraction12_FD_59098 | JGI IMG/M metagenome (GOLD analysis project Ga0065711, IMG submission 59098) | Hoatzin crop microbial communities from Cojedes, Venezuela - Epithelial fraction 12 v2 (version 2) | ecosystem: Host-associated > Birds > Digestive system > Esophagus > Crop | place...
ACATCCACGGCTCTCCCTTCGTCTACCCAGCCAGTCATGTCATCGTAGAAAGCTATCAGATTGGTCAGGCATGATTTCCCTTTGGTGAATCCATGCTGACTACTCCTGATAACCTTCTTTTCTTCCACTTTATACTGAAATAATTGTAGGCTGCGACAACTGAGTACCTTCACCAATTTGCTACATTTCACAGACACAACCCATTCCAAGCACTACGTAGAGCTACATTATTTATTTGCTTGTGACCTCTTGGTATCATATTACCTTGATATGCAAGGGGATAGTCCTATAATTCAGCTTGGAGTTCAGGGTTATCTTTATTTCAATGTATTTCTACATCTTAAGCTCCCTAAATGATACACATTGTAAAACCTTTCCTAATGGGTCCCAGAGAGCAAGGCTGATCAAAGGTATTCATGTATCAAAAGCTCTACTTCAGCCATCAGCATGTTCATTGGAAACTACAATATCTTTTTAGTACAGTGTTTCAGAAACTCAAGATGCTCATTAGAGGTGCACTGCTGAACGACAACTGTATAAAGGAAGAAAAAGGACACCTCATTGTTCGTTGGTTGTCCATGTTGCATCAGCAATGCTGACATATCTTACATGAAACTAATTGCCAGGCAACAAAAGTGAAACATTTCTCTAGAAACTCTTGATAGCTATATTAGATAATTAAATTACGTTAAAATATCAAAAGAAGATGCAAATCAAAAGAGGAAATAAAACTCACACACAGAGAAAATAAGTTTTTTTCAGTTTGTATACTTTAAGTCTTTTGAAACACTTAAAATTAATCTTAAAAGAGCATACAAGACTCTTCTATTGAAAATAGAGAACTTGAAGATTAATGGTGTAATTTATTAAAGAAATAATGAAATAGGTTTTAATATAACTAGGGAAAAAGTTCATGGTTACCTACAACAGCAAAACGCTGAATTTGATAACAAAGAAGATTCCTCTAGTGCATTAGTATTCTGACATTTATTGAACAACTTTACTTGTTTTATAACCATGTCCTCACCAGCATCTTTTCATGTTACAGTGAAACAAAGCCTGTAATTTTGTAGACAATTTTTATTTCTTCCTCAGATCTCCTTGTGGAAGTGTCAGTAAGCTTTCAGTGACAACCGTTCATTCTTTACATAGAACATTTCTAAAAAAAATAAACTTCATATTTTTTTGTCCTACTAAATTGCTATTTGTCCCTGTGAGAGGTAGCGACTCCCACCTCCCACAGTGCTGAGTGGCTAAGAAGCTTGTGAACTAGGTCTTGTTGAGTTCAATGGCATGTATTTTTATCTTCCCAGTTTGGCAGATTTCATCCACAATTTAAAACATCAGGTAGATGTAAAAAATATCACTGTTACAGCTACTTAAAATGGATCAAATATCTCCTAGTTTACAGACAAAGAAAAATACTCAAGATAAAACGCCATACAAAGTCACTCCTGCAGCAAGAATTTGTGAAAGCAAGTTCATTGAAAGATAAACTTAATTTCAATTTATTTGAATTTTAAACAAGATTTAGCTAGCTTTATTATTTTCCAACTATTCTCAGCAGTGTTCATTCATCAGTAAAGTGACTTACAGTAGCCAGAAGAATTACAAAGGAAAAATTCTCTAATGACTTGGACTCCACAGATCCCGATAATCAATGTCTTAAAGTCTTTCAAGTCTATTGAAATTAACCTTAAAACAAAACCAGAAACTTCACACAGGAAAATAAATAAATCACTAACTTTATAAATCTGTCTTAGGTGAAAGAAGAGATCAGTAACAAAATTTTACAGGTCTCATTCTATTCCCTATTTATTTTGTTTGTTGTCTGTCGTTAGCAGAGGTAGTTTAATCTGTGCGAGTTCTCAGGGAGTTAATTTCAGCTGTTGCACTATTTATATTACTTAGGGAGGAATCTCACGTAACACTGGTCTAACGAAACACAGAAATAAAGTGCATCATTAAAAGAATAAAAAGGAAACCACAGAAATTAGGAGGTTTTAAAGCAGAGAAACACTTTCAGGGAGCCACCCCTAAGTAAAACTAAGCAAAACTAACCCATCTGAGAAGGTAGTGAAGACATTTTAGATAATGTATTAGATAATATAATATATTAATAAAATGTACTAGATAATGTATTCAGTATAGGGCAAGATTAAGGTAAGGGTGTTCGGGGTCTCAAGGTAAAATTTGAGATCTTATATCCTAAAACACTGAGAACTCTGGAAGGGTCTTAGAACCGGGGCACAGGTTTCAAAAGAGTTCTTACAATACAATTCTTCACGGTAATATAAAAAACAATTCAAAACCAAAACCTCTTCCTCACCAAGCACTTGCTAAAGAAAGACATTCCTACAGTCTGGCAACACAATGTGAGTTTCCTATCTTTGAATTTTTTGCACCTGATACAGTGAACATTATTAAAATGTGACTGTTACACTTAATGTGTTTTAAGTACATAATACAGACAAAGTTAACAGTTAAATTTTCAATTTCGTTCCAGTGTATGTGACACAAATAGATAAATATACCCAGACAGAAAAACTTTGTGCAACAGTCATCCTCAGTTTGTATGAGAACAGATTTTGTCTTTTAGTTGAAATTAGTCCAATTTAAATTGACTCATTGTGGATGTTCTTGCCCTGTATTAATTTAACCCTTATTCATGAGAATTTTTCTTTAAAAGGCACTAATCTGCTTTTTCTTTTGAAGATCCATGACCCTAGTACAGTAATACACTTTGCTAATATACTCAGTTAAGATCTTGTCTAGGGATCTGCTGATATAACAAAACATTGCCTTGAAGCATCTTTAGCAATATAGATGTAGAGTACTCTGGCACCAGACCCCAGAAGACTGGGGTCTAGAACGCTGGAAGGTACCACTGGGGGAGTATAAAAAAAGCATCTCACAAATAGGATTGGTTTAGTCAGCCACATGATACTTTCTTTATGCTCTACAATCGCTGAGGAACTGAGCTTAGTTGGCCTGTAGAAAGCGGCTGTTAAGATTGCATTTTCAGAGAGTCACAGTATTTTAAATAAACATCTGTAGTTATTAATGGTGTTTTAGCTGTTTCATACCTAATGCACAGACCAAAGCAGGGAGAACATTGATCTCCTAACGAACTCTCTAAAACTTCAGAAAAATGTCTGCAACAACCTGATGCAGATTAGAATACTTTGTGTTCAAGTCCTGCTTAAGTACAACACATTTTACACCAAATCAATTCAACTAATTATTAAGTCCTGCGAAACAACATAAGCTCAGAAGTCTAAGTTTTTTAATCTCTGATTCATTAATTCTCCAAGGTCTAACTCATTTTCTCCAGGAGTTAAATCTTGGTTTACTATTAGCATTACTATATGAGAAAGACTTCACTACTAAAGCAGTGGAAAAGAAAATTCCTTGATTGAAATTATTAGCTTCAACTAGCAATTGTTAAGTACTGATGTGGAGAAGGAAAAAAAAGTTAAAACAAAGTTCAATACAGTAGTACTTAGGCCCTCAATCTATACATATACAGTAAGGTGTTTTTTCCCTTAATTGAGTTCATAATATCTATTTATATAAGGAATTTAAAATATCCGTAGAAGAAAGTCAGCCATGCATACTTGACAATCTGCTTGTCATCCAACAAGTAAACAGAATGCTTTCTGCATAACGATTAGCATACAATGCAAATAGATCCCTGAAATAGCATGCTGAAAAATTTCCATTATCCTCGAAATCTATACCTTAGTGTGATGAAACGAATAAACAAAATCTTAAGCAGTTGTTTTTGTAAACATCATTTACAGATTACAGACTATTTAGCAAAACGATAACTAAAAAGGAAAGACTAAAGAATCCATGCCATTCAGTACATTACACAGGCTGTGAGATGTGAAATTAGACAAAAAGGGACATCACAAAAACCATGATACCAGAGCAGAACTAGATTTGGTGACATTTCTGGGAAAACTAAAATGATAATCACCAGGAAGGATATCCAGCCATTGAAGGACATCGGGTTTGCATCTTAAGTCTTAAACAAGCTGCAATAATTATTTCAATACTAATTGAATTTTCATCACATGAAACATTTATTTGCTGATGTCTTCATTTCCTAACTACTACGAGAGGAAGAATATTCTATTTATTAGAAATCAGAACAAATACTGAAAGTCTTTGGAAGAACTCTGAAATTCATGCTCTGAATAGGAGCACAAGTCCTCCTGTTTTTAGGGCAAGTGTATATACTAAGCAAGGATGACTTCTTGCCTGTCATATCCCCATAGATTACCTAGATTTTAGTAGTTTTTTTCAAAATTAAGACCCAGCCAGATTGCATCGTTCAGATTTTCATGTTGCTGGAAACAGTTCACATGTTAAAATATTTAAACTACTCCAAGAGTGAGTAAGAGGAAAAAAAATAAGAAAAATTATGTTCTTCAACAAGGACACCTTCATATGCATGGGGCTTTTTAAGTGACAAAAAAAAGAAATGATTAAAGGTTTGACTTAAGTGTGACTATATATAGTTTTCTTAAATATAGATATATAAGAATACACACATAAACAGGGAATATCTAGACACAGTTGTGCTCAAAAAGATTAGGAAAACAAGAAAAAACATGAGTTTTCACCAAATTCTTGTTATCTATATGCGACTTCTTCCTATCAAACACAGAATTAAAGAAAACAACTTCCTATGTTTCACATCATTTCATAGCTGTGAAGCTTCACAGAGCTAAACCCAAAGTTACCTCTGGGTTGCCTGTAGCTGGCACCTGCTGTGGGTATTTCTCATTTGTGTGTTGACCTTTTGGATGCTGCATCTCTTTGGTGTGTTAATTAAAGCCAGGCATGACCATACTGTGAATGAAGTGAGTCAATTCATATCTGAAGCTTAAATTAATTGACCCTTAAAGCTTTGGTAAAATCCATCGCAGGATTTCAACAGTTATCGCAGTTTATTAAGTCCTGGATTTTCTCTCAAAAGTCTTAGAGTTCATACATCGAGGGGGTATAGGTTAATCATAAAGCTAAAGCCAGAAACATAGACTCCAAAGTTTTTAAATTTCTTTGTATCAAGTTTTGGCCCGTGGCTGGCAACAAAGGGCCACGCGGTCGCTCTGTTGCCCCTCCTCCCACTGGGGTGGGGAGGAGAATGGGAAGAAAAAGGCAGAAAAAACCCTCGTGGGTCGGGATGAGGGCAGTTTAACAGAACAGCAAACGAAGTGAACAGTAACAGCAACAATACAGATAAGGAGAATATACAAAACAAACAGCGAAATGCACAGAGCAACTCTCATCGCCTGATGCTCCCGAGCCGCGACTGCCTTCCTGCCGCCCAGCTCTGCTCCGCTCCCCCCCCGCCCCCGAACCCGGCACGGCGGCACATGGTATGGTATACCCTGCTCTGTTTGGCCAGGTTGGGTCAGCCCGCCCGGCTGGGTCCACTCCTGGCGCATGGTGAAAATTAACCCTGTCCTGGCGGAACCCAGGACATCAAGGAAGAAGTTCCAGGCCCAACAGTGTGCTGCTGGTTTGGCCTCACCTATTCTCTCGCCATCCTGTGGTGCAGCAGGATCTGGAGGTAAAAAATATGCAGTGCACTGCACCCTGCAGTTTTCCAAAATGTGTGTAATAGCATGTTGTTTTCCTTTCCAGGTCATTTTTTATTACTGTACCAAACAAGAATCACTTTCCAGCTAGCCATACCCATAAAACATATAAAAATGTTATTTAAAAATTCAATATTTTAAAAAGTATTTTAAAAAGAATAAAATATTAAAGAATAAAAGACTCTGCATTTCCATTTGGTATCAATAAGTGTATGTCCCCAGATGTGAAGGCATTTAATAGCAGACAGGGCTGAGCCACTCCGTCAGGCGGAACTCTTTGAAAGTGGTTCAAAACATGATGCAATTATATCCACGTGAATCCCCTTTACAAGAAGTTAGAAATCCAAAATTACAGTTTGTAGCAACAAGAAAGGGGTATGGATTCAGCTCACGGTTCTGCAGACCATTGCCCAAGCAAATTGTTTGGACAGGAGGTAGGACAGGACAACTCACTGAGTACTGATGACCATGTTCAATACAGAACATAGCAAAGACCTGCCTTCAAGAACCAGGTATGGTGAAGACCTAGCTTAGGCTGCTGCTGAGATTATAGAAAAAGAGAAAGAAAGACATCAGTTCGTGAGTCCTGAGAAGGCCACTCTGTAGATAGAACGGCTTGGGCAGTCTGTGCCAGGAGTATTTAACAGTAGTCTCAGACATGAACGAAACCTATGCAGACATAAAATGAAGGACTAATCAAAAAGCTGTCCAGGGAATAATTGCTTTTCATAGATCTGTGGCTCTTATTCCCTTAAAATAAAATAAAAAACCCAACCTTCTTTCAGAAGTGTCTTAAACCTAGTCTTAAACCTCTTAACTTGTCTTAAATCTCTTTCATGTTGTTCTTGATATGTGAAACCACAGAAACAGCAATCCACAGGTACAAGAACGGTCTAGAAAAAAAAAAACAGCCATCCTGGGAAAGATGATTTTGAACATCTGTTTTCTAACACTCTATGGTCTGTGGTGAAAAAAAAAGTTAGATTCAGTATCTGCGTTGTGTAAGTGTCTCTGAGTGATTTGGGAACAGAGCAGTGGTCGGTCACCACGCAGACTGACTGATTTTTGAGTCCCACTGCATTCAGTGATTGACTCCAGCCACAACAGTGACATCTTTGCGTGAAGCAAATTGAATTATTTCCTGAAAGGAGGGGAAAAAATAATGTAAAACCAAAATCCACTTTAAAGTGTCTTTATTATAGCTCCTAATGCACTTTTCATGTAGATAATATGGAACATCCATATCAAGGAAAGTTTAATGGAGAAGCTACAGGAAATCATTTGGTTTCCTTTCCTCTACTCTCCATACACCTTTATCGGGTGTAAATTATGAAATCTAAAGGATACTGAAATCATCTGTTTTCAGAACGCCATTGTGTTACTCAGAATCACCACTGAAAAAATAACCATCTATAACAAAGAGTAGATTTTTTTGTGTTGTTTGCTCAATCTCTCTTCCACATTATCTGAAAGTTTGTGCAAGCAGCGGAGTACTTCTTTTGGTTCTTACTGCTGGTAAAAGTACTCAACAATTCACAAAAATTCAAACCTAGGGTCTTTCACAGAGTCATCAGGAATTATAGAGGAAGATCTCCAACACATCAAAAAAGAAAACCTCACATAAGCAGATGAAATATATTAAAAACCCAAACTATTTTTAATTCAGTGCCACAAAATTTGTGCATCTGTGCCTCAGTCATCAGATCAGAAAACTGAGAAAGGCAAGCTCTGATATGAATTATAGCTGAGGACACAACTTTAATTAAGTTATATTTTGAAGTTTTAATCTTTAAAATATGCTTCCAGTTTTCTGCATTTTAGAATTCAGTACACAGATGTGCATTAAGACTCTGAAAATCAGATTCTCAACAATGACAAAGGCAAGAATTTCCCAAGACCAAGTACTAACTCTGCAGCAAATACCCAATAACCACCCTGTCTGATGAGAAAATAAGAGAGAGAGACTGGCTTTTTGGTAATCCCATGTAATATGCATCTCTGTAGCAAGAGGGATATACTGGAACTGAAAAAGTAGTATAAATGTATTTGTAGGACTTTCACAAATCCACTTTGACAACATTTCAAGCCATTTTTCAATTGTTAACGGTCTTACTTTGTCAGCTCTGGAACAATAAAACTCTACAGGTATCACTAAAACAAAACTCAAAACTACTAGACAATGTGGAACCACACACATACAAACTGATACTTCCACGGAATTATGGCCTTGCTTTTAGTGCCTGACAACCTTGCAAGAGTATGAGTTGCTAATAATACCAGACACTGCTCTGAGACTTTCCTTTTAGCTCAAAATCCTTGCAAGACTTAATTCCAAGCAAAGTTCAAATGCCAGCAAAACCTGCAGACTTTAATGACACTTGGAGTAAAAACACTGATTTAATACCACTGTGGGCTTCTACTATGTACAAGGACACTCTCAAAATTATTTTATGTGTATCACTAGTGTATTGCTAAGGGGCTTAGAAGAAGCACTGGTCATTTAAGGGATTTTGAAATGTACAGTCTTTATATAATATTATTAACTGAATCTGCTTTTGAGGTTTTCCTAGAAGTAGATTAGGTACATTTTTGAGCAGATTACTGTTTTGGTTTAGTCTGAGGTGTTATGGGGACAAAACTAAAGCTCAGTGTTACAGGTCATATTGAGTGAGAATTGACAAGAGTTACATTTTAGGCAAATAATTCTGTCTTAAATACAGTGAAATGTTAAACTAACACACTGAAAATATAAAGTCTAGAAACCTAATCAGCATTAAATGATGTATTACACTCCATGATCTGCTTGTATTTTATGAAATCTGATCTCTTTAGAATAGGAAATATTACATTAACTTGCCTCTATAAAAAGTTTTACATGTGTGATAGAAGTCACCAGAACCCCAAACCTCAAGTGATTTGAATCTACAGGAAATTTCTGAAGCTGAATTATGTAAAGTCCTCAGTAAGTTTGCAGATGACACTAAGTTGGGTGGGAGTGTCAATCTGCTTGAGGGTAGAAAGGCTCTGCAGAGGGATCTGGATGGGCTGGATTGATGGGCCAAGGGCAATCATATGAGATTCAACAAGGCCAAATGCCGAGTCCTGCACTTCGGTCACAACAACCTCACGCAATGCTATAGACTTGTGGAAGAGTGGCTGGAAAACCGCCTGGAGGAAAAGGACCTTGGGGTGCTGATCAACAACCGGCTGAACATGAGCCAGCAGTGTGCCCAGGTGGCCAAGAAGGCCAACGGCATCCTGGCTTGTATCAGGAATAGTGTGGCCAGCAGGAGTAGGGAGGTGATCATGTCCCTGTACTCGGCACTGGCGAGGCCCTGCCTCGAATACTGTGTTCAGTTTTGGGCCCCTCACTACCAGAAGGACATTGAGTTGCCGGAATGGGTCCAGAGAAGAGCAATGAGGCTGGGGAAGGGGCTAGAGAACAAGTCTTATGAGGAGCAGCTGAGGGAACTGGGACAGTTTAGACTGCAGAAGAGAAGGCTGAGGGGGGACTGTATTGCTCTCTACAACTACCTGAAAAGAGGTTGTAGTGAGGCAGGTGTTGGTCTCTTCTCCCAAGTGACTAACAATAGGACAAAAGGCAATGACCTCAAGTTGTGTCAGGGCAGGTTTACATTGGTTATTTGGAAAAATTTCTTTACTGAAAGAGTGGTCAGGCATTGGAACAGGCCGCTCAGGGAGGTGGTTGAGTCACCATCCCTGGAGGTGTTCATAAAAGGTTTAGATGTGGCACTTCAGGTCAGGACATGGTGGTGTTTGGTTTGTGGTTGGACTTGATGATCTTAGAGGTCTTATCCAACCTTAATGATTCGATGAAGTCCTCTTTACTCTTGTCCTAATAAAGTTTGGTACATATTACACAGAAAAAAAAAAAAGAGTAAACATTGTTTTTTTAAATATTTATTTCCACAGTTGTAGTAGGAATTGCATTACTTTCCCCAAAGATAAACTTGCCAAATTTTTTTCTTACAAACCTTTGTGTTTAGGATCAAACTATCATGATGTACAAGGCTTACATAATGTGTAAGGCTGTGTCTGTTTCACCTATGTACAGAGACAACACTTTCTGTCTGCCAAGCAAATTTTTGTTTTGCTCAATCCTCTGCCTGTCACACAAAACATCTATTATATTTCCTAAGGTCTTGACTGGAAGAATGTAAACTTGATGTTCTGTTTTTCATAGTCTTAACCCCGAGGAAAAATTGATCTTCATTAGAACAGACACCTGCTTTTCCGTTCGGCTTACAGTGCATGTTCTCCTGAATTAACAAGGATAGACAGATCCTGAGATGGCTAACATCCAATCAGGCAAAGAATCAGTGCTTACAGAGCACTAGAGGAGGTGAAGAAGAAAGTGGTTTACTGGAAAAGAGTGACACCAGGTCATTTAGTGCTCCTGCAGGGCTTATGGTATTCCTACTGGTAACAAATGTTTCCTTTGGAGAGTCTAGCTGTCAGAGGTTATGTTTTCACTGAGCATAATCTATTCTTTCAGAAAAAAAAACCCTATCAATTATTATTTTTCATGCACAACCTAATTATGCAGAAAAAAAGAAAGAATTATCTTACCTGGAACAGAGATACAAGGGTGCTACTGCTACTGCTTCCTACGTGTATTCATTTCAGAACTGGGTCAGGTGTTTGTTTGTTTAGGGTGAATTGGTAAGAAAATAAGGCAACTAGCTGTGTTATTTGGCATTTAATTTTCAGTATAATTTCTCGGATTACTACAGCTCCTGATGTCACTCTAAGCAGAAACATATTCAAAAGTTTCAACTTTATTCTTGAACTTTTACCACTCCTCACAAAAGTTGTGTTTGTGATGCCATAGAATCATGAGCAGCCATTAATTATGACAAATAAATGATCTTTTATATGCTTAAGTTTCTTCTGATGTATTAAATACGTTACAGTTCAAACAACATAGTTTAGCTTCCGTAGAGAAAAAAAGTCTTCTACATTTTTGCTCACCCACGACATAATGAATTTCCTATTAAACTTCATTCTAGCAGAGAAACAGAAGTCAACTGATAAATTAAAATTAGTGATTTCTTAACTACAAGGGATCCTGTCCAGCTTGTATTAAGTTCATGAGACATAATGAATACTACCCTTCAATGAACAGTTTTACAGAGCTAATAAACCTATCAATTAACTTCTTGAAACTATTTAAAACCAGATTGATACAGAAATATTTTAGTAAAAAACCCCAAATTCTTAAAACTGGAAAGAAAACAGTTCTAATCATTAAGGGAAAAGAATTGTGTATGTTAATAAATGATGTACGCTTTACATATAGTAAACACCTTAAATACATAAGGAGAGGTATCTTGAACTACTGAAGTATATTGGGGTTGTCTGGAAAAGTTGCGGGGAGGGGGTGCTATAGGGCTGCCTTCTGTGAGAACCTGCTAGAGCCTTGTACCGTGTTCAACAGAGCCAATGCCAGCCATCTCCAAGATGGAGCCACTGCTGGCCATGGCTAAGCCCATCGCTGACGGTTGTAGCACCTCTGATAATATACTTAAGAAAGGGGAAAATACTGCTGGGCAACAGCATCAGGGAGAGGGGAGTGAGAACATCTGAGAGAAACAACTCTGCAGACACCAAGGTCAGTGAAGATGGAGGGGGACGAGGTGCTCCAGGTGCTGGAGCAGAGATTCCCCTGGAGCCTGTGGAGAAGACCATGGTTAGACAGGCTGTGCCCCCGCAGCCCATGGAGGTCCACAGTGGAGCAGATGTCCACCTGCAGGCCATGGAGGACCAAACACTGGAGCAGGTGGATGTGCCCAAAGGACGCTGAGACCCTGTGGGAAGCCCATGCTGGAGCAGACTCCTGGCAGGACCAGAAGACCCATGGAGAGAGGAGCCCACCTGAAGCAGGTTTGCTGGTGGGACTTGTGATCCCCGATGCTGGCGCAGCCTCTTCCTAGACTGCACCCCATGGAACAGACCCACACTGGAGCAGTTCATGAAGAAACACAACCCTTGGAAAGGACTGACATTCAAGAAGTTCATGGAGGACTGTCTCCCACAGGAGGGACCCCATGCTGGAGCAGGGGAAGAGTGTGAGGAGTCCTACCCCTGAAGAGGAAAGAGCAGCAGAGACTACATGCATTGAACTGACTGCAGCCCTTATTCCTCATCCGCCTGCACCGCTTGGGGGGAGGAGGCAGAGAAAAACTGGAGTGAAGTTGAGCCCAGGAAGAAGGGAGTAGTTGGGGGACAGTGTTTTAATACTTAAGTTTTTATTTCTGATTGCCCTCCTTGGATTTGATTGGTAGTAAATCAAGTTCTCCAAGTCGAGATTGTTTTGCCCAGGACGGTAATGGGCAAGTGCTCTCTCCCTGTCCTCATCTTGACCCACTGACCTTTCACTGTCATTTCTCTCCCCTGTCCATCTGAGGAGCAGAGTGCTAGAGCAGCTTTGGTGGGGTCCTGGCATCCAGCCAGGGTCAGCCCAGCACATGAAGTTACCTTTCTTCTGCCTTGGCACAGCTATTATTGTAGCAACCAGTCTGTTTGTCCAGACTGCAAAAAACTCTTCAAAGTATTGAGGAGTATCAAGCACATTAATAAGAAGCATTAAAAGTCAAACATATTTTATTTTTCCTATTCAAGTCCTGTTTCAAGGGATTCAGTCGACTCAGTTTATGAAGGAGCTATTTCATAAAAAGTCTTTAAACACCTCTCTGAGGAACAGAAATTCCCTGAGAGAGAGCATCCCAGTCTGGCATATAAAGTCATGACAAAGCGTCAAGATGGAGTAAAACTATACACACTGGAAATAAAACTAGATTTTAAAAAAATATTATTTTTTAAATATTTGTAACAAAAGAATGCAATTATTCAGTAGAACCATTACCTAAGGCTGAGCTAATTTTTCCATGACCAGAGTTTTTCATGTCAAGATTTTGTTAGAAAAACTCTAGTTCAACAGCAGTATTAAACGTGCAACAATAATTGGGCCTATAAAGGAGATCAGATGACACGATCCTCATGAACTTCTCTGACTCTCTGTAGCCACTCAGAAAGAAATACTAATCCAAAAATAAACTAAAATACATTAATCCAATGTTGACAATTGGAGCCTTCATAATAATTTTCCATAATGCCTAGCTTCATCATAATCCTTGCCTCTTTTCTTGCTCTTTGATGTTATATATTTTGAAAGAGAAGAAATTAGAACACATGTAGATATATGTGTGTTAGCATTGGTCATTAGAAAGGACAGCAAACTTTCCAACACATAAAAACAGAAAAATCTTTTGATAAGGATTACATTAAATGCAACCAAAACTGTGTTGAGGGTACATGTAGTAGCATACATACTGCATACGCATATACCGCATACTAGTAGCCTATCAGGATTTGAATACTATACATATTGGCTTACTGTAAGAACAATTATAATGCCAACCAATTAAAAAAAAAAATCTGTAACTATTTTTAGGGAAGACAAAAAGAAATGCAAGATTACTAAAGACTTGACTTTTATATAATTCAATTTTACGTTTAGTAGGAACCATGCCACTAAAATTACAAACCTAGTGAAGAAACACTTTGGTCTAGTTTTGAAAGATTCTCCCTCCTCTTCATTATATCAGAGAATGGTTTGACTTGGAAGGAACCTTAAAGATCATCTAATTCCAACCCCACTGCCAGGGGAAGGGACACCTTCCACTAGAGCAGGTTGCTCAAAGCCTTGTCCAACCTGGCCTTGAACACTTCCCTGGAGGGAGCACCCACAACTTCTCTGGGCAACCTGTGGCAGTGTCTCACTACCTTCATAATAAATAATTTCTTCCTTATATCTAATCTAAATCTACCTTTTTTCAGTTTAAAGCCATTATCCCTTGTCCTGTCACTACATGCCCTTGTAAAAAGTCCCTCTCCATCTTTCTACCTTCTATCCTTTTCTACCCTTCAGGTACTGGAAGGCTGCTATAAGGTCCCTCCAAAGCCTTCTCTTCTCCAGGATGAAAAACCCTGATGCTCTCAGCTTTTCCTCATAGGAGAGGAGTTCCATCCTTCTGATCATCCTTGTGGCCTTCCTCTGGACTCATTCCAACTGGTCCATGACTTTCCTGTGCTGAGGGCTTCAGATCTGGACACATTGCTCCAAGTAGGCTCCCAGCAGAGCAGAGCAGAGTGGCAGAATCACCTCCCTGGAACATCTGGCAGGTTTCCTTTGATGCAGCCAAGGATGAGGTTGGCTTTCTGGACTGTGAGTGCACATTGCCAGGTGATGTTGAGCTTCTCATCAGCCAATACCCTCAAGTCCTTCTCCCCAGGGTTGTGTTCAATCCATTCTCCGCCCAGCCTGTTTTTGTGCTTGGGATTACCCAGACTCATGTGCAGGACCTTGCATTTGGCCATACTGAACTTCATGAGGTTTCTACAGGCCCACCTCTGCAGCCTGTCGAGGTCCCTCTGAATGGCATCCCTTCCCTCCAGCGTGTTGACTACGCCACACAGCTTGGTGTTGTCAGCAAATATATCTGGAGGGTGCACTCAATCAACTGTCCATGTCACCAACAAAGGTATTAAACAGCACCGGTCCCAATACTGACCCCTGAGGAATGCCACTCTTCAGTGATCTCCACTTGGACATCGAGCCATTGACCACAACTCTTTGAGTGTGACCATCCAGCCAATTCCTTATCCACCGAGTTGCCCATTTGTCGAATCTGTGTCTCTTCAATTTAGAGAGAAGGATGTCATGTGGGACAGTGTCAAATGTTTTGCGCAAGTCCAGGTAGATGGCGTTGGTTGCTCTTCGCTTATACACCAATGCAGTAACCCTGACATAGAAGGCCACCAAATTTGTCAGGTATAATTTGCCCTTAGTGAAGCCATGCTGGCTGTCACCAGTCACCTCCTTATTTTCTGTGTGCCTTAGCATATTTTCCAGGAGAATCTGCTCCATGATCCTGCTGGGCACAGAGGTGAGGCTGATTGGCCTGTTGTTCCCTGAATCTTCCTTTTCTTCCTTTTTAGAAATATTTCCCCTTTTCCAGTCCCTGGAAACTTTACTGGACTGCCACGACTTCTTCAATACGGTGGATAGTAGTTTAGCAATTTCATCCGTCAGTTTCCTCAGGACCCGCAGATGTACCTCATCAGGTCTCATGGACCTGTGCGCCTTCAGGTCCCTTAGGTGGTCTTGATCCTGATTCCCTACAGTGGGCGGTTCTTCATTCTCGCAGTCCCTGCCTTTGCCTTCTGTGACCTGGGCAGTGTGGCTAGGGCATTTGTCAGTGAAAACTGAGGCAAAAAAGTCATTGAGTACCTCATCCTTCTCCATACCCCGAATAACCACATCTCCTGTTTCCTTCTGGAGAGGGATCTTATTTTGCCTTGCCTTCCTTTTATCGCTGACATGCCTATAGAAGCTTTTCCTGTTGCCCTTGATGTCCCTGGCCAGATTTAATTCTGTTGGGGCTTTAGCTTTCCTAACCCAATCCCTGGCTGCTCAGATAATTTCTCTGTATTCTTCCCAGGCTACCTGTCACTGCTTTCACCCTATGTAGGCCTCCTTTTTGTGCTTGAGTTTGTCCAGGATCTCCTTGTTTATCCATGCAGGCCTCCTGGTGGTTTTTCCTGACTTGCTCTTTGTTGGAATACATCACGTCTGAGCTTAGAAGAAGAGATCCTTGATCCTTGAATATTAACCAGCTTTCTTGGGTTCCTCTCTTTCCTCTAGGGCTTCATCCCGTGGTACTCTACCAAGCAGCTTTCTGAAGAGGCCAGACTTTGCTCTCCTGAAGTCCAAGGTAGTGAGCTTGCTTTGCACCCTCTTCGCTGCCCTAAGTATCTTGAACCCCACCATTTCATGGTCAGTGCAGCCAAGGCTGTTGTTGAGCTTCACATTCCCCACCAGCCCCTCCTTGTTGATGAGAATAAGGTCCAGGGTAGCACCTCTCCTCGTGGGCTCCTTTATCACCTTGAGCAGGAAGTTATCACGACGGCATTCCAGGAACCTCCTGGATACTAGTTTATTCTATGTCAACACCTCTTCAGCTCAGGTTAAGCCTATATAAGAGCAGGGAGAAGAGAAAGAAAAAATAGTGTCGGCCATACCAATACCAGCGTTGTGTTTTGTAGCCTTAGGGTGGAAGCTGAAGGAAGTTTTGCTTGCTACTTGTATTCCTTGTTTCTCTAGAACAGCTGAATTGTTAGAGATATGCTAAAAAGAATAAAAAAATTTTGCAGTCTATGAACACTTTTCTAATCTAGATCCAGTTTAGAGACAAGAATTTAATACTATTCTTTTTTTAGCTGACCTCTTACACAGAGATTCTAGCAAGCAACAACTACCTATTCACTGAGGAGCTGCTATATAATATTGAATTTATATAAAATTTGTTTATATTCAGAATATTCTGCCCAGTGAGAATGTTTCGCCACTGATTATACTCAGATATAAAACCAACATTTAAGAATAGTTTGGGGTATATTGATTATTATTTTTGGTAAAACAGAAAATAGGCAACAGTAAAGATTCATCCCTTCCCTCAGGTCCCATAGCAGACCAAGCCTCCTCATTTTGGTTAAGATTTTGACACATCTACTTCCACATATCCAACATTTTTGTGCCATTTGTGCTGCTCTCTGTCCTTTACGTAGACACACCCTGGGAATATTTCAATCCATCTCTACCTGTATTCTTAATTTCTTTCAGACTTAACGTTTTACTTGTACTTTATATTAATCCTTCCCTAAGGTCACTTGTGTTTATAAAATTGAGGTATTCCCTTAATAACACATTTTTTCTTTTTAGATTATTTTTTGTCTAAAAGTTGGAATAACATGTTCCATATCTTTTCAGTAAGACAAACTCAAAACTCAGTATTTGAGTCCCCACATTAGATAGTCTTATCTACCTCGCTTTTTCTTTTTTTTTTCCATTTTTTTTAGATTAAAATAAATATATAAACTATATAAAATAAATAAATAAACTTCATTCACTTGCTGGGTGGAGTAAGAATACGGAAACACAAACATAAGTTTCATTGTGTCTCCTGACAAGATTCCTCTCATTTCTCATAATTTTCCTGAAAACAAAGTAATAAAAAAACCCCTTTAAACAATATCAACAATATCATCCTATTGTTGGAAACTGAATGCTAAAGAATGTTTTAATGGAAGTCATAAAAAACAGCAGAAATATTTGATATCACATTATACAATCACAATATGTAACAATACAACTATGTTCAGAGTTTACTATTTAATTATGGGCCAAATACAAAACCAGATTAGACATGGTTTGTCTCATTTGGTGTTAGAAATATGTATTTTCACTTGGTGGAAATAAAGACCATCTTCTTCCACTGTATCTCAAAGGTAAATATAAGCCAATAATTATTAGTATAAATATAACTATATAGTTATACCTGTCATTTTTATTAAGTATCATTTTACCCACCAGGCAACTGTTTAATATATCAATTTGAAATTTAGTTTAAGGCAATTCTCTAACTTTTCAAGCATATGCTCATTACTAATGTTATCTGGAATGAAACCTTCACATATTTCTGGCACAGAATGAATAATTAAAAACAATGTTTAATTGCTATCTATCATGTTTTGGAAAAAGCACAATTTACACAATGCTTTTTTTTTCTTTTTTCTTTTTCTTTTTTCTTTTTCCAGGAACAGTTGCATTCTCTGTCAGACTGCAAATCCAATTTAAAATTCTACTTTGATGCCCTTTCTGCTACCCCCTTTTCTTCATGTTGAGGTGATATATACAAAAAATAGCAAAAAACCTTTCTAAGGCAATCATTGGACAAACAATGGTTGTGCATATCATACTGGCAGATCTTTGCTCAGATAAAATACTACTAATACAATCAAATAGTTATGACTCAAGCCAAAAAGTTTTAAAAGTCTCAAACTATAGGGAAAAGTGCATATCATATCAGCGACCACTTCAGAGGAAAACAGGCAAATGGAACTGAAGATTAAACTATTTCATCAGACATAAAAAAAACCCAAAGTCAAACAACAACATCATCAACAACAAATCACACATCTGAAGACTTGTTGAATTCTAAACTTCTATGAACCTACAACTAGAGTTTTTAAAAACTTTGCTCTTAATCAACTAATAGAGAGAATTTAGTGGCCACCCTCAATTCCAAATGGAGAGATGCATTTCCAGGAAAATATGATGCTTGAAGAAGCTAGAAAACCTGTCTGGGTAGCTATAGGAGAATCACTGCTATGATCTTTTCAAAACAGAGAAAGCTGATTAGTGAATGGGTTTACTCTGGTAACATCCAAATTCAGTAGTTTGGAATGTCAATTGAAATAATTCTCTAATTGCTTTTGATGACATTTTTAGACATCATCCAGATAATGTTCCCATAATACTGGCATTCTGTGGACTCCAAAACTGAAATATTCTGCAAACTGCATCTGCGTCCAGATTGCGTGAACACTAGCAGGTAAGAAATTTAGCATGAATGTGGAATCTTTTTCTCCTCCAGTTTGTCAGAGATTCTAAATCAATTTTTCTGAAAGCAGTTCTAATTACTGAATATTTTATTCTGCATTACAATTTTGCCTAGATAAGATTAAAAAGAAAAATAAAGAATGTCTTTATTTGGCTAAGCAGCTGAAAAATTTCAGGCAATTCACATCGACTTAATTTGCATGAAATTTCAGAGTACTTGGAATAGTAGCCTGACTCTTGGTCTGCTGCCAAAGCATATACTTCTATTTACCTTTTCCTTTTTGTTAAAAAATGGAAAGGAAAGGAAAGGAAAATACAGAATGTTAGAAACCAGAATTTCCTGTACTAAGCACTCTGTATCTGTCCAAGACCCCTATCAGGAAGATCAGGTGTGTTATACCTCTTGCAGCACTGACAGGAATGTTGTATTATTAATTGCTACCTCTGTTTCTTTAAAAATAATTGGCAACAGAAGTAATATTTGCAGTTGAAGAAAAACAAGTATGTTAATAACAACAGTGGATCGATAGTGATTTGTCATTGGATTTGATTAGGCAAGGCACATCTAATTTAAGCTTATGAATAAGCATTTTTTCTGTGGCAGAGAAATTTCCTTGCCATTTTTTGCTATTTAAAGAGAATCTATAGCTAAAATCTAGAATGTTTGTTTTATTAAAAGAACAGTGATTTAATATAAGGCATTTATACTGATTTGTTAAAGCCAGGATTTCTTTAGCTTTCATAGGTTTTCACTTAGCTTTTCTTACAGAATATTAACAGAAACAACAAATCATTTGAATTCTTTCATCTCATAAGAAATCTGAAAGCACTGTACCCCTCTTTTCAACAGATAGAGATGAAACTAGTATTATTAAAAAAACTTTTATCAATAATAGAAGAAATTATAATAATAAATTCTCCAGCCTGACTCTCTTGAATTCAAAGGATACATTTTTTTTTCCTAAGTAAAACCACGCAGACTATTCAAAATACTTCAATGAGATAAAAATCAGACATTTCAATTTATTTTGTTCTTTTGAGGCATTACTATGGGTATCATCTAGCTAAATCAGCCTTCTGGTATTCTAACCAAACATAGTCCAAACAATAAAGTGATTTCTGGCAATAAAACCATTAGTAGAAGAAGTACTTGGCTTTTTATAAATTCAAAGACAGAAAGAAAAAAAAGAAGCTCTTGTGTAGCTGTACTTCATCACATGTAAATGCTAGAAAATTGTATATATAACTTCATGTTTGCCCGTCATCACTATATTGAGAAAAACTGAAGAAACATTTACTGATCTATACTCTGGGAAATGCCTACTTACTATCTAAGATCTTAAGATTGCCTGACTCAAGACAGGTAATACTTGCAGTGACATTGCCTTTCCTTCCACACTTCATAGGCGTGTTACAGCTCAGGCCCACAAGAATGAAAGGACTTGCTTCTCTGCTGGTCCAGCACTCCTGACAGCACCCTTGAGCATGGGAATGTCCTGAAGGAGAACATCTATCTCACAATCTGGCCACTCTGCACATCACACAGAATCACAGAATCATAGGGCTTGGAAGGGACCTCTGTGGATCATCTAGTTCAACCCCCCTGCCAAAGCAGGGTCTCCTACAGCAGGCTGCACAGGACCTCATCCAGGCAGGTCTTGAATATCTCCAGGGAAGGAGACTCCACAACCCCTCTGGACAGCCTGTTCCTGTGCTTCGTCACCCTCAGAGTGAAGAAGTTCTTTCTCATGTTCAGACTGGACTTCCTATGCTTCAGTTAGTGCCCATTGCCCCTTGTCCATGGTTTCTTTCAATCTGCCAATTTACTACATGTAACTAAAAGGACAGAAAGTTTTCTTGGAAATTTATGATCAGAAGAACGTTTCCCACTGGGTTCCCTCCATCCCAAATCATAGATACCATTGCATTGCTTGACTCCCCAATGCTCTCTGCAATTAGCAGTAAGCCACTGAGTTGCTGATAAGTAGATATTAAGTCTGAATGACTTATACATTTGTTTTTAATTTAAATCCTAGATTTGTTTTAATCTGCTGTTAATCCTAATTTTATTAATTATTATGTTGTTAATCTGATATTAATCAGTTCTGTTTTACCACTTCTTTGGCTTGGCAGCTGAGTGCTTCTACATGTATTTGTTGATTAACTAAATGCTTCACAGTAATTCTAAACTATACTGTTTACATTCTGCCTTTTCCCACTACAGAAATAAAAGTTACAGACTTCAAATTAAAAATAAATCTGTGCTCCACCAAAAGGCTCCATGAAAGTTTTCCTGTCTGCATCCACTGTCCTTTAGTTTTTCTTTGGCAAAGATTAAGCCTGATAGTTTATACAGCAAAGCTGGTGTTGAATCACAGAATCACAGAATCACAGAACGGTAGAGGTTGGAAGGGACCTCTGTGGGTCATCTAGTCCAACCCCCCTGCTGGAGCAGGGTCACTTGCAGCGGGCAAGTCCAGGCGGGTCTTGAATATCTCCACAGAGGGAGACTCCACAACCTCCCTGGGCAGCCTGTTCCAGTGCTCCATCACCCTCAGAGTGAAGAAGCTCTTCCTCGTGTTCAGACGGAGCTTCCTATGCTTCAATTTGTGCCCGTTGCCCCTGGTCCTGTCGCTGGGCACCACTGAAAAGCTCAATATTATTTGGTTAGAGGTATATTAAAAGAAATTCCATTATTTCATTTTTAATTGAATTTGAGCAGTACAGAGTGAAATTGAGAAAACCCAATTCAGTTAACATGCTAATCAATGGAAAAGGTTTTGCTTTACAGATAGTGCTTAATTTGTTTCATAAAAGGCATTTCTGGAATAAATGCTCTAAGGAATCCAAGGATTTTTAAGAAAAGCTCTATAATCTATTTAAATGTGTACCAATGGCATTTGACTTCAGTATCCATAAGGAAAACATCATATACTAGGAGTTTCTTTGAAAACAAGTTTGACTTTTGTACGAAAATATCAAACTGTACCACATGCAGATTCTTTTCCCTGATGCTGTGATTATTTCTTAGAAAACCAGCTGAAATGTCCAAGCAATTTGTGATGGCCCACTAAAAAAAAAAAAACTAAAACACTGAAGCAGGAAGATTCAAGAAACACAGGTAGATCTTGTTCACGTTCAAAGACTCCAATGATTTTTTTTTAAAAAGGAAAAAAAAAGAAACAAACAAGGAAACAAACCAAAAAACTCATAGCAAACCCATGAAGTTGGATTTCCATAAGAGATAAATGTATGACATCTGATTCTATTATAAAAGGGAAAAAATCTGACATTTTACACACTCGGAAAACAAAAAGAATCCTGTCACCATTCAACAGATCTGACATGAAGTCTTGGAGAAAATTACAAATGCTGCAAATGGTTCAGCCAAAGAGGGCATGTTAGAATAATACCAAAAGCCCATTACTCCTTGTTCACTGTTCCTACATCAAGTTTGACTGGAATAAATCTCCTAATTGATTCCATGCAAATAGCTTATTTCAGTTGCGAACTACAGACCTGAAGTTTTAGCATCAAGTTTTGCAAGCAGTGAAGTCATTGCATATAGCCTTACTTTCTAATGGATCTCAAAGCACAAGGAAATCAAGGACAAAACCATTGAATATACATTGAATATCATAGACTTATAGGATCATAGAACGGTTTGAGTCTGAAGAGACCTTAAAGATCTTCTAGTTTCAATCCTCCTGCCATGGGCAAGGACACTTTCCACTAGACCAGGTTGCTCAAAGCCCCATCCAGCCTGGCCTTGAACACTTCCAGGGAGGGGGCATCCACAACTTCTCTGGGCAACCTGTTCCAGTGCCTCACCACCCTCATAGTAAAGAATTTCTTCCTTATATCTAATCTAAATCTACCTTATTTCAGTTTAAAGCCATTACACCTTGTGTATGTATATATATTATATATATGTGCATATAAATATTCATGTTATTTATTGAACATTAAGTATTAAAAAACAGCTTTAACGCTTATGGCAGCTAATTCTTCTAAATGCATACTACATTTCTCAAAAAATTCCTGTAGTAGAGAAAAACCATAAAACAAGTTTTCCATAATGGCATAGCAGTAGCTGAATTTTGGTATTAACTGATAATTAGCAATAATTATCAGCAGCTAATATTAATTCTACGCTGTTTGCAATACATAAGCATGAGGATCATAATTTCATGCTGTGTTTTTCTCTGAAAAGGACATTTGCATGTAACATATTTGGTCTTTTTTTTCTTCATCTTCCGCTGAATTCCTTTTTCCCCTTTATGCAAATAAAGCCACAAAACATACAAGTCTGTAAAAAAATATTCTGGAAATTCTGATATGTGATTAGGCAAATGTATTTAGACTAAATTAAATTTCAAGCTAATGCTTACAGATCCAAATAAACTAAATATGCATAAGCTATAATTTTTTTCTTTTAGAACAGAAGCTTTTCAATATTCAAAAGAAATCAGGCATAAGAAAACCAGGTGAAAAACTAGATAACACTGATATGTCTGTGAAACACCAATCAAATTATACAAAATAATTACAGATGATTTCCACAATCTGGAAAAGACTCTTGCTTGAACATTAGGAAGAGTATCCTTGTATTTCATCCTGCATCTTCTGCTTATATCTAATTATTTCTCACTTATATTTGGCAGCTGCAAACAAGGGAATAACTTTACAATTTCAGACACTAGAAACCAACATTTTGTTTGCAAAATCTTTTTGAACTATTCCTAAATTCTTTTACATAGTTGAAAGTAAACAGGTAATGAATTCAGTCCTTCTAACTTATTTCCTTCAGTTATGGGCTTCCTAATAGTAGATTAATGTGTTTCTGTGGAAACTGGATATGCTCCAGGCACCTGAATCTACAGGAAATAATTCAGATTGTTTTTGTGGAAGGATTAATTTAATTTTTTTTTACCTAGGCCAAATTCACCTACTGTAACCTATCATTAGCTTACATAACTTTGTCAGTCGTTGCTCTAAGAGCAAATGCCTTTTTTTATGTATTACTTCTAAAATGTGATGGGTCTTACCAAATATTTAAAGCCTTGGCTATTTTTTACTGCAAACACTTTCCTTATTTTTTCTGTGGCTCTTCTGAACATCATTTAATCCTATTTTTGAACTCTAGATGCCAGAACTGGACAAAGGAATACAGCAGATGTTATACAAATACCAAATTCAACACTCTTTTGGCCATTATCTTCATTGGGAAACGATACACATGTAATGGAGTTCTTTTGCTGATCTTATGGACTTTGCTTGTCCTCCATGGTCTAAGTTTTTTTGCAGTCGCTTCTTCCTAAGATGAAGGTGCTTGCGCTGTGCCTACCCTTAGAATTCCTTATTTCTACACTAGTCAGCCCTAGTTTACACTGGGCTGAAACAACACGCTTTCTGTTTGTATTAATCCTATCTGCTTAGCAATTTATATCACTGGCACATTTAATCTCTTCTCTTCTTTATTGGTTACACCTAACCCAATCCTCATTCCACATGTAAATTTCACCAGTGCCACTTCTGTGTTCCCTTTCAAAAAACATATTAAAACTAGGTGAATACCACCAAAGCTATCAGTGATTGCTCTAGAGCTAAGATAGAAACACAGCCACCAGCTCCTACACAGAAAAATGTTTTAAAATGTATCAGATGGTCTCTAAGTTGTGGGTTTGTTATGGTTTTGCTTCTTTAAATGCTTTGTAGTGTCAATTCTAGTGCCTTATAGCAGCTTATATAAATTTCTACAAAAAAACTTCTAGCAAGTTTTTTATTAACATAAAATTAAAGTTGATAAAACTATACCTTTTAGATCTGTATTAATCAGGATGAATTATTTTAATCATCTGTTCATTGTTCACTTCTGTTTAAACTGGTCATTATTACCTGTCAATTCTCAGGCCTGTTACTTCTCTCCATTAAAATATTGGGTTTTTTTTGTTCTGTTTCTGTTGATTTTCTCTGCTATTCTACAATTTACAGACACTAACACAAGAAGACTTGGAAGTCTCAAATTCTTGGAGTACTGTTTTACTGCATTCACAGACTTACAAATGCCTAAATCTAATGTCATTGCTAATATACAAGGAGTTTGCTGTATAAAATGAAAACACACAAGAAACAGGAATATGTAGAATTCAATCCAGTCTTAGAATTAATCTTGCCTGTTTAATTCTAATTAAAACAATTAAAGATAAATCCCAATCCCCATCTTCTAATTTGCATACATCACTCTCTCAGTTCTTCTGTAATTAAATAAAATCATTTACTTCTAACTTTCCAGCCATGCAAATTTTCCAGCAAATTTTAGGAATATCAATTAACTTAAAATTCTGTATTCACAAATGAGCAGCTAGCAGTCTTCTGTTGTCCAGACTCCGAGTATCTGTGCATATACAACTAAGAATTCCTTCTCTTTGTATTTCTAGTTGTCTTAATTGATTATTAGTATTCATAACCTGGCTTTGTGCTAACAGCTCAGAAACTTGACTTTCAGCTCAATTTTATGTTAATTTATTCCTCCTTTTTTACCCTTGCATTTTTTGTCAATATCTGTTAAACTGTTATAGCAGTCAGCATGTTAGGCCACTGTGAATAGTGGAGCAGATGGTCTACACATCTCTGCAAATTTAATGCATGTGTATCTATGATTCATTCATGCTTCTAGAAACTCAGTAACATTTAGGGAAGTAATACAAATTCCCTTTAGAGATCTGCAATTGTTCCAAACCTTTTAGAACACTTGAGCTATGTTTTGTCTTACTTTTTACGTACTTACATACATATACATATACGTATACGTATACATATACATATACATATACATGTACATGTACATACACAAATACATGTACATATTGATACCTATAAATTTCCACTTACTAGAGTGATTGTAATTAAGCTCAAGTAGATCCTTGCTGTTCTGAGAAGACAGGAAAGCTCTAACATAAAGAGGCTCCTAAAAAATGCTACTTAGACAAGCTTGATTTCCTGTTTTGGGGGTGACAGGAAAGCTCTAGGATAGACTCCTAAACAATGTTATTTAGACAGCTCGGCCTTGGGAGGGCAGATGCACCAGGCTACAGAGATAAAGAGTCACCAAGAGGGCAACAAGACCAGAACAAAACAACCTGGAAGGATACGGTATATGTGATCTCAGAACTGAGTTTGCATAGAAACAAAGTCAACCAGCAGACACTGTAATAAAGAGTACAAGCCTTCATCTGAAGACCTCCAGTGACCACTTGGGGACACTAACAGACATGAGTGAAAGATATTAGCACATGCTAATTGGTTCTTGGAAAAGTCATTAATATGCTAAGCATTTCACGGAAATATAATGAATATGTACATTGTGATTGTATTTAACCTGAAACGACAGGGTGTTTGGCGTGCACATTTGGAGGAGAGATCCCCCGTGTGCCTGGCACCATAATAAAGAATACCTGCTTAATAGTCTGCCGACTACGGAGTCTTCAACTCTGGCTTTTCACAGCATCAATATACATATACGTGTGTCCTGGTTTCGGTTGGGTTAAAGTTAATTTTCTTCCTAGTAGCTATTATAACATTGTGGTTTAGATGTACTATGAGAAGAATGCTGATAATATACTGATGTTTCAGTTGTTGCTGAGGAGTCAAGGCCTTTTCTGCTTCTCACACCACCCCACCAGCAAGTAGGCTGGGGGTGCACAAGAAAATGGGAGGGGACACAACCAGGACAGCTGACCCAAACTGACCAAAGGGATATTCCTTACTGTATGGTGTCACCCTTATCTTATAAAGCTGGGGAAAGAAGAAGAAAGGGGGGTATATTCAGTGTGACAGCATTTGTCTTCCCAAGTAAGAGTTACGTGTGATGGAGCCCTGCTTTCCTGGAGGAAAATCTTGAATAAAAAGTGTTCGGTGAAGGAATGTACAATCTGGATATTGTGTTTACAGAGCTAGATTACATACACCAGGCTGTTTGGTAGGTCGGAGTTATCTTTCCCTCATAAAATTGTATTTTTCAAGGAAGAAAACACAGAATAATATTTCCTCAAAAGTTGCCTAATTAAAGAAGTGAGAGATAGCTTCAGTTAGAAATAACTCTGCAAATATGAAAACAAAAAAAGGTTGTGGCAAAACAAATATCCAAATTAAATATTTAAGATAAGCCTTCTGGTTATCATTATTATCTGCTTGTGCCTACAAAGGAGAAATGAGCATTCTACTGCCACAGAAAAAGAGATAAAAGAGAGGTTAGAAAGCAGTGACTGTGGATGCAGGGAATGGTCATACACTAAGAAAGAATTGCATTAATCAAACCAGATTTGTAAGAAAACTTATTAATGTGCCATGTATAATGATGTCAAAAGACATCGAAGTCAAATTCAGAATTAGTAATTGTCAAAGTTAAGATTATACAAATCGCCACAATTTGCCCACTTAATATGTATGCTTGATGATTGCTCCTTGAATGCTAATTACATAATTTCTTTTTCTTCATCTATCCCAACACCCTTTTCCCAGCTGAATTACAGGATAGACAGTTTTATCAGAATATTGTTTTGGTTTTATGTTCATTCTTGAACTTATGATCATAGTTGCTGTGTATCACTAGGATGTCTCTCTCAGAAGGTAATTATCCTCATGAACATTTTTGCTGTAATCCCTGTGGCATAGAAACACTATATATTTAATAAATGCATATCTAAGCAAAAGATACAACAATATTTTATAGTAAGTTTAATATTACTGTACACATCTTTGATTCTCCACAGATGTGTATTTTCACTGTGTACATAGGGAGTGGTTGTCACTTTGCCATACTGTTCTCTTGCCTCTCTCTTCTCCTGTTCCTGCCCCGTCAACCATGTGATTGCCCCTTCTTACAGCTTATAGGGAACTTACCTTACTGCAGTCCAGTTCAGCTGGCTAAGTAGAACAAGGATGTAATGTGATTTTTTTACTATTTTTTAATTTTTTTCCTAGGTTGGTTTTCTGTTGTGACTTCAATCCCCTTATCATGTGATCAGATGAGCATTAAAAATGGTTGATGAAAAATTCTTCATTGAATTCTGCATGCAACAATCACCTTTAACTTTCTTTATACATAAATGCATGCATATTAAGATTGTTCTGGTTTATCTCTCTCTATATATGTGTATGAATACATATATTACATCTGGTGCTTGTGAACAACAGATGGTTATAAAACTCTCCGATCATCACAAAAGCAAAGCAAATTTCAAGTTAAGAAAATTTTGTCTTGGTGTTTAAAAATCAAAGTTTCACAGTGCTTTTAATGAAAAATGCAGATAACAGTTTCCAGTTTGAAATGGAAAGAGGTGGCAAATACCCGCAGAATTTTCTGTGCGAGAAAAATACTTATTTTAATCTAAGATCTATTTACCAGTTAAACAAAAGTTTATCATTGCATTATTTGAAAAATGTAGATATGAAACAGACAAGAAGTATTATTTTGAAGATAAATAGAAATATTTAGTTATGCAGACATTTCAAACCATTCAGACAATCTTCTTATTTTCATCTTGGCTCTATAGTCTTCACCCATTATATCAAATCTTAAATTATTCGTTTTCCTTGTGACTCTCAAGTTGCAGAGGCATTTAATAAGTAAACGAGAACACTGTTTAGGAGAAAAATAATAAATTCTGAGCCACAGTTAACAGAAGTGCTTTCAACAGGGTTAGATTCTAGACCTGCCAAATCTCCAGAGAAGCTGGATAACATCTTATTGCAAGTGAATGTTTCTTAACTTTCCAAATATCCTACCTGATTAGTCATGAACCTTCAGAAATACTACATTCATTAAATTGTTTCATTTTAACAATCAGGAAGCACTGACTCCACTATTTTTTAAAATAAATTATTATAGGATTATTCATTCTTATACATACTTTACCTGTAACTGGAGGTTTTAATGGTTAACAGAGTAGGTTATCTGTTTCAAAAAATGTTGAGATTTAGCAATAGTGTAAGTGTATGCACAAATGGGCAAGTAATATGAAGGAAAATTTGTAGAGTATTCATGTAATCCAATAGCCCCCTGCTATGACGTCCTGTACCTTAGCATTTCACATGTCTTTTAACACCAGCAGTGCTCCAATCAAAAGAGACAAAAGTAAAGCTATTGACAGATTTATTTTGTTCTGCATTTAGATTAATGTTGTTTTTCTGTGTTCCCCATGTATCTAACTGTTTTATTTTAAAGTGTTTTATTTACCATATAAATTTGAATTCAGCTTGGTTTTGTGAGAGAACAGTAGTCTGTAAGCCATTATAATAGCTGTAATGCACATTCTGGTTTGTTTCCACTTTGTCATAGACAGAGTTCAAGAACACTTTCAGACAAAAAAAATTACTAGAAAGCATTAATTTTGAATGCATCATGTATTATATAATGCAGCTTGTTGAAAGCTGTAAGTGAATCAAGAGGACCTGTCTAAATGAAATATAAGCAGCAGCAAAAGATGTATTCAAAAAAAAAAAAAAGAAACTTAAGAAAGGATTTGTTCATGTGCAATTGGAAACATGTGTTAATGAGTTTCTAACAGGAACATGTTAAGGTAAGTCTAAACTTTCTGGAACTTCAGGATATGAGAAGAGGGTGGTCTTTCAGCTTTCTGACTTGTATTTAAAAACTCTGTTTTCTATTGAAGACACTGCACTTTGCTATTAGCTGGCTAGATTATTAACAAAATAAATCTATTAAGAAGTTTAAAGCCAGAAATTCCGTCAGCACAGCACTTACAAGGTTCTTGTTTATCCAAACAGAATTGTAAGTCACAGGATAAAATGTGACTTTATTATTCAGAAGATATAAAAACCCTGATTTGTTTTATGTAAAAAAAGGCATTGACAACACTTAGGAAGTTTACAAAATGTGCTTCCCCTATGCACCCATATAACAGAACAATGGAATAATTTAAAGTGGCACCAATTGAAATAATCAACCAGAAGAGAAAATATTTGCAGTTCAGCGAAGGAACTCTTCACAAATTTCTTCTACTTGGATTTCCTTCGGGCTTATTAGCTACACACTGGCATAAAGGAGAGTGCAGAATAGAATTTATGAAGTGTTAGTACAGTTGATTACCACAGTCACTTTAAAAGTCAGTCAGTCTCTTTTTCATGAGTAAGGGAGCATTATTATCACTAACATAAGTAACATACATGTCTTAAGGGATACTTTGCTTTTTGGCTGTGTTACGAAAGGCAGCCTATTAATACCAATCACTTTAAATGCAATTCATATTTGATAAAGCTTGGCACAAGAAGTAGTTAATTTATTATTTTTAGGTTTTTTATATTATATGAAATTTTATATTTTATTAGATATTTCATGCAGACTATGAATTAAATAAGTGCCGCCTCAGGTCATTAGATAGAAAAAGATCATGTAATTCATCACCCAACACTAATGTTTTACATCACTACAAAGAAGTTTAAAAATAAGGTGCAATTTGAACATTTATTGATTTTTAACAGGAAATATTTGCTTATACATATTTTTTGGGTGCATAGGCCCCTCCTGTTACACTGAGATACTAGTGACTGTTGTCCAGCCTCGACAAAAACATCAATTTCAGAAATAGGCAACATAGTTTATTTAAATGCATCTCACAGTGACTAGTTCAGACTTAATTGTTCCACTTCTATAAACTGAGGTTAGAAAAGACAATTACCACACTCAAGATTTTGGGTATGAATTTACTTTTAAACTGCAACCTCCTGAATACTTGATTGGGAAGAAAGGAGATACTGCTTTGGAATAGTCATTCAATGTACAAAGGATATTCCAAAAAACTAATAGAATAGAGATGATTCTCTCACAAAGACTGAAGAGGCCATTTTTGAATTGGAAAAGTTCTTCAGAAAAAAAAAGAAAATATGACTTAAGAATAGTGGATTTTAGTACACTTAGCACGCTTAGTATGAGTATTCTACTATTCTCTTTATACCATGCATAACTCTTAAAATGGAAAAGAACCTGGGTGCAGAAAATTCCTCATAAACTGAAGCATTTGAACCCATTCCAGCAAAGTTAATATTATTGTTTGTCCACTTGATTTTTTACCCTGCGTATAACTAGTGTAGAAAATCCAGTAGTTCACAGGACTGAAATCTGAATGACTATTGCAAAAGAGCTAATAATTTAAATTACTTTTTCCAGCTTCTAATGCCATATATTACATCTACCAATGCAGAAGTCTCTGAAGGTTTAATTATCTAAATCTGTGCCTGGCTTGAGACAAAAACCAAGAGGTGATTAAATACAGACTAATTAATTAATTACTCTCCAACTTCTTCAAAGCAAAAAGAGAATCCTATACAGTCCTTTTCTGTTTATTTACAAAGATTGAACATCAGCGACAAATGTGAAATGCAAGGAAATCTGAGACAAAAAGTGGTGACTTTTAAGGAAAAAGGAGGAGTAAGAGGCAAGTAGTAAAATAAAGATGTATTTTGATCTGTTTTTAAATCTTCAAAAGTAGTTTCCTTTCTTTGTGTGATTCTGGAAAGAATGGAAGGAAACTAACATTATTTGCTGCTGAAAGGATGAATATCTCCTCTATTTTGTACCATTTCCAAATCAAGTTTAATGGACTTGCTAAGTAAAATTTAAAGGAAAACAAATTAAATCAAAAATCTAAATGTTAACCACAGCCTCAATTCCCAAGCCCACCTGGATAGCTGGATGGATTTTCCTAAGACAAACAGAATCTTGCATGGCATGAAATAAAAAGAAGTTTTAGTGAAAGTGTTTGCACGGTATGGTTAATTTGCAAGTAAATGCAGAGATATAATTCTGATGGGGGTGTATGTATGTCTTTGTTGGTTGTTTTGATATAGATCAATTTATTTTTAAATATTTTGATGCACTTCTTCACAAAAGCATCCCAACCTTCAGTCATTTATTTGAGTAAAGATTTTGTTTCTGACATTCCTAACAGTGTTCTTAATGACCTCTGTAGGTAAAAGGTATGTGTTTAAAAGCCATATATGAAAGAAAAAGCAGCAGAAGGAAAAAGTCAGTATTAACAGCTATTTGAAACTCCAGCAGTTGTATTTGTATGTGACAGTGTGTTTATGTGCAAAAGAAGTCTGCTGGTTTCGGTATGAGTGCTACACAAGTTCATTTCAATCACATTTAATTTATTCATTCTGTTTCATTCTGAAGGAACAAATTCATTCTGATCATTTCATCTATGGCTGAGAAAATTGAACTCTAACAGATTGCAGTCCCAGAAGAAATTGCTTGGTGTTAGAGCTGCAAGTAATTGTTAAACTCCCACGTGCCTCAGGGGACAAAGCATGTCCTTGATTAGAAAAACAAGTGGGGGGAGGGAGGGAATGAGAGAAACGGTGCTTGTAGTTAATGGGTATGGTGGCATTGTGTATCAAATGCTCTGGACGACTAAGTCATATTTTCTATTTTTAACTAGAATATTAATTCATATTTAAAGTAAATATTAATAGTTATATAGTCTATACTTTTTTCCTAATGAAAGGTAGATATCCTTTTAATACAAAATGAGCTGTTAGTGAGCAGATAAACACACAGTGGTATGATACCTACTTCTATTCATTCTTATTCTTATTAAATCATATACTTCTGACAACTCAGCAGTGAAAACAAATTTAGTTGTTCTCTCCTGAAAAATAATACATTGCTGAAAATTCAAACCATGGTAACAAGAACGTTTTGATGGTTTCTAAGACTGCAAAGGATATGATTATTGAAACTTGTGTGAAGGAAAACATTTTTTCATACTTCTGTTCTATTCCAAGTAAGATTCATTTACACACTAACCAGCATGAAAGTCAGAAGGAGAGTTGCAAAGGCCTAAATTCATTCAAGACTCAAGATTTGTATGGCTTTTTCTTTGGACGCAAAACTGTAAGTGGTATGTATACTGTGGCTGTAATGATTATTAATTAATTAGCTAAGGCACTTAGTGTTCATATTTGAAGATAGAAACAGTGCAATTATACCAGATCCATACAAAACTTTGTTGATACTGAACAGAAGATATATAGCATAAATATTCTTCAACTTTCAGACTTTGAGAAAGTAAGTGAAGTTAAGCTCATGGGCAGAAGAGGAAGTAAATTTATGGGCTAGAGTTCCACCTAGCTTAGAAATCTTCCAATAGTAACAGGTGAAGTTCCTCTCAAAGATAATGAAGACTCTCTCTTTTTTTTCCCCCCCCCCCCTAGATCACTAAATCTTGGGAGCATTAAGAAACTGCAATATGGTAGTCCTCAGAGGAACTGGAGTTTTAGGTTTAGGAAACCTAGAACATTTATTTTTAATACTTTCCCTGTAGTAATTACAGCTTCCAACAGAATTGTTTGGGAAAATTAACTATCACACTTACTCAAGCAGCAGGAATTTCAAGCTATCAAGTTTTCAAGTTTGACCAATGGCCTCTGTTTTTCAGAAAAGCATCTTAAGAGCCTAGTTACTCTAGATAGGGGACCTTCCTTAGCTCCAGGCTGCACCACTGTAAATCAAGGTTCATAGGAGCTAGACACTAAGATCTACTAGGAAGGGGAGCCCTTTAGCATTAGGAAAGTCTGATTTCTTTTCTTACATTCAGGGCCTGACTGTATGTTTTTCAAGAAATATTTAGAGGACAGAAGTGTAACCACACAAGTGGGAATCAAAGAATTTGCATTCTCAGAGGAAACCTTCCCCGATTACTGCAGTTACAGAATCTCCATTGTTCATTCTCTATATACCCTCCTTGCATCATGACTCACCTTCAGAAGAGTGTCTCCATTTCATACTTCCCTGTAATCTGGTGGAAAGGTTACTTTCTAGTAGAGCAACAACAAATAGACTGAACCTCCATGAGTTCATAGAAAGCAAAAACCCTGGACATCTCATTACCAAGACTGTGGATGAATTAAAGAAAGATCTGTGAGGAAAAAAACCCACATTCTTCTTTTGTTATATGTTTACACATAAAGGGTATTTTTGGAGTCAATTCGATAAGTTGAAATATGTTACTCATCAGCTATTTCTATGCAGTTCCTAGCTCGACAAGTCTTTATCTTCTTCCTTTTTTTTTCTTTCTTTCTTTTCTTTCTTTCTTTCTTCCTTTTTCTTTCTTTCTTTCTTTTCTTTCTTTCTTTCTTTCTTTCTTTCTTTCTTTCTTTCTTTCTTTCTTTCTTTCTTTCTTTCTTTCTTTCTTTCTTTCTTTCTTTCTTTCTTTCTTTTTTTCTTTC
>Ga0065711_1030198_pt1 | contig 33347 bp, 15 predicted proteins | sample Hoacrofraction12_FD_59098 | JGI IMG/M metagenome (GOLD analysis project Ga0065711, IMG submission 59098) | Hoatzin crop microbial communities from Cojedes, Venezuela - Epithelial fraction 12 v2 (version 2) | ecosystem: Host-associated > Birds > Digestive system > Esophagus > Crop | place...
CCAGGACACAGCAGCCAGCCGAGCGGCTCGGCCGGCCGGGCTCCCTCCCAGCGGGCAGCTGCTGACAGAGAAGAGGGACAAGCCGCATTTCCCCAGTGTTTCCACCGTGTTGGTGCAGCCCTGGAGGCATCTGCCACGTTTGTGTCGGGTACCGGCTCCTCCCCAGGGCTGTTCTGGCTCCTGCTAGGAGAGGGAATGGTGCGTTCTTGTGCTGTTGATTTACAATCCCAGTTCCCTCTCACTGTGCTGGTTTTCTTTCTCAAAGCACATTCTGCAAAGCTGGGGGAAAAAAAATAACCAGCCCCGCACATTGCAACTGAAAGCAGTTTCTAGAGCAGAGTTTCCTGCAGGAATCCTGCCACGGCCTTCAGTCTACCCGCCAGGCAATGTCATGTGGAAAAGATGGCTTTACCCTGATGGTGTCCCTTAAATCATAACAGAAGCCAAGACATTTATAGCTCAGCCTGTGCATGGCATCTGGAGTCCCCTGCCCCCTCGCTGTCATGCAGAGGGCTGTATCCCTGCGGAGGAGCAGAATGCTGCAACCTACGTCCCTTCCCACACCGGTTGGAATACTTCTGGCCTTTTTAAAGCCACCTCAAATTGCGCAACGAGCCCCATGGAGAACGTTTATTTTGACATACCATCTCAGAAATACAGTAAATGCCTCCATGGATCGGTCTTCCTGTTCCACTGTCCTGCTGCACCAAGTTTTCCATGTCTCGCACCACACTGGATCTCGTGATTCAGTTATCCCAGCTCTTTCAACCAGGCTAAATCTGTCCAAGGTGGCCTGAGGCAGAAGACCTGATCCCTGAGCAGCGTCTCCTCCCACACTGTGGAGAGTGTTTCTTTCTGTATTTTTTTGCATTTGCTACCTTCCCTACATAGCTGTGTATGCGGTGAGAATTTTCCCCAGTCCCCAAACCCTAATGGGATCATCCTCAGAGTCCTAACCGAAACTCATCACCCATCTCTGACTCCTGCCAGGCTCTGCAGTACTTGGAGAGGCTGCCTGACCCCACCAGTCACCTGGTGTTCCGGGTTCAGTGGCCTGGTGACCAGCAGTAGTTTCTTGGTGCAGCTCCCATTTTCCTCTGTCCAATTCTTATTTACAGCTTGTTGGAATACAGTGGTATTCAGACTGATTTATCCCCTCCTTCTCTCTCTCTCCTCCCTGTCACTCCCCTTCCTCTCCCAGCCCAATCCACAAACCAGAAACCTGACACAATTTTCTTCTTGGAGTGCACCAATGAGCCTGAATTTTTGACCAGCTGCTGGCTCGTGTTTTGGAGGAGCAGCGCCGTGTTCAGGATCCGTTAGCTGGACCACACCTGAGGCTGCACAGAGCCAGCGCGGAGCACGGGCTGTCAGTTACAGAGAGATGGTGGAAGCAGGCAGAGATCAGCCCACTGTCACGTTAGCACTGCGAGCTAATGCTGCCATTTGTTGCGCAAGTTGGAGCCATCGATGAGTAAGCATTTCGGGTGTGGCGGTGTGCCTGCGCCCGCTCCTCCAAAAGCCGGTGCGTTTGATGTCGGTGTAAATGTACCTCTCAGATGCTAAACCCACAGACGTCAGGAATTTTGACAGGTGAGTGCTGGGGAGCCGAGCAAGTCCCTGACAGCTCTCTGATCAGATGCACTGCGCCTGTCTGCAGCCTGCTGATTCCTGACATCCTGAGCTGGAGCACCCCCATGCTCGCAAACAAGGCAAAGGCAGCAGCCTTTCTGCACAGTCCCCTGGAGCTGGAAAGCCAGAGTGACTAACACCGTTCTCAGAAAAATAAGATTCTTTCCAGAATTGTTCTCCTTTGGGACGATAAAAAGCAAGAAGAGTTCAGACCAAAGAGTAACATTTCTGGAAAAGCCGCAAGCAGCGGCTAATGGGTTCTTCGCACAAGCTGCATCAGCCCCCGCCATGTCATTCTGCCATCACCCAGCCTTAGTTCTTCGTGCCAGACACTGCCTGGTTGGCAGGAACCACTTTGCTGAGGTCAAGGGCGCTTTTTCTTTATGCAAGGACTAATAATGTGAAAAAAATGATGCAAGATCTGACCATTTTCATTCAACTTCAACCCTTTATTAATAGCAGTGCTAACGCAAAAAGTCACTCTGCTTCGCTCCACTGAGGAAATCAGTGGCACATGCTTGAGAAAAGACTCTGCGTATGGTCTCAGCTCACATTCTCCCACTGCTGGAATATTTTTTCATTTAATGTTATTGGTGCAAGGAAATATCATAAAATGCCCAGGTGCAGGTCTTTATAGTCTGCGACAGGAAAACAAACAAGGATGCTAACATTGTTTTCTCACTCAAGCTTTTCATAATAATTAGAAGAGGCAAATTAGCTAATGAGGTCCAGAGCTAGTTGGGGAGGGGGTGGAGCGGGCTGGACTGGGACTGCCACACCAAAACGTACACAGAGTGGTTCCAGGACAGCATTGCTGGCAGGCAGCACGAGGGACAGCCCAAGGGAGAGAGGGGATTTTCCATTCTGGGTGGCCGGAAAAAAAGTAAATATAATGTGCTTCCCTTCCCTTCACCATGCTCCAAGCTCAAATCACAGAGGGGAAGGGAAACTCACCTGGCTCATCTTCTGTCTCTAGCAGCCTGTGGGATCCTTGTCTGATCCATCAGAAGGGTTCACTGCTGTCTCTCCTGGGCTTTCTTCACACAGAGGTTTAGCTAGTTCACGTGCAACTGGGGCAGAGCAAGTGCTGTCAGCTGCGCTGCGTCCAGCAGCTGTCCCAGCAGGAGGATCGCCCTTGATCTCGCTGGCAGATGTTTCCCGATGTAGTGCCAGATCAGCCATTACCCTCTCTGTGTGCCTGTGGATGATCTGATGAGCAGCATGGATGTGTTTTCTTTGGGACTGCCTCACTGCGCATAAAAAGAGGTAAGGCTTTTACTTGGAAGTGTACAGTGAAGTGTTCTCTGCAGGGGAGAAGGGAGGGATAGCTTTTAGCCTCCCTGCAGCTGTGGAAAAGCCTATCTCAGGGAAAAAAAAAAAATTACGCCCTTCTAACTTTGGCTGAAAGTGTTCTACTGCCACCTAATAGCAGCAACCAACTCTGCATTTCACTTTGAAGACCAGTCCCCACGGTGGGAAGCAGCCAAAGCATTTTCCTTTCCAACTTAGGGCACAACTGCCCATGTTACCAGGCTTTAAAACAACTTCTCCTTCAGTGTCTGTTAATTGCAGCAGGTCTCTGGAACACTGGAGCTGATATCTGCCCTCTCCTATGTTACGATTTTGCCTGCACTGAGAAATTCTTACTAAGTTCAGAGTAAGACTTTGAGACAGTATAGACACATTAAGTCACCTACCTTATGGTCTCCCTTTTGCTACTGCAGGATTGGTCTTTACCTCGTTTTACATTTTTCACCCAATATCTCATTTGTATATCTTTCTGGCACACCTCTTCGGAAATAACTTCCCAAGCCAAATCATTCACCCTACAATTCTCTTCATTGCTCTTCAGTGTTCTTTGTTCTCTTTTTCCCTCTCTAGACTTAGGATTCTGGTAAACAATCACGGGGACTGAAATACTGCGTGCTTCTAAGAAGGGTGTGGGGAATGGTGCAGGACCGAGCTGTGGCTCTCATCATGTCACTTCCCCGCAGAAGTCCAAGGCTTCCTTGTTGCTTTGGTCTGTTGACGTTGTAAGGCTGAGCTGTACCTTCACCATGAATCTGAACCACCGGTGTCTTGCATGCTGTCACATAGTTCTGCGTACTGTCACTGACTCAGCCGCTCAATGTTTCTTACCCATCCTGTTTATCTTTACCCATCTCCCAGGTCCCTTTTGTCGACAATGAATGCAACTGGATCTCGCTTGCATTTGAAAAGCTGACCTTCAGCTGCCAGCTCTCAGTTCCCAGGAGACCTTTCTCCACCCAAGGCATTTTGGCTCCAATCAAGTACGCATGAACTGCATCAACTACACTGGGAATACTCTCCTGGTATTGGCTGCAGTCCCTTCCTCCATCCACAATGACTACCATCTAAAAGAAAGCGGGCTCAAATTGGTGAGTAATTGTCCTTTCAAAAGCTTCATATCTTCATAAAAGCACACTGACTTCTACTTCCAGGGAGAAAGGGTTCAGAAGTGAGTTACAGAGGTTTGAAGATGAGCCAGTATTGCATAATCCCTGCTTTTATGCATAGGAATGCAACAAAAAGAGGAGGAGGAAAAAAAAGAGAGAAGAAAAGACTAGGTAATGGCAAAATGGAGATGTTTACAGGGAAGCTAAAATGTAGACAAAGACTGAACTTGCAGGCCCTCAAATCTTTGTTCTACAAATGGATTTGCTCCTCTGGCAGGCCAGACAGCTGTGCTCTCAGATCGCTTCCTGCTGGTTTCAAGGAAGATGTATGCCCAAGCACACGCCAGGTTGCTATAACACAGTTCCATAATGAATAATCTGGCTCACTATAGGGAAAGTTCTAAAAGCTGCCACAGAAATGCAATACACTGATGTGCTCGTGAGATCTCATGCCATTTCATGATAGTATTTTCTTTGGATTTACATGGAATAGTTACGGATTCGGCTTCCTTGAAGGTATCACTGTGCAGGAGGTTGTGTTCATCAGAGCACACATTTGGTAGAATTCAGCTCTCTTAAGTGTACGGAGTCCTCTCCACCCCATGCTGCAATAGCAGAAGAGACTATGAGCCAAGTCTCTTCCTCACACTCGATGTCTGCTGTCACAAGAGTATTGTGGCCAATTTCACCTGACCACGTTTGAAGGAGGTCTTTATCACCCATTGCTCTAGCTCTTCCTTCAGCATCCACTTTAATTTTTGCCTGGGTCTAGCTCTGCTTTCCATGCAAACCCACCGTAGCTATCACAGATTTTGAAGATTTTTTTCCTTTGTTGCTTGGGAGTGCTTCTGAGCTGCTTTGTTCATCAGCTGCTGTTGCATTTAAGCCTAGTACATATTTTCTTGCTTGCTGGTACCTCTGTATGTCCAGAATCCTAGGCAATCTCCAGGTCTCTTTCTGTTCTCCTTTCCGAGACAGGCTAACCTGTGTGTGTTATTGCCCGAGCTGCAGGCTTCTTTGACTAAAACTACTTCAGCTGCTTTGGTAGGCTTGTAGAAGCAGGGCTAAGGAGAAGGGAGCCGATGTAAGCTTATGCAGAATTGCCAGCTGCTGAATAGATACTGTTGTTGTGACAAACACACAAACTAGGAAGAAAAAAGTTTGCACAATTCAGAGACCACAAAATGTGTTTGCAGGGTTTGTGTTTTCATTCACAAAGCAACAGAAAAATCAATGAAGTAAGTGCCTTTGTTCTCAAGTCAGAGAAGTACACTGTGGCAAGGACCACCTCAGACTCTACTGTGATATAATTGCTTTTCTTAGGTTATACCAACTTTCTATGGGTGACTGGTTTAGTCACGGTCTTCTGAGTGTGCTGGTCAGTGGAAACATCCCCATTAAGAACAGCCATTTATTCATGATACTCTATGTAATACCCAGGTTTCCTGGGCCTTCCCCTCTGTATTTTGGCAGATTCTGCTCCATTTTGGCTAAACAGCAGCAACCCTCACAACTGCAAGAGTATCTACTTAAAACATGATGCCACTACAGCCAACCCTACAACTTTATCTTTGCTTCTAGCTCTCAATCCATTGAGGAAGGAGTGGGAAAGCATACGAAAGCGTATAATCTTGCTTCCACACATGGATTATATTTAACTAATCTGCCTGTTAAAGACTTCTACAGTGTTTATAAATTGTCATATAATGGACTATTCACAGCCATGCTACTTAGAGACTTTTCCCGATTTGTTTTTGAAGGTGCAATGGGCTGCTTCTTCTCATGTAGTGTTATTGTCGCAGATAGATACACCAAATTTACACCAGGTCTGAATTCAGGCCACCATTTTAAAGGACTAAATCTCATGAGAAATGGTGAAAAAGCATCAGAGGGCTTAACTTTTTCTACCACCAGAGTGCAAAAGAAGAATCTCAGAGAACTGAGACAACTCCTGGCACTGCATCTTTCAATGAGGTAGAGTGAGGCAAGTGAATGAGTTCATGAAGAGAATAAAGTCACTGGACTCCTTACCTTTTTCTCTGATTGCCATTTTCTCAGCTTCTGGAATCAGGAAATCATAAACCAGCTCTGCTACAATCTCTTCTGACTGTAGGCGAGTTCGGCTACAGAACAGACGCAGAGCACTATTAGTATTTTAATATTCTTTCCAGACCATCTCTACAAACGCAAGACTCCCTTGTAAATATTCTCACTATTTTCAAGGGAGTGTATTGTCATGGAAGTAATTGTCAGCTGGGTCTCTCTTTATCCTACAAGCAGGTGACAGTGTGACTATTCCCCTTTGCACTGCACTGCCGATGTGTTCAACACTGCATTGGAAGGCGATATTTCCGGGGAGAAGATCACTCTAGACTCCTTATCCTCGAAGGCGTTTAGGAGCCCAGATCTCACTGATAGCAAACTGAGTTAGGCAGATACCTCTGAGGACTTGCATCTTTGTCAATTTAGTCTTTGGCCCATTGCTGAGTTTGCTAAATTCTTCCCTTTTGTGACTCTGCATTTGGCTGGGCCCCATGCTCTTTTCCATGCCAGTGTTTGGTGGGTTCCCAGTTGGCCCAGGGGCTGCATGTATTATCTACGCTTCACTTTCCCCAAGGATTTCAACATTCTGGTTGTATTCATCTAGTTACAAAATACACAGCTGCTGTACCATAGGAGAGTCACTGTGTCATTGGGATTTTTATGGCTCAATTCCAAAAAAAAAAAGCATAGAAACTGAACCGGAGGTTTGGCAGGTCCTAAAAAGTATTCACTGCTGATGCCCCATCCAAACACAAGACTGTGGTGTTCTCAACAACTTACTCCACTCAAAGTGCCTTGTCAGGCAGCCATCAACATGACTGACCCCCATGGACACTGGCAATTTCTTAAAGAACAGCCACCCCAGAATGAAAGACTGCTGTACAGCTGTATCTTTTATCATCTCTTTCAAACCGATTTTTTGTAATAGTGTAAATAAATGAAAAGACCAGTATGAATAGGTATTGCTTTAGGCAGTTCCCAGATTCACTCAAAGCTCAGTCACAGCATCACATTGGCATGGAGAAGTCTAAAAAGGGTGATTCACAGATCCCACAAGCTATTTGCAAAGGGAATCTGGCACATGGTGTATAGAAAAAAGGCTCTGATGGATTTCTGCGTGTGTACCAGGTAGTAACAGTGTGGTTCCCATACAGCAGTCACACTAATGAAGCGATCACAAACAGTATTGCTCTTCCCCTCCCAGGTCTTAGATTACACACGTAACCACAGATGCAGATGGTCAGGCAGCTTCTAAACTGCTGTAAACAGCCTCTAATGTGCCGTTTAATAACGTACCGACTTTCCATTTCGTAAGCAATGTCATTGATTTCTACAGCCATTCTCTGAATCTCTTCCCTGGCTTGTTCTTCAGCTGTGCTCTCCATGCTGCTCAGGATTATGTCTTCTAAGTAGGATTCAATAGTGCTCTGGTGCACTTTCACCACCTGGAACAAAACACCAAGACATTGTTCCTCTGCCTATTGCTATGCCAGGAGCGTGGTGGAAGGGGATTTCCAAAGAAGCAATAACAACAGATTTTCACCAGACCCTTCATTTCACACAGGCCAGCCTGAGATTTGGTTTCAGAGGTGCTTTCTGGGAAGAATAACTGATGTAAAAGTTTATTTTCTAATCATTCTTTCTGAGAACTAATTGAATAGAAAGAAGTGCAGGAAAGAACCGTTGGTGGAAGAAAAACTTCTCGGCAGATCCAGTTCTGCTGCAGCAGGTTAGTTCCGTGAACGCAATGGCAGTTGCTTCCTCAGTTCTCACGGTACCCTGAGCAACAACTGCCAAATAACTTCTGTAAATTAATCAGCTTCATTCAAGCAAATCCTGAAGGAAAAGGTTTTATCAAGCCAGTCAAAATAACATAAATTAAACCAAGATAAAATTATTGGTTTCCTTGTATGGTTGTAGAGCAGAGATTCTAGAAATGGGTGTTTTCCTTCTGCTAGTGTGACGGGCATAAGCTCATGGCACTTTGGCCCTCCTTGCTCCCCACTCAGTGATGCAGAAAACATAAGAGGAGCAACTAAAATTAAAAGAAAAATAAACACGATGCCAGACTTTCTGTATTAACCTCCTCCCACAAAGTTTGAAAATCATTGGTTTAGTCAATTAGGCTCCCACTCCTTCCTTTCAACTGGGAGAAAGGAATACGCTTCATGCAGTCAGGAGCTAGGGAACATGAATAGGACTATAGAACAGTTATGGAAAATGGTAATTCAGGATTTTTGTTTCTGGATTTCAAAGTTATCTTATTCATTATCATTACTTCAAAATATATTCTGTACCTCTTGTTAGCTGCAGTCCGCTTTTGGGGGGCAAAATCTTTCCAAAACCTTGTTTAAAGGCATCTTTCCTGGGAAAGCACTTAATAGTTCTGCTGGACAGACCAAGTCCTGACAAAACATCATTCCTAAAGATGATCTAGATACATCTGTTCTCTACAGGCATTTGTTGTGGAAATTTAGAAACCTACATCCATTCATGATATGCCTAACAGTGCTGTCTTATAGGGGTATTCAGATCATCCTTCATTTGATGGCCATGACTCTTTTAGGAAGGAATCACCCTCTCTTCACTAGGATCTCCCCCTCAATTTTAAGACTAGCTGTCACCAAAGTCAGAGCTGAAGCACCTCCCTTCCATCTGGACCTTCCCACAAGGAGGCAGTTCCTACAGACCACCCACAGTCCCACCAGCCTCCCTCTCTTGCCTGTTTGAAAATCTCATCTTCTGCCTGACGCCGCCTCTCTTCCACCTCACGACGTCCGCTCTCCTCTGCTTCCCGCATCCGCCTCTGCCTCTCAGCCAGCATGACAAAAGCGTGGATCTTCCGTTCTTCTTGCAGCCTCACCAGCTCTTTGGACAGGAAATCAAATATGTTCGCCAGTACCCTTCCTTCTTCCCTGGCCAAGTGGTTTTCAGCTGATGACAGCTTTTAAAAAAAAATGCAAAGAATTGTGTTACAACCCCCAGGAATGTTGTTCAAAGCCCCAGGACTACCACAGGCATGTGAAACAGCTCTGCAACATCCACTCAGACCAACCACGGGACAATCCTAGGAGTTTTGCACTTTTCTTGTTTTACATGTGCTGGCCTGGGCTCTGCATAATGTATGCTCCTGTACAGAGGCTCTGATAGCATAATGAGGCTAAAAGATGGCAAAACCATCAGGGCGGGAATAGTCCCAATACTGTCACACTAGGACAAGCAGCCCCTACGCTTGGGTGGGTGGGAGCAGATAAAGCACCTGACACACTGTATTGCAGGTATTATGAACCGCTTTTGTGACTGAGTATAACCAGAATAGCTGCTGAGGCCATCTGCTTGCTACTGCCCAGACCAAGAAAGGGGAGCTATAAAAGTGACAACGAAATTACTTCAGCTGCATACCCTCCATCTTTCTGTGCTAAGCTTAGCTAGACCAGAACAGAAAATTAGGATCAAAAGTTGCAAATGAAGATTCTTTCTAGCATGTGGAAAGTAAACCCTCAATCTTTATGAGCAGGAAGGTTGAGTGAAGGTTTAGGTAACCGTGTAATTGAGTACTGCCACATTTCTATTCTCTCCTAAGGATACAAAATGTTTGTTACAGTTCAAAGCCATCTCAGTGACATGGTATGTATCTGGCTGGACATTTGTGATGGGACCAAAGTGATTCAGCTTGCTGAGATAATCACAGAATAGTTTGCATTGGAAGGGACCTTTAAAGGTCATCTAGTCCAACCCCCCTGCAAGAAGCAGGGAGTCCCTACACTTTTAGGTATTGAGTTATTACCTAAAACTGTACAAGTTACTGACTGCTAACAAATTTAAATCCTCAGCAATTACACTGAGTTTGCAGAAGAGCAAGAGAGACCTAAAAATTCCAGGTAATGGAAAATCAGAAAGTCTATGACAGAGCTGAGACTAGATTCCAAGTGTCCAGTGTTACTGTGCCATTCACTCCTTGTTCCAAGCACATCATGTTTTATGGGTTGGGTATGTGTGATTGCACTTCAGGAAGGATCAAGACCTATGGTAAGTTCATTATCTCCAGTATGGACTATGAAGCCACAGTCTTTGGCAAGAGCGAATGACTGGAACTGGCTGGGATGCTGTGTCTCTGTTGGAATAAACAGGCAGTAACAGAGTAGACCTGAACGTAATACTTCAAATGGAGCTGAAATATCCCAGACAAGTAGTAATAAATCAGTTTTCTTCTACTGCTGTGCCATTTGCTCGTGCAGAGTTTCCAAAGAAGTGGGATTGTCAGTGTTGCACACATCTAAAAGTGACAGTGCTCAGCCCATGGGTGTTTAAGATGGAGGATGGCAATGCAGTAACTGCACCAGTCCACAGGGAGGTATAACATGGAACTAACATGCTGCTCCCTCTTTATTGCTCCAACTAGTGGGAAATGGAGGAAAACAACCCAGCAACACTCTTGTCTTAGACTTCTGTTATGTATGAGGTTGCAAATATTCAGCCCCTCGTCTTTAACCATTTCATCTGGAGTTTCCGTTCTCTTTCTGCAGGAGGCATTTATAGAAAAATGCCCCTTTTTATATGGGAAAAGTAAAAACCGAAAAAAGCCTGTGACCACCAAAAACTAAAGAACTGTGAGTCATCAGTGACCTTCTAAAACCGCCACGCACAGAGAAAACTCCCTCACTAGCATTCTAGAGAGTTTTAAAGTTCAAAATGTTTGAAGAGCTGAGCCTTGGATTGTGTGCCTTCAGAGACATCGTAAAAAAAAACAAAAAAGCAGGAGTAGAGGAGGCAGATACCAGCAGAGGGGGACAGTGGCTCTCCCAAAAGGAAATTCTGAGATCAGAGGTCAGCATCTTTACCATTTGCTGTCTCTCCTTCTCTATGGTGTCTGAACTGCTCTCTCCTTCACTGTCACCTGGGCTTCCAGAAGACAAGGAGCATTTCAAGTTCCTAGTGCCTAAGGCTTTTATTTTTCTCTTAACTCCTCAGTAGAAAAATTCTGTATTCCTGCATTCCACACCTGGGCTCCCTGTGTGGAAGGAGCATCTGGAAATGATAAGCAATAAAACGCAGTCACCCAGTTCAATTTTTACTGAGATCTGAGGCGAAATTTTGTTTCTGCCCACCCAGCAGAAAGCAGTGGTCTGGCTTCACCTCTGCCAGGCCAGCTGGCCAGCAGATGCTGTTGTAATCTGTAACCTGGAGAATTGCCTCACAGCTGGTCACTGAAAAAAACAGGAGTAGTAAAAATGACAGGAAAATCTGCAGGAATGTGGGAGGTACAGTATATCTGAGATGCAATAAAGTCTGGATAAAATTTCTTTATGATCCATTTCAGACCAGCATCTGCCATTTGATTCACTTTGCTCTGGAAGGCTGTGGCCCTGCAAGGAAATAATAGAATAGGAATTTGCCTCCCCAGCTCTCACTAGGCCCTTGGCAGAGGTTGGAGCCCAAAATTTCTCTGCTCTCCAGAACAGTGACAAGTACGACAATGTGACACCATTGCTAAGGTCCTAGCAGTCTGGAGCCCAGAAAGATTTACAAAGTGAGTCCACTTTGGCTTCTTTTGTGATGTTTTATGCCTGAGGAGGAGCCTGAGAGGGTGTCAAGCTAGAAAGGGAACAGGGAAATGACAGAGCAGTAACATACATTCAGTAAAACATCTGACAGATGTAAGTGACAAGCATGTATTGTGATGCCAGGTCACAGCACCAGTCAAATGGATTGAAATGTGGGAAAACTGCGGTTTGTCTGACAGTGCAGTTTGTTCAAAGCCCTGTAAACATAAATAAGCGCTCTGTCTGCAAACAAAGCAAGAGCAGCCTGGGTAGCAGCTGTGATCAGGGGCCCCAGTCTATTTCTGAGATTCCCCAGAGCCCCCACAGCAGTGAGAGAGCAATTTTAGCCCCTCAGGCATTCAATGCTTGGCCTGTGCTAGGAGAGCATTTTTGTTACTTGGGGTGCATTCTGTGCTGTGTATAATAGAAAACAAAAGGAGATTAAATGCGAGAGTGTTGGTGGTACTACAAGCACAGAGTGCACGGTCAGGACAGCGTTGTGAATCACCCTTCCCACCTATCCAGGCAAACCTTGTGCATTTTCAAGTCATGCTGTTGCTGTAGAGCCAGTGTCATTTGCTTCTCTGCCTTCAACAGCAGCTGTCCATCCTTCTGGAGTGCGTGAGTGGTGCGCAGCTCTTGGATCAGTTCCAGCCGCTTCTCCTTCCCCTCAAACATCTTTAAAATAAAGTTAAACAACCAAGCATATTAAATGGAGAATACAGATCAACCTGTGTTGCCAGCAGAGCACGCCCTTTTTCTCCATGCTGCAAGGTCAGCTGTTTCCAAGACCTAGTTCTCTGTAATGAATTTGTGGCCGCATTTAGGCAAACACTATAGCTGTCAGGTAAATCTTGCCTAAACCCTCTTGCATAGAAGATGAAAGTTGAGACCTTCTGCTGTGGAGTACAGATGATCCCTTGCTACTTTTTACTTTATTATTATTATTATTTTTCTGTTTGGCTTCACCCAGAACTCAAACCACTGGAATGCGAAACAGCAACACCAATGTCAAGTGAAAAGGGCAATTGCCTTCTGGATATCCTGTTACATCAGCCTCCATGTCAAAGCTTCCCAGTGTGAGCATCGCCCCTTTTCCTCAGTCCAGGGTTAGATGTCTCCTCTTTCAACACCTACTGTTCTCTGACCTTCATTTTGAGGGAGTCCAGCAACAGCTCAAAGCAGTAAATTGGTGGGGAAGTTGTTGAAACTGCTGTTACCCCTATTACGGGGTTACGTGGTCCAGCTCTTCCCTGACATTGCCTTATCTTCAATCCCCCTCTCCTCCAGCAGGACTTCTAACAGCAACTAAGGATCACTCAACCCTGCTCACGTCATTCTCATATATAACTGAGTCATATATTTTTGATCCAGTAGCAACTGGAAGGACATTTCTAAAATGATGAGACATTTCATGATGTGAAAGTCAACTGTCCTGCAATGTCATCTAACATCTGTCTCATAGATCACCACAGAACTGGAGAAGACTTGGGAAGTCTATACTCCACCTCAAGTCACTTTCACAGTATTGCATTGTTTGTTAAAGCTCAGGTCAGGGTCCCACACAGGAACACTTCACACACATTAAATAGTGTAAGAGAGAACATCAATTATATTCTCATCAGGCATGAAAACAAACCTTCTGGACTGGTCTTATCAAAAGTGGTAGACTTGCACAATATAAAGCCCATGAGGCACGGCTACTCAGTTTTTACCTACACCCACTTCTGCTCCACTGAATGCAGAATGATGGGTCCTGCACTTGCTGGAAATCATGGTGGTATGCTTCCGTGGCTCCTCACCTAAGGTTCAGCTCACCATCCCAGGAAACTGAAAAGACGGTATGAAATACAAACTGCTCTGCTAGGATGTGGGAAGTTTCTTGTGCCTGGGGTCTTGGCATAATCAAGGCAAAACGTATTCATGGTCCAGATCTAGTCTAGAATTTGCCATTTGAGTAATTCTGCTATGAAGCAACTAATTAAATAGCTGAGTGTAGGGAATGGCAGGAACAGGGAGACACTCAGAGACATGTGTAGGAACCTAGAAGTTCCTGTAAGAAATTTGGGCTGGAAAGACTGCAAACATGCTTTCAATCCTTCCCACCACCATTCTGAAGAGAGACCTAAAGAGACACAGAATACCATGTTCTGAACAGCTCTGCCTCGGAGCAACTTCTGCAGGCAGATCACTGCCAGTTCCGTTTCCTCTTCCTCCTGCCGAAACACAACAAACATCCACACAACAATTAATTACTTCTTTGAAGACTGAGATTTCTATAGATTATTCATCTAGCTATCAAAAAGTCTCATATCCAGCTTTTTCTTAGTTGTTTCTGAACACCATTCTTCTAATTTCTAGGAAAAGGAAGGTGAGTCAGAATACTACGTACTTCCATGTTTTACAAGAGATGAGGGAGAAAGGCCACATAATTAGATTCTATTTGAGATTTTAGAGGGTCTTTAGAGACAACTACCTAACGATAAGAAGATACAGATGAAGAAATGACTGTATGCATTAGAAGTACTATTTGTAGCTTGACTGAATCCGAATTTGCAAAATGAGTGTCAGCTACATCAATCTAACAGTTCAGGACACTAAGGGGTTACAATTATTATTGAAGGAGGTGCAAGAGAGCCATTAACCATAAATAATTGATTAAATTAAAAGGGAACATATACAATTTTTCTTTTTGTATTTATTCCAGTGGTGACCTTTATCAGAGTAACTCAGTATATTTAAGACTCAGTAAGTGATAGTTTGGAAGTAAAATTAATTACATTATATTGTGATTTGCCTCTTTGAGAACTTTATTGGCCTAGCATTGTGTGACTGACACCAGCTAGGAAGAATGATGGAGCACAGTGGGAAAGTGAACATGACCATACAAGGAAAAGAAAAAAAAAGGCTTATTTTAAATAGTGGAAGCACAGCTGGCAGTATTTTTTCTTGCTGGGGGGTCTTCTAGTCTGGAGTTGACTATAGCAGAAGGAAAAAGCCCATTGGGTGCCTGGGAAAGATAAAAAGAAATCTAAAAATTGCCAGGAAGATTTTTTAATAAAGACCCTACAAGGTCTGCATTGAAATGTGATATTTTAGAAGTGCCGGAAAAACAGGGAAGAGTGTGGGATGAGAGAAGTGGTGTGGGCTTGAATCTTACTATCTGCTTTTTCTTAGGTGTTGAAGATTAATTTTTCCAAAAGCAAAAGGAAGCATTCCTGCCTTTCCACACCACCACCCAGGAGGAGCAAAGCAGCCAAAGACTGCCTTATAATTTGGTATGTTCTTTTTTTCTGCAAAGAAGGGATGAATTTCCAGTCCAGTCAGAGCTAAACTGTTCCATATCACCTGGCTACAGTGTGAAAGCCCTCCAGGACAGAGTTTTGGAAATGGAGATGGCACCTACACAGGACAGGTAAGCCAAACTGCTTGGTTTGACGTAAGCTAAGATTTGGTTTAAATTTTTGTGGGATGTATTTTTCTGTACTTCTGTTGTTCAGTGCTGCAAGTGATGCCTTGGCAAGGGTAATTATCAGCTTCTCCATCTGCCTGCTACAGACCAGCAGGAAAGAATGAGGGGAGAAAGAAAGCCTATCATGCTATGCAGGGAAAAAAAAAAAAAGGAATTAAGGATATAGAAGGATCTAGGAGCAGGCTGAAAACTCTAGGGGGCTGGGAGAAAGAGATAAACCAGTGAAGGAAGGCAGAGGCGCTCTGTGAGCTTGTGGCTATTAAGTGCATAAGACATGACCGGGGGAGATGAGTTGAGGAGGGCTGCAGTAGTGCTTCTGTTGTCTCCATATTTTTTTTAATATCCTTTGTGGTCCACATCACCCGCCTGTCACTCTGGCACACTTTTCTTTTGAGATCTTCAGCTCCAGTGGGAAGAGGCTGGTGCACTTAGCAGTTGGCACTTGTACCTCTATATGGCAGGAAGAGAAGCATTAACAACAGAGAAGAGCCTTGCTTTCAGTGCTCCTTGCAGCCAGCTGGTAGGAGAAACCTTACTTGGATTCTGCAAGGCAGGAGATTTTAGTGCTGTTCTTCAGTGGCTGAAGTGGCCTGATTTTACAGATGGAGCTTCACCAGAGCACTCCACTCTTTTATGTGTTCACACATAAGATACTTCAAAATAAACCAAATGTTGACAGAATTAATTTAGGTGGAATTCTATTGCATTGGAATTCTTTAAAAAAAACAAACTATAATCTGTAAACACACTCAAGAACGTCTACAACTGGGGGATAAACCATTCTGATTTCCTTCCATGTTACCTGGAAGTACTTAAAACCTGCTAAACGGGTAAATTAAATAGTGTAAATCTACTACTGCAATACGATATCTAATACCTAGGAGCCAGTAAAGCTGTGGAAAGCTCTTCCCAAGGAGATATTCTTATTTCAGTTATCTTAAAATAGACTATATAAAACATAGGACATCATACTGCACAAAGGAAGACAGCATGGATGATCTAATGAGACCTCCCCTCTCTCACTTTCATGGTTCTGTGACTCTCTTAAATTCACAAGTTTAAATGGTAATTGTGTCTGATTCTTACTACATCATGAAAATGGTGTTACTAAGAAGACAAAGCAATCCACTGGGGCAACCACCTCTTAAGTGCGTTACCCTAAGAAAGGAAATGAAGTTGCAGCTCCCCTAAGAAGCTGTTTTTTCCTACAGCATATCACATCCTCCGTGACACATCATTACTGCTGTTTCAGTCTCTGCAGAAGAATAATTTTCTGTGAACTGGAGCATGCTCATCAAAGACTGCATCCCACATGATGACAAGAGCTTTACTCCAGCAAATTAAGGAAGTGCATGCTCAGTGCTAAGCACCAAAAGTCTCACTGACTTCAATGTGACTAAACTTCATTGCTCTGCTGGGTTATGGTAATGTTGTCAGATCAGAAGGTTGAAAGACGCTGAATAATAATTACTATAATAATATGATTGTGCCTTTTTGTTCTCCAAGAACAAGGGAATAATATGTTCACTAATTTATGTCATTATAAAATAAAGTTTAGTTAAGGTTTTGGCCACCAGATATTGTAAAAGACTTTCAATTCTTTGGCTGCTAGTATCTTTACAGAATAAGTAGGGACTAAGAGAGTCTTAAGAAATAGTGATGGCTATTTCTAACATGAACAGACACAAAAAAGATAAAGCTCACTTCTTTCCTTTTCTGAGCATTCCTTTAACAACCGTGTAGGAAACAATCAGGGATCAACAGGAATAAGAGAGCTAAAACCAGCCCACTTACAATTGATGGTTTTTCCAGGATAGGAGTGGGTGGCCGAGGAACAGGCTTTTGTACTTTTTCCAGGAAACGGAGGGGCTTCTTTGGCTCCTTGACTTTATTCTTCTTCTCCAGTAGTGCCTGGAATAGACACACAGTTTCATCAGAACTAGGCTACACAGAATAACACAGTAAGGCCAGTCCTCTGTATGCTGACTTGCTGATCACACGGACTACAAGGAGCTGAAAGTATTTTGCACTTTGCAGTCTTGTGGCTTCTATTTCTTACTGCACATCAACTGAAAAACTGAACATGGTCAGAAGACAAGGCTATTGGTTGGTCAGAAGATACTGATGGGAACTTCAAAATTATATGTAAGAAGGAAGCAAGAGTTACTTTACTATATTTACAAGTAAGTCATCAGCAATTGCATAGGGTGAGTCACCTAAAATTAATCTAAAATTGGTATGAACTTAATCTCTAATACAATAAATTCTTAAGTAAAAGCATATTTCTGATTTTTTTTTTTTATTTTAAAACAGGAAACTCATGGAACCAGTTAAACACTGACCCATAAGCAAGCAGAGGCAGTTGTGTGTTACTTTCCTTATGCAATTACAAAAACATTAATTATTTTCCTGTCAGACAGAGGTAAGATTCTTTTAAAACATGAAAAATGGGTAGGAAGATCACAATTTAATTACAGTTTACATACCACTAGAGAATGTTTATAACTCTTTGCCTTTAACTATAGGTATAATGCTTGTTACTGTGGGTTAGAAATATTATGCAGGCAGGAGATTTATGAAGGGGGTCACCTGAAGACTGTATTGTCACTGTTCTGTGGCCCCTCCTCAGTGAAATGGCTTTGTATGACAGGCTGTTACTGCGCAGGGTTGAACCGAATGACCCAGCACCCTTTCCTTACAAAATATGTTTTGAAACTCTTCTCTGCTCATCTGCAGCTGCCCAGCAGCCCAGTGGCACCCACAGCAACTGCATGAGTGGACTAAGGGCGAAAGGGAAACTAACTTGCCTGAGATCTCCCTTCTACCGAGAAGATCCACAAGCCCATTAAGTGTGGGTTTTGTCTTGCTTGCAGCTGTTTGGTGGCAGATGTCAAACCCTGCCAGCCAAAGCAGGCTAGGAGTGGAAATGCCACCATGGCCTCAATTCTTTCAAGACATTGTCAAACTGTTTAAAGAGTCAAAGTCCTGCCAATCTCCCATCACAAGCAACTTAGAACAAGATATTAGGATAATAATTTCCAACTGCACAGCAATGCTTGCCTTCTGTAGGACATCTCACTTTGACTAGCAAAGAAAAGGGAAGACAGTATGTACATTTAAAGCTCCTTCAAAACTGTTATCCTACTACTGTATGAGTTGGACCTCTAGTCTTTATTACTGAAAGAACAGACACATTCCAGCAAGGAAAAGTGTGCTGCCTTCTTTACTCACTCCCTCTTTTTCAATGTTCAAATACAGTATTTCACTAGGCAGGGAAGCCAAAGAAAAACTTACTAAAAAAAATCCCACGTTGAATTTCTCTCTCCAGTAATAGGAAATTGATGGCATTTGCACAGAATTTAATTGTGAAATTGTCAAGTTTTGAAACTCCAGTGGGCACTGGACGAAACTTTTCTTGCGTATTGGATCTGACCTTTCAGGCCAGGATAATTAATTGCTCCAGAAAAGGAGAGAGATTTCTAGATGGAGGGGATAAAATGCTTTATTATTGAAAACTTCTGAAATGGACCATGTTAAGAGCACAAGAAGCAAAGCCTATAAACTGCTTATAAGCCACGTGAAATAGTTATAGCCCAAAAATGTTGAGAGAATTTCTGAAATGTTTCTTGTATTTGATGACCTTAGAGCTCTCTGACATGAAGATTATAACAGTGCTTGCTATGATTTATGAGGTGTTCTGCATGATGGGGGACAAATGGAAAGAAAAAAGCTGCTATAATTGTGATTCTTCTGAAAACAATGGCTGCTATGTTTATTAGTACAATGTTGCATTCATAAGAATTTTTCTAATAAAACTTTAGCCTCCAAAAGTATTTCTTGCTAACCAAAATAACAAAATACAACCAGAATAACAACTTTAAAAGACAGAAAAATCTATGAGCACTTCTGACAAGAGGGAATTCTTATTAATGTAGATTTGAGAAATACTGCAGTTCCCAGAAGTGCTTTTTATGTTTCAGCACAGTCTAGTGCCTGCTTTGCTATCTTTACTAAGTTAAAAATGCTTACCATTTGCTTTCACTAATCTGAGGTTTTAAGTTATTTTAAGACTTTAATGTAAGAAAAGAAAATGAAAAATATGGTTTTTGCATTAAGTTGTTCTGCCTAACTTAACAAGTTACCATTTTTCGAAATAGGGAGACCAGGGCTCAAGCATCACTGTAAAATACTTTATTCAAAAAGAAAAAAGTACTAAATTTCTAAACAACACATTTCAAATGTGACTGCCTACATATCACATGCTAATTTTTCTGAGACAGACTATATTATTACTTTTTTCAGGTAGTAGGTTCAGAGTCATGGTATAATCTGGTAGGACTGGACAGTGAAGGACCACCCAAGGCCTGTCCTTTTCCTTTTCCTGGCAAATGCAGTGAACAGCAAATGGCACCCCTGCTTTTGGCCAAATGCTTTAGCTTCTTTGCTAACTTCCGATAGAAGCAGAACTGTTGACAGGATAGTGGCTTGAGAAACAACTCTCCATTCAAGGAAATCATTCTTTAGATTCCTTCCTTACCACAAGACACTAGGTATATTTTATTTTCATGCACAGCACAGAATATGTATATATTCTCCTTCTTCCTTTTTGCCCGCAAATGAAGAAGGTGAGATCATCAAGGACAGACTGACTACCTAGTTTGCAACGTAGCATGCCTGCTGCATCTTGGCTGATCAAGACTGACATAATAGCTCTTAGAGCTTGTCTGAGCACGAGCCAGCTAACACTGTGTTGGAGATCTGTTCTTGATGAAATAACTGCTTGAGCAGGTTTTCCAATGCTTTGAAGTTGGCAGAGATTTCCTGGCCCCCCTACTTCTCCACCTCCTTCCAGTAACCGGATAAAGGAAAACACACGTGATGAGAGTTGCACTTAATGCTGAAGTGAGAGATTCTTTGTTCTGACATCATCTTGATCCAGCACTTTGAAACTACCTGACACTTCACTCCACTTGAGTCACCAGAGCAAGGGTCAGCCTGAAGTCATGTGTTGTTCTGCACTGGGATTTCTTCTAGCAGCTCCTCTGTTCCTTGGTGTATTCAGTTACCTAGTTGCATTTCTCTCCTACAGTAATTAGTTATATCAGTACGCTAGCTTCTTAATGCCTTGGATTTTCACACAAGGCTGTCTATATAATGGCTTGCTTACATTCCTTAAAGCACTATCATCTGTGCTGGTGAGGAACTAGCTTTCCTTGTCCTGTCACAGATCTGGCTTAAGATACAGATCATTGTTTTTACTGTAAACCCCGGGTCACTCCTGTTTCTGCCTTGTTCTCTTGTTCTAGAGAATTATTCAAAGAATACTGAGCGTACATCACACTCCTGCAAAAGGTTTCAGGATGCTCCTCAAAAAGTCTGCTTCTAAAATCACTTTTTTCTGGCTTAGTTTCAAGTCTGGAAGAAACTGCTCTTATTTCCAAAAGGAAACAGATCCTTTTTGTAGTTCCTTGGATAACTGCTTGTCCTTTCTTACAAGCTTTAATTTAGGACTAGTCCGTCTTGCCACTTGTTTGGCCAGAGAAGGAAGCCTTGGAAACTTCCTTTATTAAAATTAATTACTTCTGAGGCCAAAATCTAGCATTCCTCCTCTATTTGCCGCCTCCTTCCACAGATTATTAAGGGAAAACCAAAGAAACTCATTCTAGGACTACATCACTGTATACTCTCTGAATTTTCTAGAGTTCTGCTTTATTTCTAAGATTATGGGAGAAAATTTATAGATTTAAGTGTGCTAGGACAGCACTAAAAAGAGGCTTTTGAAGAGAAGACTGGTCTAGCTGCTCAGCTATAGAAATAACGCAAAGCAACACAGTACCCTTCTGAGATGATCCCTAATCGCCTGCTTTAAAGCTCTTTCCTACTGTGTGTGAGGGAGGTTGTTGGCACGATTGGGACTGCTCATCCAAAGCGGTCAGACAGCTGTCCTCCCAAGTGCTAAATTCTGTTAACTCTGCACCCTTTACCGCCCTCTTCTTGACAGCTCCAGTAGCTTATGAGGAGGCCCTGTGAAGCCAGAACATGCTGTAGCCACCATACTCAAGAAGAAAAAGCCTCTGATGGGAGAAGTGACCAGTAACAGCACCACAGAGCTCAAGCACTAATTAGGGCAGTAATTTCTTGTTGCTCTGAACAGAAAGTTTGTTTAAATCCAATGGTGGCTGAGGCAGTCTGGCTGGATCACAGTGTCAGTACTTTCTGCTTGTCTGGACCAACCAGTCTGGTTTCTACTTCTGTGGATCTAAAAGCAGCAGTTCAATTTTGCATAGTGGATTTATCATCTTTGCCTGCAAAAGAAATGCTTTGTGATTTTAAAGGAATATCTATTTTGCCTTTTTGTGGTGCAGAAATGAGTATGTTAGCCCCTCAGCTGGTATAAATCAATGTAGACCAAGTGATCTACATTGATTTAAGAAAGAAAATATGCAGAATTGTCTGCTTTTGTTCTGCATTCCATCTCCCTTTGGCCACCGATTTTTCTCTGAAGAGACACTACTGTGTGAGCAGCCAGCATTAGGGCACACTTCTCTGCAACTACAGTCTGGAGGCTCCACTGTAGTCCTTCAAACCATGAGAATTATTTTGAACTAACAGAATACAATTGCTGTAATTGGAATTCAGCTCTGCAAGCCGTGGCTAACATTCTGCTGCCTATGAGAACCAGCTTACGATCCAGATTAAACGTAATTACTACTTGAATTTTATGCAAAAGCACCCAAACTTGAAACCCCTTCAATACTGTGGTGTCATCTTCTCTAAAACTGTAGTGAATTAATGTCCTTAGTTCTTCAACAACTCCTGTAGTACTCAAGATTATATTTGAAAATTTTCCTTCTGAATAATAATCAGATGCAGTGTTTCATCTCTCACAAGATCCAGTGGAATTTAAATTTGAGATACCATGACTGATTTTTCAGAACAAGATTTCAACTTAAATTCATTAGTAGAAAGTTACTGTCTGCATTGAGAGTATTATTAAATTACACTAAAATAAGAAAGCTATACATGTAATTTCCAATTATGAAATATTTCTTCACAAAGCAAAGCATGAGTGAAAGTTGCCAAGCTTTACACATGAAATTCAATATTTTTCAGAGATACAACAGCCAGCCAAGAATACACCTGATTTTAAAAAAAGGTAACCCTCAACAGCATCACAAGAAGCATACTTAAAAGTATACGTAATATACCTATCTTGTGATTGTAGATGCAAATAAGGCACTTCTTTCCTCATTGGTTAACTGCATATATGGACACCTCACCTCCATGAGCAGTTGTGATAAATTAAGGTACGCAAAGCACTATTAGCATGTTTGCAAATCAGATGCTGTTGTTAGGGAACAACAGTGATGTGCATGCACCGTTCTGATCTCATTTTATGAGTGGTGTCATTGTAATCATGCTTTGCTGCAGGTGTTTTTACAAAATGTACTTAAAATGTGTCTGTTTAAAAATGTACAGAATTTTTAGAATATGAATCCAGATTTGGTTCATTTAATTGCTAGTAGTTTGACTGTAACCAGTAGGCTTGCCACTTGTGCATTATAAAAGCAAAGGAGAAATGAGAATGAGCAAATGGCAGATGAGAATCTCTAACTGACATAGTATGCTCTGATCCAAGTACACGGTCTGTAGGAAGACAAAAGTAGCTATGCTATATGGTTGGAGCAGAAGCACAGATATTAGGGAGAGGCAGTACTGACAGACTGAGTTCCAGAGTGGTACTTGTCATGGCTACAACAGTCTGTTTGATCCATTCTGTCTTTGAAGTTGTCTTACAGAAAACACGAATTTAGCACAGGAAGCTGGGAGAAAGCTTACATCTTCCTTCCCAATTGCATTTCTGAGCAGTTCAAATCAAAGAGGAACTGACATGCTGCTGGATGCAGCTCCATACCTGGTGAACTTGTGCCAGCACTACCTCTAGTCTTGCTGATCTTTTAATAAATCCAGTCTTAGTGGTAATGTACTTAGGTTTTGGAGCTTTAATCTTAACCTGGGTGACAGAATCTGGGAGAGATGCTTCCAGTTCACACAGTCCTAAGAAATACAAACAGCGATTAAGTAATGGAGTGGTGGGGAGAAAAATTTGAGTTTTCTAAATATTTTAAGTAAATTTCTCATACAAACTAAGTCTTCCAAAATGCCTTACCTGCAAATGTGTTAAGATAGAAGTTTTTTACCACATAGCGTTCAGAATGGTTGTCTGGGAAATACCCAATTCTAGACAAAGGAGCGTATGTTTGTGATGCAAAGTCAGTATATTCTTTGATGATATCACGTCTCTCCAGCTTCCCCATCACATTATTCCTCTTAGCTATCAATTTCCTGAGCTCTGAAAAGGAAATACAAATGTGAGAAGGTTCTTCATATAAATAGTTCCAAAAAAGCCGTATCTTTGGAAATTCACAAGAGCTTTTGCTAGTCAGTATAAAAACATGACCTGTTTGACCAGAACAAATGCTGGCCATGCATATCTATATTGTGAATGCAACATGTTTCATCTTGAATAAAGACTGCAATCTTGTGAAACTAGAAATGGCTTGTCTGAAAATTAAGTCTCATACTGCTCTCTCCCTGTCTTTCAAACTTACTCAGTGCATAGTCGTGCTGAATCTTTTTTATTTTCTCTTCCTTAGCCTTCTGATGATTTTGCCAGTGGTCATCCAAGCGCTTGGCATCCAGCTCATTCTGATTCTCCTCTCGCCTCTGCAGCAGCTTCTTTAAGACTTCCAGTCGAACCTCCTGCAACCTGCAAGGAAAGAAAAGGCCAGGTATGAGCCACTGTACTCTGCAGTGTTCTGTGCAATGCTGTCATCATCAAATCTTACATACCAACTGACTGCTTTACTGACAACTGACATACTTCATATTGCATAACTCATATTTAATCTTTCATTTTAAAAAGTGAGTTTAGCACTGGTGAAAAGTATTGTGGTAGCAGTCTTTTATATTAAATTTAACAAAAACATCCCTTCCCAAGATCAAGGGATTTTCGCAGAAATAAAAGGCTTGTACCCTTCAGCCTATCCCCTAAACCTTCTTGTTCCTTCTCTATTCAGCCAATGATTAAAAGAAATAAAGAGTATAATTGGACTCCTACTTCTCTATTTCCTGTTCTCTGAAGGCCCACTCCTTCCTCTCCATATCGTCCATCATTTTCTTCCTCTTCGCTATTCGTGAGGCACTGTCCATGGCTGGAAGAGTCGCTTCCCATGCACGTTTTTCCCGGGCACGTTCAATCATCTCCACCTCAGCTAATCCTGCTGGTAGCCCCCGACCTTACAGGGACAAGAAGCAGTAGATCTTTAGCAGAATGGTGAATCCAGCAAATACCCACCATCAAAAAGTATTAGGGGGCTGGATGGGCACAAGCCCATATGTTAAAACACAAGCAGAACTGTCAATAGCCAGGAGTAAATACTTTGAAGACCAGTAAAATTCTACAGGATGAGGAATGGTAGGACCTGCAGCTGCTATAGCTTAGGTGACATTAACACTTCATTCCTCTACTGCAGGCTGCAAAGGAGGAAAACCTTTTCCAAGAAGACGCTTTCTGAGAATGAGCACTTTCTTTGGCATGTCCAGTGTCCATCATGACTGCAGGTGGAACACTGGGAGATGAGGATCACAGGTATATTCTGGGACAGCAGTGTTCATACTGCTTTTTTTACTGGTGTCTCAGAACAGCTGAAGAACGGTAGGTAAATGGAAAAACTGCATCTAGTTTGTATTTGTAAAAAATGTGACCTTTTTATATTGAATGATCTCAAAACTGTTTATGAAATGCCCCAGAACAGAGCTATTAAGTAGGAAAACATCACACCTGTTTCAGAAATAGATAAAATATTATACCCCAAAGGAAGACAACAAAGGGCTTCCAAAGCTGGCAACAGACTGTAAACCTGACATTGAAAAAAACAAATAACCTCCTCCTAAAGAAGCGACATGATTATTATCATTTATCTTGATTTCACAACTCACCCCAGGTGAGTGTAGCAAGTGTCAGAAGTTCAGGGATGGAGCCACTGGGAACTACATATTCAGGGGAATAAGGATCCGTCTGGGCTTCACCATCCCTGTAATCTGTCTGTGTGCCCAAAGTTCGTAACTTGGGACCAAAGGCCTTGGTGTCTCTTGCAGCTGAATGGACACAGGGCTCTGTCCTAAAAAGAGATGCAAGATGGAAGAACATGTGTCACACTCGTTAGAGAAAAACAAAACTGAAACACAGCACTAAGTCAAAGGCAGGATATCCAAAAGTGTTTTATTTTATCTTATCATTGCTCCCATTGATGCTAACTCCATTATATTTAGTAAAAGCAGACTGAGGCTACACTGAGTCCTCTGAAACCTCCCTCTTTAGGTAAACAATCCAGAAATCTTCTGGTTTCAGCTCTCACAATTGTTACATGCGAATCTTCCCTATGTATCCACTCTACAGCATTGGTTTTAATGGGCACAAAAAGTAATTAATGGTTGAGTGTAAAATGCATTAGGATTGCCTCAATTGAGATACATTTGTCTTTCCAATAATTCCAGCATAAAAATTAAATTCTGATGTAAGCACGTGCTTACATCATTATCCCTACTACGAACTGAATTGTCTCTTGTCCCCTCAAAATTTGATCCCCACTGAAAACCACATTAGACTACTTCATGGATGCTCTGCAACGCTGAACAGTATTGCAACTATCACAGAGATTGTAATAAAACACCAGTATTGCTGTATTGGAGAATATTCTTTGCATCAGTATCTCTTCTAGGATTCAGAGACACTTGGCTTTCTGTTTCAGGCCTCATATTTATAACGCACTTGAGGCACGTGTCCTTTACCCACAAAGCACTACTGACATTACTGCAAGCAAATTCTGAAACAGTCACCTGTTTCCTTAGGAATTTTCAATGCTAAACAAACTCTTAGCTCTTAACAAGTTTTCCTGTTGGTTCATTAGGAAAAATCTTGGCTACCAGCTAAATAGTTTCCCAATCTTTTTCTGGTGAGATATAACCCATTACAACGGTAATGTTCCAGAACTCACTACTTACTTTGCCATTGCGTAAGCAACATTGAGTGGAAGCAGCTTACTAGAAGGGATGAGAGGTCTGAAAAGAGAGAATGCAGATATTAGACAACCGCCATGAGCGTAAAAGATCATTATGGTTTAGAAAAACTGCAGTCCACTAATCTCAGTAGAGTTACACTGATTTTCCACACTTCAGGTTCTGTAGTTGAACATTTAAGAATTGTGCCTGAATATTAAATAATTCTTTCATTGCTAAGGAGTAACAGAGAAAGTTTCACCAGTGGGACTGAATGTTATTCTTCTGTCAAAGCAGAAAGTGGAATTGCAAAACAAGACAATAATTAAAAGAAGTTAGTTTTGAGGGTGCTCACAACATTTTGTGTATGTTTCACTAATTAGTTTACTTTTTTCACTTTGAGCTTTTAAGAGAGGGGTTTTTTAATAACTTCTTGAAATCCTGAAATGAATTCCTACAATTAGCTGGTAAGGTAAGCTGCTTTGGACTTCTATAATTTGATTGTTTCCTTTTTTGCAGTATTTTGTAAAGTATCTTGAAAGGTATATGGGCTCAACGACATATTAATAATTCCTTCTTAGGCATTCTTAAAGCTTCCATATTGCAGTTCACTATCAATTTCCCTTAGCCTTTGAGAGAGTTTAAAGCTTAATTTAAAATTGCAGACAATAACATCATCTGTTTTGTTGTTGTTAAAGGAGCCATAACTTCAATTTCTTAAACTTGGCAATTTTTTTATATTTAAAGTAGACATATTGGCCAATAGCTGCTGACTATAATAGCGAATGTAATTCAAAGTATGTGTGACTAAGTTGACAATGTTTGTACACTAGCTGTTGGTTCAGATCTTGAGTCCATTGCTGACCTGTAGTGTCATTCTGGAAGGAACAGAGCAGTCCTGCAGTAGAAGACAGTGATGAAAAGTTAATCAAGGACTCCCTCTCCTCCCTTTCTGCTCCTGGCAGACACTGGGAGTTAAAAGGTTCCTCCTTAAGAAGGCACCTTTCCAGGAGTCTGATAAACCACAACAGCTTTGTGAGCATCTTCTTCCTTTGTGTAGGAGGACGTACAGCCCAAAGCTTTCTACTAAGCTACATAATTATTAAGTACAGAATGCCCGGTACATTTGTACTTCTATGGTAACTCATTATCTGAAAATTCTGGCATAGTATGAATCTAAAAAGACCTTGTGATTTAAGATTTGGTTACTATTAAGATTTTCTATAGCAGTAATCAAAGAGCTGAGAGAAAAGACAAGGCTCTGGCATTTATTTAGGTGCTTTTTAATGCACACAAAAGCAAGCTTCTGAACTCTGTTTCAAATCAGTTCACTCCTTACTGTGCAAAATATTTGTAGCGGTTCCTTCCACTAATTTCAGGATCTTCATAGGCAATTCGAGGTATCTGAAGAGAAGATTGAGCTCTAAAAGCCAAAATACAGGATATCATTTAAGTAGTACATTCAGAGCAGTTCTGATCATTTTTTCTTATGCTTTTTTTTGTAAATCTCTCTGCTTCTCTGGTTGCATAATCAAACATGCACACTACAAATGCCACAAAATCCTCATACTCATACAAGCAATTATAGTTTGCTTTTTTCATACTTCCATACATAGGAAAACAGTTTGACACTTTATGTATATTTCCCACTATCTGTGGGCAAGTAATGGTTATTCGCTGCCTTTAATAAAACTTTTTTACGTGCTTGGCATAAAAAGGATTGACCACTTGTAAATGCTTGACCTGGTAAAGCAAACTACTTGTATTGGGAGTGGGGATAGCAAGCTCATTTCCTTAAAAATGAAAAACTTTCTGTAACAGAAAATATGTGTAAAGAAGTAGAATGAACAAAGACTACCACTTTCCACCTTTCAAAAGTAGCTATAGAGACTTTGAGCAAATGTGGAAAATTTTAGAATCAGCTATTTCAGTCTGAATTCTCAATTAAAAATTAGGAAGACCATGTGAATATTTCAAAACCTATGCTGCAACAAGCATATCTTTTGCGAGAACAGTCTTTCTTCATTTTTTTCCCCATTTTGAATTTAAAGCAGTCAGACTGTTTAAATTTTTCACTACAACGTCTTGGAGGGTTTTCTTTGTTTTACAGCTTTGGAAGACCATGAGGTAGGCCTCATTACGGCAATCAGTGAGAGAATGGGATAGAATTGAGTCCTTTGAAGGCTATGCATCAGGATTGCTATGTGATTTCACAACCACTTTATAATCCAGTTTTACTCTTCTCAATCTGCAAGGTGGTTAAAGACAAGAAACAGCAGCTCTTCAAAGTAAAAAACCACGCCCATATCATGCCATTAAGGTAAGTATTTCCTTAAACTATGCATATGGCTAGTCCTGAAGGTCATGTTTTTTGTAAGACCATTTTTGGCAACATGTAAGAATCCTGACCTCAGATGTATGGGATTGTCGGTGCTGGAGTTTGTTGCCGATGCCTAATTTTAAATACAGAAGTATACTTAGAGAGATACAATTAACAATACGTAACATTGCTCGACGCTGGGATAGAAAGAGGACTGCATGCTGAGATCAGTTGTCTTCAAACACCTCATTTAAGCGGTGGGAGCTGCGCTGTGGAATTCGGGGAGCCAGAGTATGCCTACCCACTACAGCAAAGCCTATAAAGAGAGGCTTCATTAACCTTCTGTGACATACAATTTACTGCCAAGGTAAGTTTAAAGTCATCTCTTCCCAGTGATTTCAGTCATATCACATAACAAAAGAGAGAGGAATGTTTCGAGATGCAGTGTGGTAACCTGAGATACTTGCTCAGCACTAATCAACCTATTATTGTGAAGTTGTGTTTGTAATTCAAATGAGCTAATTGAGCTGATGGCTAGTTCACTAGCTGACTCTTTACGTATCAGACTGTTGCTCCATCCAGATGGATTTGTGTTTCATTTAGCACAGGTGGGCACTTATTCTTATGATCTAACTTTATTAGCATAAGCTGTTCATCCTATTATGGTATAGTTATAGGCACAATGGGAACCCAGTGAAATAGCCCCTTTCACTCGACAGATCCTGCCTCTTGCATGTCCTTGACTTCTATTTGCTGACTTCGCTGAAATAAATGAGCATTTATTCCTGGTAACCTTGCAGAGGAAATGCAACTACTGAGTAGACAGCTGGGAAATTCTGTCTTCTGCATCAGCAACACTGTCGATCAGTGCAGGTTGAAACAGGGGGAATGTATTTCCCATTTTTTGTTAATTTCAAGACATTTTGCAAATACGTGTGGTTGAAATGTAAATCAATTTTAAAGCAGCGCAGGTGTCAACTAAGTTCTTGTTACAGAATAACAGGCAAAATATAAGAAGCCACTGAGTTTTTTGTGTGTTGTGGACAGTTTGAAATGCTGAATAATAAAAAAAAAGGACTCCAAAATTCTTGCTTTGTTACGGAAATGAGAAGAGTATGCTTTTGAAACTGAACAAAACCAGGTGTGAAATCTGCTGTATCACTCTTAAAACATCTTTGATTACTGTCTGGCATGTGGTAGAACTCAGTTATCAGCAACCCCAGAGCACACATAATCTGAAAAACCCATGGTCTAAAGTTGGCTTGTTAATGCAGAAAAAATCTCTGAAAACTACCTAGTCTGATACCTGCAGTCTTGAATGCAGCTACAACAGGAGTCCAAAAAACACATGGTGTGACAAAACCTATAAACGTTTTTTTAAGTATTTGCTGAATCAGAAGCCTCAGGGGTGAGGCCAGGAGAAAATTCAACTAAGAACCCCCTGCATCAAAAATGTGGTGCCCCGGTTCAGGCCCCATACACACTTTAATGAGCTGCAAAAGCAATCTAACCAGCTGCAACTGCATGGGACTCAAAGGAAACAGCTCCTGCTGAAGTAATACACTTGAGTCACTCAAGTCTTCATGACTTATCTGATGTATAAGAGACTGAAATAACTCTCTTCTCTTTCCCGGCAACCGCTGCAAAGCAGATAGCACAGAGAAGATGGAATGTGCAACATCCACCCTATAAGAAACAGATGGGCAACCATACTCTGTAACAGCTGCAATCTCTTAATTTCAAGGGAAATATAAGTAGGAGCAAATTGCAGTCATCTCCACTTCAGTATGCATGGGTTTTTGTTGGTTTTGTTTGTATGTTTGTTTTAAATTATCCAATCACAGAACACTTACGCAGCAAGCTGCTGAAGAGCCTCCAGGCGCTGCTGAGCCCTCCCTCTCCACCTTCGGTCAATAAATGGAAGCACTGGATCTTTGCCCTCCAAGCACAGACTGTAGTCCGGGAAACGGACCAAGACGCTGAACATACTTCTGAACATTGGTGCCTTTACCTAATGTTTGTGTGGACACAAAGAAGAGAGGCAGTGATTTAGCGATTTCAAACAGCGTTAAAGAGATCACAATTTCAGCTTGCTGTGATTTACAGGACTGCACATTAGGGATGGGGAAAGAAGGCGGCATACATATGCTAATGCTGTCAGCTGGTTAGATGGTACTTCTCAAGACATGGAGCATACCAGACTAGCAGCAGATGCACAGATATGTCTTCTGGCTGTTTTCCAGTGTCTAAACTTATACTTAAAATCAAAGGGTCTAACAGTTTGTTACATAAAGAAGTTAGTGTGTGGTAACTGTGAATGTGCAGTAATGTGAACTTCTAGCACATTACCCCATGTACTTCCCTCCTATTTCATGTGCTCTAGAAATGAAGTAACATATTCCACTTACAGAGTAAAGATATTATTTTATACTGTAACTATTTTAGCATGTGTTAAAAATATCTCAACGGGAATTAGAACATGGAAATGATCACATAAAAAATCCACACCCTTCCTGCTAACCACTGATTTCCCTGGGTAGCTATGCCTTAAATCTCTAAATTTATGGTTGCAAATAAATCTTTGCCATTGTGACTCAAGTATAAGTGATATAGCTATATTGGCTTGAGCTTCTGTAAAGCCTGAAATCAGATTTGAATTGTGAATTGCCCTTTTCATTTCAGTGGGTGCTAACTCACATGCATCTAGGGCAGTGGTGACACCTCAAGCACACTCACTCACCAGAGTGTAAGAGGGTGTCACACGGTGAAGATCTAGGCACCCTACTACGAGTAGCTGCTTGCTGTGCATGAGACTGCATTTTTGTTTCATTTCTCTTCACAGGGAATTTAAGAGTTTGGAAAACCCTATAAACTAATACCGCAACCCCTGTCCACCCCATTTTGTGATGCTATAGATTAAGAATTCAAAGTTGCATTGTTTTGAATTGCACATTATGCACTTGCTGATTCATATGCTTAAAACATGTTTTATGCAAGTCAGAGTCTGTCACCATCTGCAACATTTGTCTGGTCTGAACTCTTAACACAGCCATACCGTTGCAGGGATCTCTGTGATGACAGGCAATGTTTCCAGCTCCATGTGTATGTCTCTCTACAGAGAGGCAGACAAACAGACATTTTTTCATGTAGATATAAGAAAGAGCCTGAGATAATGGGGTAAGACATCCAGAAACATTCTTCAGAAAAATGTTTCTTGATTCCATTGTTGGAAAGCTGCTCAGAGGTTCTCTCCTCGCTGTATAGCAACGGAGTTTCAGAGTTCAGAATGTCTGCCTTGCAGGCTCAGTCAAGTGCATAGCTTGACTGCGCTCGCATAGCAGGAGGACTCTTTGTTTAAAATCCAATTCACTGTGCAGTAGTATCAAGCCTCTTTTCATTTGGCATTCTACCTATATGCAGCCTGTCCAGCCATCAGTCACCGCTGTCTAAGGGTGTGACTGCAACTTCCATAGACATGCCCTAGCTGGTTTTGAACTAGCTAGGGTGAAGAACGATAGCAGGGGAGCAAATGCACCAGGGAGCTAAACATGGGCTAACTAGCTAAGGGCTTAGCTAGGAAGTTAAATTCCACTAACCTAGTACGAAGAATCAGGATGGCTTTGCGATCTTTACAGGCTGCTTAGCTGTTGCTACATAGTTCATTTTAAATTGTCTAAGCATGCTACCTTGAGCTGTAGTGTAAGAATATCCCAAGGTAAGTGAGGCGGCACCATGTGAAATGACACATTTTATAACAGCTCTGCTTGAACAACAGCCCAACGACTGTCCAGTTCTTTAATTAGATCTTAATAACATACACAAGCTATTGTTAACAGCATTTGGAGGTACTCTGTTAAAAATACTGACATACAATTTAGGAAATTACTCAGGACACGAAACTGGACATTTCTAGGCTGCTGCTACAGAGTCACCCTGGGACAGCAATCATGGTTACTGCCCATGTTAAGTCTTGGTTTAGGTAAAACTGCTTCCTTTGCTTTTTATTTTGCTGTTTTAAAGGAGCGGCTTAGAACTGAGACAGAGTTTCTACACAGGTGTATGCATACACACAGAAATAAAAGGTGCATATGTGAGCGCCTACCACTTTATCACCAAGAAGTTCAACATGGACATTTGACTTTGAATGGTCCTTTTCACTTGATCATGTGTACAGTGGGTCTGAAAGATAAGTGAACAAGTGCAACTAGTTATGTATTTGAGGAATAGGCACAAATCACCAGTCAGGTTCCACCTCTCTCTTTAAAAGTTTGTCTGTAAGAGAGTATAAACAAACTAGGAAAGAAAAAAACCCTGAAATACATGTCTCCATATTTAAAAAACCCTCCACCACCACTCAGATGAGCCTCAGACCTGAAATACTGTTCTGTGCAACATGCACACGACTGAAGAACACTACTTTCTTCGGAAGCGCTGACAACTTAAATAGGAAACGAAGACATGAAGCAGCAAAAAGCAAGCACGGTGCAGTGGTAATCACTGTTTGAACGTCACACTGTACACGACGCTTCCCTCCGGGATACCGTGCTAGCGCTGGCTTTCCTCCAGCTCGCAAAGTGTCACAGTCCCAAGCCTCCCCTCGCCACCGTTACTGCTGCCAGCCCTGAGGCCTCACCGCTCCGTGGCTCTGCCCTGCTCCGGGGCGGCCCCCATCTTCCACCTTCCCGGCTCCAAACCTAGCCAGCGCCCGGTCGGGGAGGGCCGGGAGAGGCGGCAGGCCCGCTCGGGCAGCCCAGACGCTTCGCGACCCGCACACCGCCCGCCCCGGTACCTAACTGCCCGCCCCGGGCCCGGCCGGCCCCGCTGGACGCGGCCTCCCTCGCCGCGCGGGGCCTGGCCGC
>Ga0065711_1030199_pt1 | contig 33346 bp, 22 predicted proteins | sample Hoacrofraction12_FD_59098 | JGI IMG/M metagenome (GOLD analysis project Ga0065711, IMG submission 59098) | Hoatzin crop microbial communities from Cojedes, Venezuela - Epithelial fraction 12 v2 (version 2) | ecosystem: Host-associated > Birds > Digestive system > Esophagus > Crop | place...
AAAGGGATTATTCAGGAGTCCCTTGTCTTGCAACCGTCCTAATATTCACAAAGAACCAAGACTTGTTTCTGACCACCTGAAGTGATAACATCCCCTACATGTTACATTTGTTACATTTACAGTTATCAGTGTCTTTAAAACCAGACAGCTGAAAGCGCCTGAACACTCGTGCTCACGTTAGAGATCCTGTTATCCTTGGTGCCGTACAGCCCTCCAGAGCTACCATACCTGTCCTCTGAACTGCTTATCTGTTAAGAATTCAGTCATCAGTCCTCAAAAGACTTTATTATTAATGTAAAAGTCTTGCTCTGGTTGGAGCCATGTTCTTTGGTAGGATTATCACTCTTTGTCTGGCCTCACTAACAGAAAATATTTCACCACAGATAAGCAGTGGGTTATGATGTGCTGGGTGGTATTGATCCCTTATCTAAGCGCCACATGATCTAGAGTGAAAATGTCTGCAGAAACTGTCAGAAATTAGGGTCTGGCAAAAACAGCTCTTTTAGTGAAAGCAAAGCATAAATGTGTTAAGTGGGGCAAGAGAATTCCCCAAGGTGTTCTACTGAAGATCTCGTGGGTTAAAGCCTACTTCCAAAGCAGCGTCATGTGTGCAGTCTTGCATTTATTTTTTTCTGCCCAGGGCAATATCAGTTTGTGAGTTATCCGTGCCGTTTGAACCACAGAATTTTTGCTTTCAGAAATCTGATCATCACTCCTTAGTGAGCACAGAAGGAAAATAAACTCGCACAAGTTCAGGTTCTCCTACTCGCGGTATAAGTCCCTTACACAATTTATTCAGTAAATCCCCTGCAGAAACTCTTCGCCGCTGGAAAAGCTTGGGTGGAAGCTCTGGGGTTTCATGACTTCCAGCTGTGACTGTTGCCACTGCATACCAAATTGGAAATTAAATCGGTTTTGATTACAATGCTTGCAAAAATTCTCACGGTGAGCAGGTTTATTCTTGTTAAAATCAACAATGTAGTTTGTAAAGAATCATCCAAGGTTTCACTTGCAGGTCACACATTTATTGGATAGCTTAAGCCTGTAGTGCTAAAAAGTGGTGAATCTGTTTCTTGGCACTTTGTGCCAGATCAAAAGCTCTGATGACGCGTGGAACAAAGCACTGAACTAGTGCAAAAGCTCGATTTGGTTCGAGTATGTTAAAAAAAAGTGTTGTGTAACAACTTTGTCTCAGCAGATTTTATGACATGTCAGGTATCATTTCTCTTTCCAGAGCTGGCAGAAAGCCAACACAAACCACAAAGGCTCCATAAACACCATAGTGTACGCTCTGGCTGGTTTGATTAAAATGTGATCATGTTGTCCTGCCTAATTCAATCAAATTTATACCTCCAGATTACCTGGTACTTCATACATCTGACCTTAAAGTCGAACCACAGTCTCCGTGACAAGGTAATATTGTCTCAGTAAAGGAAATGTTGCCAGGAACTGTAATTAAGGGCCATCCAAGGCCAAGCTTCATAAGCAGGATCTGACTTGGGAGTCTGTGGAACAGCCCCTTTGAGATGTCTGCAGGCTGGCTGGCAGAAGCACAGAACACCTTCTGCTCCCATTTGCTCCTGCTCTAGCTGTGAGTCTGCAGTGCATCTGAAATTCAGTTTGCGATTTTTCAAGTTGGACACCCCAAAATCAAAAGCCTCAGATATTAGTGGAGTACCCTAGCAGAATTAGGCCTTAATCTCTCTGCTTTGATCTCCCTGCCTGTTAAACTGGTAAGATAAGTGCTGTGAACAAGGTCATGGTTGTAACTGTAATTTAAATACTGTGAACAAGTTAACGGTTGTAATTGCAGTTATGGCCGTTTCCCCCACATACAATACAGCATTTGTGTCTTCCGCCTGGCTACCTGCTCTGAGAAACTTCTCTGACAGGCACGATTACGCAGTGTTGTGATCTGTTTCTCTGCGCCAAGTACAGAAGATGGGCATTGAGCAAAGAAGAGGACAGAGATCTTTTGACTGGAGAGGAGCCATTAAGGTCTTGACTGGACTCATTAAAGTGAGCGGATGAGCAGGTGCAGCAGTGATTCATGCTCTGGCGTAAGAGAAAATCTGGTCATGTAAGCCCGAAGAACATTGAATTCCTTTTATAGCACTTTCATATCATAAATACTGGCAACTGCCTTTATTGCTGCTCGCAAAGAATTCTGCTCACCTTGCTATACAGAAAATCTTTGCAGCTTGCTGTATTTATTGGAGGACTCCGATGCGTATTCTTCCATACACCACTGCTTCCTCTCTCACCTTCCTTCCTTTTCCTCATTGCAATTACATGGCAGACATGAAAGATGTGTCTTCAGGTAGAAGATGAATTTGATAGTGAGAGAATGTGAATGAAATACACAGAGAAATTAAGAAAATATTGTTTAACACATTTAATTGAAAATTGTTCTTAAAACCACCCCCAAGGCAGAAAATGTTTTTGCTTTTATCTACCAATTGTTTTTGAAAGACACAGAAAGAAATGTAGCAGGTTCATTTTTATATCTGTGAGGCAGAGATGTCGCTGGAAATAACATGAGTTGGTTTCTAAATCAGTCTTTCTTTTTATCTTCGTTTGTCTCCAAGCCTGTGACAGGATCACAGCAGTGGGAGATGGAAAGATTTTGAAATAGTTTTTTTAATGAGTAGGCCAAAAGCATATGCAAAGAGCCTCTCAGTCTTCTGGTGGAAGTGTGTGTGTAGTTTTTACATAATAGCCAGCTCAAGATCCTTACTGAAATATGAATATTGAAATTCAGAAGGTGAGGGAACAGAAAGAAAAAAAAACAACCTCCAAATGGTGAGCCTGATTGCTAGAAAGCCCTGATCAGTTAGAGAAGGGCTCCGCTACCCAGTACAGCAGTCTGTCATCTGGTGTCCCGAGGAATCAAGACATATGTGTTGTTTACTAGTGAAGTCCCCATTCCTAATCTTCCCCAGGACCTTCTGAATCCATTGATCAAACCATGAATACGTGATACAGGAGCTGAAACTGCAAAGATCTGAAGTGCCTACAAGTTTCGTGAAAACAGGTAGGCGGGTGGAAGAGACAAACCCTCTTGATCTTCCCCTAGAGCGGTGGTTTATAGGGCTCACCCGGCAGGACCCACGACAGGACAGCAAGCTGTAATGAGTAGCCAAGCCTTAGGAAAGCTTCACTCGTCTTTCACCTTATTAGACATCAGAGCATATAAACAGGAGGCAACTCCCGAGGAAGCCAATCTGCCCTAGTTTCTCCTGCTGACAGAACTACTTAGCAGTGGCTTTGTTATACGGAGAGAAGAACCATTCTGTTTTTCACACGCACACAACCATAGGCTTGCATCCTTAATGGCTTGCCAGGAGAAGCAAAACAAAAAAAGAATTAAAATAAGATCCCTGTTAGAAAGGGGATAACGTATGTGGCCCTTGTGACCATTTTAACGAGCAGGACCCAGACAGGCTTTTGTGAAGGGGGTCCTCTGACATTAAACGCGGTGCAGCAAAATCCCGAGTGTGCAGCTTACGCTGCAGGCTGGCTGCATCACTTTCTCCAGACCTCAAAATGCGTGTGGATCAATTATCCTTTTGACTAAAGAGCCCAGAGAAATTAAGAAATTTAGCTGCAATCCATGAAAGTAATGAAGGGACATACATCTCTTTTTCTGTCTGCTTTATGCCAGACTTTTTCTGGCGTTTCTATGTTATTCAAAATCATGATGCTATTTGAGTGTCCTAGCAAGCAATTCTATTTTATAATTACGGAGATTTAGTAAGAAAATATCCTGTGCAGCTGTTCTAGAGTTTGATTTGTTCTTAGAAGTAATTTTAGTGGTATACAGTGTGTGTTTGTCAGTACAACCTCATAAATACTAGAAGACTTTATCAGTTCAAGGTAGCAGTATGCCTGTGTCTGTAAAATGCTGCTGGAACTGATGTTGCCTGAGCATCTATGGGCCAGGACCTGGTCTTGTACAGTGCCAGCTATGGGGAGGTCCTGGATCCAGGATCAGCTTTCCCAGGCTCTGACAGAGTAAACATGAATAAACTGTGAAGATGTAAAGGCTTTTTAGCAGGGCCTGTTGCGATAGGACAAGGGGTAATGGTTTTAAACAGAGAGAGGGTAGATTTACACTGGATAGAAGGGAGAAATTTTTTACGCTGAGGGTGGTGAGGCACTGGCCCAGGTTGCCCAGAGAGGTGGTCGATGCCCCGTCCCTGGAAACATTCAAGGTTAGGCTGGACAGGGCTCTGAGCAACCTGATCCAGTTGAAGATGTCTCTGCTTATGGCAGAGGGTTGGACTAGATGACCTTTAAAGGTCCCTTCCAACCCAAACCATTCTGTGAATCTAGGGACAGGATGCTGAACTGAAGGATCCAAAGTGCCCACCAAACTCATTGTCACCTTATTCTTCCCAAATTTTGCCTGGCAAACTTAGAAAAGGACCAGCAAAACATACCGTATTTTAATTTGTGCATGCAGAAGTCTCATACGAAGACATGTCATTCGTTCACTTGTAAAACCAATAGTCTCAATGCTTTGAACAAGAAGGGCTGAAGCAATCGGCAGTTGGAACAGGAGATAACCACAAACACCAGTGAGCTGGGCTGCGATCCTTGCCATAAACCAGGATCAGGGAGCAGGTATTCATCTCCAGCACGGCAGACCTCTGCTGGGCCCCCGTCAGTCTGTTCCTGTTTCTGATAGACAGGAGGTGGCGGTCCCGTTGTACGAGAACTACATGGAAATCTTTTGTCAGTAAAATAGTGACTGTGGAGGGCTTAAGAGGTAAAAAAATATTCCAACAAAATCCATGTGCAGAGCAACATGGAAGCATGCAGGGCAGCATCAGTTATATAGGCAAGCAGGCCGCTATGCGCAGCTTCACGCCGTGTTTCCTAGGGAAGGAAAAACATTTCCAGTTTCATTCTGCGTCTGCACCCAGGACTGCCAGGCTGCTTCTGTGTTTCTGCCTAAGCAGGGACCGCCTGATTTCTCAGTGACAGGGATGAGGTTTGGAAGTCGGCGATGGGGCTGCTGTGCTAGCCATCGCGCGTCAAAGGGAAGGAAGCAAGCTGGCAGGCTTCGTGCAGGCTGGAACATCCCACAGTCCTCCTGCTCGAGAGAGCTTTTTTAATTTAAAAACAATCAAAGTGTGCTGGAAAGAGTGCTCATTTACAGATATGTATTGCATCTCGGAGGCCCTGGAGGGAGGGGCGATCACATAAGGATGTGACTTTTTGCTAGGCAGGCATAGATTTACTGGAAACAAGAAACTGCAGCCTTCTCCCCTCCCGGGTTTGTGAGGTTTGGTGCAGCAGCACATCTGTGTGGACACACACATCCAGCCAGGACTGTCGCCGTTCCGCCACGCCCCAGGTCGATGCGTTGGAAACATCCCGTCTCGTTTTGCCTGGTGAACCTCCTTCGCCCTCACGCATCTGTACCGAGGCAGCGAGAGTCCGGCAGGCACTTCCCGGTGTTTGGGGCTTTGCTTAGGCTCTGTCCTTTCTACTGTATTCCGATCTAATACACCATAAGGCGGTGGTGTAAAGAAATCAAAACAGCTTCAAAGCCGTAGAAATATATACCGTTTTCCACTACAACTTTGCACTTGCATTGTAACTACCTTCGCTTTCTTGTGGAAAGCACCTAAGGAAATGGTGTAACTTCCAGATGAGGAATGCTTCCTCTTGCTCTGAGATCCCACAGAGATCTGGAGGTCTGATGGGCTTTTGCGTTCTGATAATTTTTGATCCGTTTGCCAGAGTACCTGGTAGCGAAGAATAGCAAATCACTGTAGCTCTGCTTGAAGGATGGAGGGGGTTCTTGTTGCAGTTCAGAGTTGAATTGACTTGATTGGAATGAACCGTTTGTGAAACCCTTGGCGTAAACACGAAAAAAACATACAGCATCCATAACAGTGAACTCTGGTTTTACATTTTAAAACTGCAGCTATGCTGAATAAAAGCAAATCTGACACTCAATGCAAGGCAAGGCAAATATCGATCATTGTTCTCAGCCAAAGAAATTCATTATACCGTTAATACCAATAGTGGACTCAGCTCAGTTATGGAGCCGGGGTTGCTGGCATCCCCTCACAGTTCTGCCTGGAAGGGTAAAGAGTGAAGGAGGTGAAAGACCCAGAACAACTTCTCTGTACCTTAGTTTTCCCCAAGGGAAAACTGGAGATACGTACCTGTTCAGAAAGGGGGGTTTCTTTTTATTTGTTACTTTAAAAACCATAGCTTTATAGCACAAGAAGTAAAAGCTCGTTAAGTTGCTTGGGTTTTATTTTCTAGTAGCACAGAGTGGATTGATCAGCGCTGTATGTATTGTTTCAGTGCCAAAAAAGGAATAAAACAGGAATGTTGTGGAGACATGGTTATATGCAACATAGAATCCTGCGCTGCTTTAAACTGGTTTGGTTAAATCTGTCCAAAAAATCTGGGCAAAAATACATTTTTGTTTATCTCAGATCAGTTAGCTGAACAAAATTAAAACCATTGTTCAAACAGCAGGCAAGGCTGTAAGAAACCACTTGGACACCATTCCGCAAGCCTTGTACCAAGGTTTTGAGCGCTGAAGCTGTCCTCTTCGCCTTTTCAATTCCTGGCTTTTATGAAGTTTTTTCTTCCTAAATCCAGAAAGAATACACCAGGAACAATTCAGACCACCTGTGTCATCCCCGAGGATTAAGGAGCAAAGAGCGTAAATGATTTCTTAAGGAGAAGTGGAGGGGACAGGGATGGGGGCATCATCAGGCAAACAAAGCCCAGCGCCCAGCACGGTAGGTGGTAAGTAGGCTATTAGTCTCTGCTAAGTACTGCCGCTTCAGCTTGAGCCAGGAAAAGCAGTTTAGGGGAGAAAAAAGGGATTTAGCATGAACACATCCCATCTATCTAAAGATGTGCTAAACGCAGTAGCAAAGCCCCTCAAATTAGTAAAGGGATAAAATTTACATAAAACAATACTCTGCACTTTTTCCTTAGTCCCCACAAGAGTTGATCGGCTTTCAATGCAGATGCTAATTGAGACCAAGGTAACCCCAGTTTACAGTGGTGCTTGGTGGAAGATGTGAAGCAAATGGGTCTTTGAAAAAGGTCTCTCCAGCCCTTGGGAGTGCAACAGATTGGGTACTTCTTGTTTTCTCTTGCAGTTTTGAAAAGAAATATTGAACTCTTGAAATATTTGACCTGGCTCTGTTGCCGCAAACGTTAGTTTTAACTATGTAGAAAATACTGTCCTAGAGATCCAGAAAATCCGGTTGTTCCCAGTCCTGGCTTTGCCAGTGAGCCTCTGCTCAGTTAAGCCCCTTTGCCTTTGGTGTATTGGGGGTTTTTATCGCAGTTTTTCAGTTGTAGAATGCACAGAGGACGGTGGGGGGAGGAAGGTGTGCTGACTCCAAACACCCTGCTCATCCTCGCCAGAGAGCAATTAGGGCAGCCTTCACAAAACCATTTAGCTTTTCTGCTTCTCGCTTCTGATCAACCGTATTCCTTTTAGTTCTTTAGGGCGACAGCTGAACCTCTTAACCCTTTTCTGTTTTATGGTATCAGGAAGGCTATTTCTATATATTTCTCGGATTTCTTATTAAATTTAAAACCTTATCCTGAAGCTGCCTGCTGGAGAGCTTTCCATTTCTGGTGGGGTTGACGGGGTGTCTGTGCGCTGCAGTGTACGGACTCTCGGGTCCCATACTCCTTTACCCTGCTAGTTCAGAAATTCTATAGTAGAGAATAATCGTGTTTTAGTAAAGGAGCTGATGAACCCACCTGTTCTCCATTTCTAATGCCCGAGTCTGCTAAGCATAAAATAGATCTTCCTAACAGCATAAGTGTGACACGAGTTGCTCTGTATTTCCCAGAACAAAGAGCATCAGGAAGGATTTTGTTAATTTGTCTCTGAACTGACGCGAGTTTTTGTCATGATCTACTAGCAAAACTGGACATTTAGCCGGATAAACTACTCCATTCAGCTACAGATTTTCCTAAGCCAAATGCAAACAATAATTACTTTATAGAAAAACCATTTTCTAAGTGCTTTCAGCAATACAAGTTTAAAACCTGACTTCAAAAACCATCATTCCAGCTGCAGACCTGTGTGTTGGCATAGATATCGGTGGTAAATCCCAGTGACCTTTCACTGACTGTAACAAGAACAAGGCCTTTAAGTTCAAGCTGGTATATTTCTGGAAGCCTTAACTTACTATTTTTCAGTACTAAAGTAAGTGTACAAGACGAGTCTCAGTATTTTGGGGAAGCTTTTATTTTTAGGGTGTTCTGTTTTCATGCTTATATTCTTACTCCAGTTTTTGGAGGAACTGACCAAGTAAACACAAGCCAGATCCCTGGGTCAGCTGAGTTTTGTGAAATTTCTGATTCCACCCAGGAAAGACTCAGGAAGTTCCCCAAGTCTATCACCTTGCCCCTACACACTAGGGGCCCTCGGCTACGTGTGTACTTAGGGTAAGCATCACTGTAGGACATACTGCTCAGCAGAATGAAGATGTAACGTTCTGAAGTAAAAATATACATAGTGTAAGGTCATACATGTGCTTACAAAGTATATTAGTCCCAGTGACTTGAAAGAGAAATCTCCAAGCATCTTGACCTTACCGGTTTTCTGTTTGGTAAGGCAGTACTAACACGGGAAAGGCTTTAGCATTTACTTAGAAGATTTTTGAGCCTTGGCCCCTGCTCCTACTGGCAACACCTGGGGAGTCCTTTTAACAGGCCTGCACAGTGTAATCACTCGGGTTTCTGTGCTGGGGAGAGGTGTTAAAACACTCCAGCAGCGAGCAGTGCATCTTCTGATCAGTGTCCTGCTGCGAAGGGGATGGCTGCAGCCAGGCAGCATGCATCTTAACAAGGAGTCAAAGTAGGCAAGAAAACCGATTGGAGTCTTATTTTGTTCTTACCTTACCCTGTAATTCTTCATCCATGTGAAGTGTCCAGTTATGTAAAGAAAGAAAAAAGACCACTAAGCCAATCAGACGAGAGGAAGCAACACGTGTGTTGCTTTGTTACCTTTCCCTAGGATCTGTACTAAAGCTCCATTTTACTGAAATGAGGGCTAGAAGTTGCTCCTTCAGCAGCACCACTTAACTGATAGTTCATCAGGAGCAGGTGAGTCACAGGCAGTATTTTACCATCTTGCATCAGGTTACTGGTAGAAGTGTGTAGGCTAAGCACAGCATCCCTGTGCTTTACAGGCTGTCAAGTGTCCACAATTAATAACTCCACTAAGGCACCTCCCTGTGCTAAATTGCTGAGAAATGACATGGCTACAGGAATTGAAACCAAGTCCTCTGACCCTAGAGCGTGGTAAGGCAGCTTGAAAGGACCAGGGAGAGGTGAAACGCATTTCTGTGTTCTACAGATGTACAGGCCTGAGCATCTTGCCTTATTCAATAGCGTTAAAATAATACAAGTTAAGAACCCAAGAACCTAAGTTGTAGTTGGAACCAGATGATCTTTAAGGTCCCTTCCAACCCTTATCATTCTATGATTCTGAAAGAAGTTCTAAAAAGTCATCTTCAGAGCTGTAAAAAGCCAAAATTGATGTGCTTCCTAACAGGGTCAAACATTTGAAAGTCCTCATTTCAATCCCAAAGAACTTTTTATGGTAGTGAAGTAGCATCCCGTTCAGGCTGTGTGGTGAAGTGTCACCTTCTCAGACGCGAGCTCCCGAGTACATCATGTGGTCCCCCTGTGTTACCCCGAGAGGGGGTGCGTTCGCACTGCGTCCATACATTGTTCTTTTAGGGAAAGACGCTGGAGCCATTATTGCGGTGTGATCAGTTGGTGGTCTGTGGTTAGCACGCGAAGGCTGCAAGAGTTGCCCACTGGTAGGTGGGGGACTTAAGAACCGAGCGTCTTCGGCCAACCCCGTAGTCGGAAGGAATGGAGCTAGAGTCACGCAGATGTTGCTGGTCTGAGGAGCACTACTCAGTGAGCTTCTGGTGGCAGAACTGGAACTGGAGAGGCGAGAAGGCAGATCGGGTTCTAGCAGCCAGGTCTGGCCAGGTGCAAGTCCGCTTTGCTGCCCCTCATCCTGGGAGTTTAAGCATTTGCAGCAGCAGATTCCAACACAGGCGCCGCCAACAACAAACGCCACAAATACGGACCCAACGAGAAGGAACGGCAGGTACACGGGCACTGAAAATGGAAGAGTGACATTAGCCAACCTTTCATTCATGGGTTACTCTAGGTTATGTTCTATGCTTCATTCCTTGAGGCATGCATGCACCAAGGAGCAAGCCAGAGTAGTTTTAACTCTTCTCTTGCTGCAGCAAGAATATTCGAAACTGGCAATTGCTATGGCGGGCTCCTTTGGAAAAGCCTGAAGTACAGAGGGTCGGACCCGTCAGTGCTGTAGCATCTGCCATCAGTACCCACGTGCGAGCTGTTCCCCTACTCAGCGTCACAGCTACTGCTCACTTGTGCACGATCAAGTAGAAATTCAAACTTGTAGCTGAGTTGTACAGTTAGTGTCTAAACTGCTGTCGCGTTGCCTGTGGAATCTGGGTTTGAGGGCTACGAGCATTTCTGCAAGCCAGAACTGAAGTCAGAGGTGTCCACGTGCATGAAGAGAGCATTTAGCAACACCCATGTTCCACCAGGGATCTAACCAGATTACTTTGTTAGTAGCTGAGAGGCCTTTCTAAGAGTAGGGCTGACAGAAGAGTCTTCCGAGCGACGCCCCGGGTTATTCCCTGCTCCCAGGGAAGGGAATGGCGTGGCTCTGGCCCGCGCAGCCGCAGTAAGCGCTGTGCCAGGGCTCCGCTCCGTGCTGCTGCCGTGGTCCCAGCCTGGAGCCCTGAAGGGTGGAGAACCAGAGGCAGGGTCTGCCTGGTCCCACCACAGCAGGTTTCCCCAGGGGCTGCAGAGAAGAAACCGCGTCCGATACGCCCCGGCCATCTGCCAGAGGCTGGGGAGGCTTACCTGGGGCAGGAGGCCCGGGGCTGGGCTGCGGGCGGTCGCCGGGACAGCGGCCCTGGTCCAGGCGGGCCTGGCGGGCCGCGCAGCAGTAGCGCAGGCGGCAGGTCCCGCAGCACAGCGTGGCCCCGGGGCCATCGGAGCGCTCGGGGCACTGGAAGCCGCGGTGCCAGCGCTGCGGGCCGCCCGCCCAGCCGTGGCAGAACTCCCCAGCCTGCCCGGGGCCGCAGCGCAGGGCCAGCAGCAGCACCAGGGCCCAGCGAGCCCCCCTCGCCATGCCGCTTCCAGCCGCTTCGCCCTTGCTGCCCTTTTTTCCCCCTCTCCCTTCTTTTTTTGAGGGCCAGGCACAGCACCCCAGGCAGCGGCAGAGCTCCTGCTGCCCACCGGGGCACTGCCTAAGCTCCTGTGGCAGGAGGTTTTATCTCTCGGCCTGTGACCTGCCTCTAATCCCCTCTCTTTACAGCAGCAAAGAAGGACCCACTGATTGAAAACCATTTGCAGCTACTGCAGCTCCGCCTTCCTCATTTCTCTCCATGTTCCTGCAGGGAGCAGGCACTGGGTCCCGCTGGAGATGGCACATCTCCCGCTCGTGGTCAGGTGTTTCCGCCAGCACGGCACGGTTAGCGAGGCTAAGGAGCGCGGGATGCCGAAAGCCCAGGGCAGCCAAAGCTGGTACCAAAGCTTCGTTCCTGCAGCGCCTTGTCAGTAGCTGAAGTGTCAGAGGTGGGAGCTGGGGACTGAGCTGAGGACAGCACACGGATGACAAGTGAGAAATAAAATTTCCAGAGCAGAAAGAAAATACAGGGATAACCATTGGGCTCTGAAGTGTAATCGGTGCAAACTGGTAACAAGGTAATTTTTACCTTATTTAACATGGATAATCAACTACATCAATACAAAGAAGACGACTAGTCTGAAAATGTGGGAAAAATAATTTTGAAAGCTCTAGGTTGGTCTAATTTCTTTCTCCGGGGTTGAACACCTAGAGGCTGAAAATTTTCAAGGGTCTTTAGAAGTGCAATCCGTGAATTATAAAGCATGTTTCAGGGGACAAAATGCCTATTTTAAGATCTCAAAACTTTCCTGTACACAGGAGAAACCTGCAGTGTAACAAAGATCCCGTAGCAGGACAGGAGTGGTTCGTCTTTGAACTAAAAATAAAGCCAGACCATTTGTGGTCTTTCTTAGTCCCTTACAGATCTGATGACTTGCTATATTAGCAGAATCCATGTCTGAAGCATCCTTAGCCTGTGCTTGACTGCAGTGAGGAAGAAAATTGTTGCTAACTGAGCCCTTTGGAAAGCAGGGAGTTGGGGGAACATCTTTTGGACCAATATCCTGATAATTTGTAGCACTATTTGCAGCTTGCTTGAAGACTCCAAAACGTGTTCCTGGGTGTACACAAAAGCTGGTCCCCACACAATTTTTTATGAGTGTTGCCATTGATTGTAGAGGGCAGCTGTCTGAGGATGAAAACTTGTAGAAACATTTGCACAAAATTATCTCCCTTCTGATGGTTTTTTGTTTTAATATTAGATAACAGCTTGCACATTTATGTTTTACTGTTTCATAGGTTCACTTGAGTCATACTTCAACCTGCCAAAGACATCAGCGCTCGTCACCTTTGCCGGTCAGTCACCATTCATGTATCATTTTTTAACTGCCTTTTTGGCAAACATGGTTAAAGAGATCCTTGGATTCAGAACTGTTAAATGAAATCTGTGCTTAGAACTAGAGACCTTTCCAAATGCTACTCAGCGCATTGAGATATGCGTTTTGCCCTGCTGCCTTTCAGCTCTGCAGATGTGAGGTTGGCTGACTGCATGAGACCTAATCCTATAAATCCGTGGGCGCAATCTAGAAAATACTGAGCAGCCCCAAACCCTTCAAAAGACAGCCAGAGGTGAGTGATGCGCTGTCTTGGTTTGGACTCTCAAAGCACTGAAGTGATACTTCAAGTCCAAAGCTATGTTTGCCTTAAGGCAAGCTGCAGTTTATTCGCGCGTTCAACCTCAGCACTATTAGGCTGGACTAAATACTAACTTTTATTATGTGTTGCTATGGGAAAAAGCAGCCTCAGATAGGCTTTAAGCATGTGCTTAGCACTTTGCAGAGTTCATCATAATAAAATGTACCTCAGTAAAGATGAGGGGATGCAATTATTTCCTCCCATCTTCCACATTAAGTGTCTACAGACACCTGCTAAGTGAGGTATTCAAATGCCAAGAAATGCTTAAAGCTGTTCACTGCACGGTATTGCTTTTCCCTGCAGAGGGTTACACTGCCTCGCTTAGCAGGGGTAAACCCTTGGAAGCTAAATGCAGGGTCCCTGTGCAGGGTCTGCCTGTGTGTCTGGGGGTGTCCCAGGGGCCATTTGTTTCCCGATTCAAAATCTCTCGTCTTCATTTCGGCAGGGGCTGTTCTGTGCTGTGATATCTGCTTAACCACTGCAGAAGCAGAGGAATGTAATTGTCTATAAAAATTGTATGTGCTTACAGAACTTGTGACCCACTTTGAATTTTGTCAGGATAAAAAGGGCTGCATGGATATATTGGGATGCTGGTTGTGGGCTACAAGGGTACATGATGAATAAGTTTCTATTCTAAATTCTTTGATGTTCAGTCACTCTCAGCTTTCTTACTCTTTTACCTGCTGGGGTGAAATTTTTCATGCTTGTTCTTTGCCAGCTTTGGGGAAGTTTTAAACTAAAACAATCCAGCCTGATTTGCATGAGAGGACAGTGATGATGGTTTCCCATTATTAACAACAACAAACAATCTTGTTACCTTTTTTCAGTATCCCTGCAGCCAAAACAGCCTGAGCTTTGAACTTACAAGTTACCATGGAAATAGCCCTTAGAGGGAAGTCTTTTTTTCCGTGTGAGGGTTGTTTCTCTTATGTGGGGAAAGGTACAGTCCCCCTCATGAATTTTCTGTGGGCAACAAGATGATTAAAAATTCCTGTTACTCTAAGTACAAAGCACAAACTGGAAACTTCGTGGCTGGCAGCTGCTTTGCCTTCCCTGCCGTACCAGTGTTCAGTATCAGCATTTTCCAGTCTGCTAGAATGTCGAGGATTGAACTCTGCCACCAGCTTTCAGGTATATTCTTGTCATTTCTTAATGCCAAGTGAACGTTCAATACAGAACAAGACACAAGGGACGAACTAATCCCTCTCTGCTAACAGGAGCCTGCGGTCCAGCGGTCAGATCCTGCAGGGTGCTGCTCAGTTCTCTCCCGATGCTGTGGGCGCTGCTCATCAGGTCAGTCGGCAGCGTGCTGGGTGCTGGCACCGGGCAGGATTGGCCCTCACTAAAATACGGGGAAACACGGGATGCACAACGAGAATGCCCTACAGGAACTTAGCTTTTTGCGTTTCGTGAGCGTGGCTCTTGAGTAAACGCTGCCTATGAGAAATTCTGCAGACATCCTATGATAGACAGCCAGGCACTCCAGATACTTCAGTTTTACCATGCTTGATGTGCATCATCAGTGCTGCCTGGCTCCCGCTGGTAGCTGCGAGGCTGGGGGCCCTCCGCAACTCGTTGCTCCTCTGAATGTTGGAACGCGCGAGGCTGCAGTGCGGATGGGTGGTGCTGGCCGGAGAGCCTCGGAGAACGGTGGCTTCCGCTTAACCACTGACGTACAGCAACCTCCTTCTCCCTGATCTCCCTGCTGCCTTTATGCCCACTGACAGATTAACACAAGAGGGAAGGAGCCAGTGGAGTGGCGAATTGAGAGAGGCTCAAAGGTGAAGTCAGAGAGAATCGGACCTGTCTAAGCAAGGAAACAAGGAACGAGCGGGGAGGAGAGAGCAGGCCGGGAACCAGACTCGGGAGGCTGAATCGTGTGTGCATGAGGAGCCTGGTGAGGAAGACTGAGTCGAGACACACAGGGAGGGGAGTGCCACTCTGGGGACCTGAGGGACTGCTTGCGGTGCCAGAGACAGAACACTGCCTGGAGCATCATGGAGTTCAGTGTGAGCTAGAAAGCAACGGCTACCTGAGATGGCTGCTTTAAAGCTGTTCAGGGACTTCGGTACTTCTGCCTGCCTCTCGCTGTGCTGTCCATGCAGATGTAGTCCCCTGATGGGTGAGGAGTTTTGGGGAGGAGGGAGGCTGGGACTGGCAGAGTTGCATTAGGAGCCGAGACTCGGGAAGGGTTGGTGATTGTGGTTTAGAGGGAAGAGAGGGGGGACCGGCTGCCCGAGGCAGCTGGGGTGGAGTGGAGGAGCCCACTGCTTGGAGAGGAAGGCGTGCTAGGCACGTTGGCTGGGCGATTTCCGAGCCCAAACCATTGAGCCTCACGGAACTGAAAAGCAGTGCTGTCTCATACGGCTGAGCAGTCCTGTGCTCATGCCGCTGCTGAGGCCTGACGCTCTGCTCACACTGGTGTAGGGAGCTGCTCCGGGCACGCGGGCTGGTGCTAGCAAGGGAGAGGCCCACGGAGCAGTCGCTCGCTCTGGCTCTGTGTGCTGCAGGCAAGCAGCTCCCTACAGCGACCGCTTGCTAGCTGGGGGGTTGTCCTTTAGCAAGGGTCCCTTTATTAGTAATTGCGGTAGTATTGCTTTATTATGTTATAATTAGGGAAGTGAAGAATGCAGGAAAATAAAAGGCAGTAATTCAGGGTGGAGGCAGGAGGCCCACGTGCCACGGTGATGGGCAAGCACACATCTTTCTCTGCACATCATTACTGGAGATTGATTAGTGACAGGGTGTCATCCCTGAACCAGGGGCATCCTGTGGATACTTCCTTAGCAAAATCCATGCTCTGCCATTGTTGTGAGGAAACTACAGGAGAAGCTAATAATTACTTGCGTGTTTAATGTAATGAAGAAAAGAAAGCTGCAGTACCAACTGTTTTCTGAAGATAGAGATTTAAACCTGGTGCCAGGTTTTCTTTTGTGACGTGGTACCAAGGTGTCCTTACATCACTGAGAAAATAGCTCTCTGTCATGTAGGCTTGCATGGCTTCATCTGTTCTTTAATGGTTTGGCCAGGTTTTGGGTGAAAACAGACTAGAGCATCCACAACATTAGAACCTGTAAAAGTGTACCCTGCCTCTGCAGAAGAAAACTAACAGACCTGTAAACTTATTAGTTTAAAAATGGACACAATCTCCTCATGTTTTAGAAACAATTACTGTCTGTTAGAAGCCCGTTGGTTGGATTTAGTGCTGTGTGCGCACGTGAGCAGTGTCCTGCTGCTGCGTGGCTTTACTTTCCCAACCCAGCGCAGACGGGAGCAATGCCGGAGCAGGCACTGCGGGGCGTTAGGAGGGGACGGTGCTGGCGGGAGTAGCCAGCTCTCCTTAGCACTGGAGAGCTCTCCAATTGACTTCATATTTTTCTTCTTCTTCTTTTTAGGCAGGTTAATTTTTTCTTTTTAAAGTGAGCTGCAAATTAACTGAGTTTCAATCTCAGAAATGTTCACAAAGCTTCCACAAGCAAAACAAGAAAGAAAGACAACAAACAGGTTAGCAGTCTGCTCTGGGAGGTGCATGAAAAAGAAGACACCTCTATCTTTGATCTATATGTACAGTTACAATAGCTGTGGTGTATACCTGATACTCAGAGTCCCACATGGTCCACGTGTAATGACTTGCATAGTCACAGAAATCTAAATGCAGCCTATATTTTTACATTCTCGTTTTCTAGGTTGCTGCCTCCTTAAAAAGAAAACCAAGAGATATTAAAACCAGTCAGTAGTGTTCATCCTCCTCAGCAAAGAGAATGGGACAGAGGTGGCTCACATCAGTGGATTTAACGTCATTAGTCCTTTTTTGACTGAACCAGCAATTTCCAACAGACTTGAGTAAAAACCCAGCTCTGAAATTTTCCTTGAGTTAGACTTTAACAGCCCCTTCCCTCCTGATGATTTTCCTTCTCTCCTTCTCCCAACTACCCGTCTGATTTCCCCTTCCTGAAGAGCCAGCCTCATTTCTGCACCTTTCCACCACAAGTCTTCTGAGGGAGGAAATTAGGTGTTCGCGTGTTCCCTGCTGGGCTCTTCCCTCTGGATGTCAGCAACAGGCTGGACAGTCAGCGGCCTTCCTAACCGTGAAAGCCAAGCCAGCTATCGCAAGCAGTTGCTGGAAAAGAGAAAGGCAGAATTTATTGAGATGGTGATGTACTGAGGTGTGCGTTTTGAACGGTGCTTCAGCCTGAATGCTCTTGATTGCTCAGATACAATAGGCCTGATTTTGAAGAGGGGATGAGTCCTGGGAGCTTCCCTGGGAGTGAGCAGGAGCTGCTGGAGCTCGGTCCCTGTGAAGGTGAGGGTGAGCTCCGTCCCTGCGGAGATCCGGCCCAGGTGGTGCGGAACAATGCTGCAGATGGAACCTGAGAATCAAACACAGCAAGAGCTGAGCCAAGCTTCCATTGCCAGCTCAAATCACAAAGTGTTTGGAGTTCAAACAAGCCTGGATAATTTTTTTTTTCCGGTTAGTTAGTTGTAAGTTTTTCTTTCTTTTTTTGAGATGCAGCTGCTTCAGACTTTAAAGGATTAGAAGCCTGAAATGCTGAAAATCTCACAGGAGAACCTGCTATTAAAATCTCCAGCTCTGAATTGGATGAATATCTGACTCCTTGGGCTCTTATTATTTCCTTTTGAATTTTTCTGTAGTAGGCATTTTCTAGCCAAGTATAAAAGACTGCTATCAGAGGCTTGGCATTTATATCTGAACTGGAGTCAAGTCACCAAGAAGTATCATGACAGCTTGAATCATCCCTCATAAGCTTAACTGAAGGTCTTCGCAGGCATTTGGGTTCATCAGAGCATGGCCAGGAATAAGTCCTGACAGGGTGTCCGTTAGGCTGTGGAATAGCAATTGCATTTGTATTTCTCTGGGTGTATTACTTCACTGTCAGTCAAGGAAGCTGCGCGAGGTGCTGTATAAAATAATGCGGAATGAGTTTCTGCCCTAACTTGGTGATAGTCTTCATGTGAGGCGTTCTGACTGAGGAGACGTACAATGAAACCATGGGGCTGCCGATCAGCAGTGAGGTCAGCTCGCTTCTGAGCTCCAGCTGCCGATGTGTTGCGAGTCGAGCACAGCAGAGCGTGTCTGTGAGGAGGAGCGAGCTTTGCGAGTACTTAGTTACGAGGACCTTCATTCCAACAGGGCGTTGGAAAGTGCGGAAGGACCATAGGGGCTTCACGGAAGTTTTAACAAGCTGGAGGCTTTCTGTGCACTAGCAGGGTATTGGAATGAACATTTTCATAGCGATTGAGAGGTGGTAGAAAAGGTGAAGAGTAGTCTTGAAGATTTTGGAAACTGGTTGAGGAGAAGGCTGTGGAGGTGCTGAAAATAAAGAAAAGGGACATACTTGACAGGAAAGAGAATAAGGAGTCAGCAGGGAAGACTCAAAGAGAGGGGTAAGCAGACAGGATAGGGTTATATTTATCAAGGTGATAACCATAACAATATGTTGGAAGTCTGGCAGTGCTTCCCCTAAGAATACTTGAAACACTGAAAATAAAGACAAGAAAATTACTAGATAATTTCATGCAGGAACACATCCTTCCCAGTTATGTTAAGAAAAGAAGATGGGATAACATAGATGCCTTTCTAAAACGTTTTCCTTTTAAAATTTCTGCAGCAGCAAGGTGATGTAGTAACTGGGGGTCTGGGACACAATAGCTGTAGGTTCCAGATTTCAGCCAGTCCCAGAGAAAGGCAGACAGAGACGCAGAAACTATGCAAACCGGCAAAGAAGCAATCCTTTCAAAAACACCGCATCACCTAAGGGTGCTCAGAAGCCTGTTAAGGTGCATGATGGCTGACCTAGAACAGGTCAGTCCCACTGCTGTCCTTAGACTGTAGGCACTGTACTGGAGATTAAATTCAGTGGTGATTTAGATGTCCATTGCAAGACTCATTCTTCTGTTTCTTGGTACAAGTCTTCATAGTGCTTTTTGGTTACTGCTTGTTTCTTTCTTGAAATTACTTTGGTGTCTCCTGTGATTGTCTCTCTTGACACCTTCTTACATTCTGCAGACACAAGTTGTGATCTGTTTGGCAGTTCTGCAGTTGCTCTGACACTTGAGAGAAACCTTATATGCCATCAGTCACTTCTTGCTGCGTTGAATTTGCTGGCAGACCGTGTGCCGCTCAGACATTCTCTGTGGAATTGGCTTTGTCTTCCCTGGCTTGTGGTTTGGGGACCACCTGTCACAAGCCCTCATTTTAATCCTTTTTTTTTGTGGTTGCGCGGGCAAGATTCATCCCGCCGTAGCGCAGGGGTAGTCTGCAATAACCGGTGTGGATGACTCCGACAGCAAGCCGTGAAACTGTGCCTTGAGGAACCAGGGAAGACCCCGGAGCTAATGCCTGTCGGCAAGGGCTGCAGAACGCCTACCTCCAGGCTATTTGTCCGGATTTCTCTGAGAACAATGTGTGAGCAAACCCTGTGAAGCCGAATGTTGTTCACTGCTTCCGTTTCAAATTACAGCCCTGCCACACAGACTGTAATAAAAGCGGAACTCAACAGGATACAAAACCGTGTGATGCAACAGGGATCAGATCTTGCTCTGATGCCATTCTCTCCATTTCCCTCAAAGTTGCGTACGGCATGAATTTGGCCCTGGAGGTCTAAGATGTCCTGACAACACCCGTGTGAACACAAAGCAGTGAGTTCCGCACGGCGCGGATAGGGCAGGGAGGGGAGGCAGCTGGGACGTGCGCTGAACCGCAAGCACTGGCGTGCACAGTGGAACCGATCGCTTGGAATTCAGGCAAGGGGAAATATTTGAAGAAGATAAAGAGCACACCAAACTGTCACCCTCACGGAACCTAAGCCTTTCTAGAAATTTAGAAAAGTTGAGTTTGCGTAGTATGTTTACTATTTTACATTTCTGCTCCTCAGCCATTAAAATAAGAGCCTCTCTGAATGGTTTCTGAATAGAAACGGAAGGAAAGTGGCCACGTTTCACTATCCTCCTGTGCCCAGGGAACAATGGAGAATGCTGGAGAAGGAGGGTGCCCTCCCTGCCCCGTTCGTTACCAAGAGGTTCAGATCACTTGAAGAAGCATTGGTATTTCTGGATACTTAATCAAAGCTCAGGCTGAACTCTGAACCTATTTCAGCTTGACCGTTACTGCTTATAAGTGATGTTTTAATTTTCATCTAATGCCAAGAAAAGTCTTTTGTTCTCCCCAGCTGGCATCAGAGATAAGGGACTAAATCCCCCAGACATTAAAACATCCAACAGTTCTGTCATGTGTTACTTCAGGCTCCTGCTCAAAGTCTTTCTCTTCTTCCCGACTGATCTCAGATACAATGCAAAATAATCAGTGAGCAAAATAAAAGGGTAGCAATTTAAAGTCTGGCTAACCAGGTTGCACGTTTGAAATAACGAGCGCTATTTGACCTGCATATCTTCGTTAATTCTTAGTGTCTGGGCTGCGTGTGCAGAAGTAGCCATGGGCTGAGTCCATCCCTTGACTTGTTACCTGGGCACTTACACTTCATGAAGACAGAACTCTGGGATGATATTTTATTTGTCTGTTTATTTTACGGAGTCAGTTTTCACAGCAGAGTTCCACTTTGGTATGGTAACAAATTTGTGAGATCTGCTGTAATGGTAGGCAGAAATAACTTGCTGCACAGACAGTCTGGTGGGACAGGAACAGGAAGACATGGCAGAGACAAGTGGAATTGTAAGACTAAAGAACCAGTCTTCAGCTGCTCAAGTGAGGCATATGTTATACATGAATTAATTTGATAATCTCAGCTGGGTGACATTTTCCCAAATGCAGAAGTGTCACCGAATGGAGCGACTCGTTGTGATTGGCACGCTCCCCAGAAGAGGGTGTAGCCAGCAAGGGCTGGTGACACATTAGGTCAGGACTAGGTGCTCTGTTGAGCCCTGAGACTGAAAAAAGGGCTGTGGCAAGCCAGGGCTGAGCGTGCAGAACTGTGTGGGGGCAGCTTGCGCTCTGCCTCTGACACAGCATGTTCTGAACACTGATGGCATTTCTGGTGCAAACACCACGAGTATAAAACCTCCACTCTGCCAGTTTCTCTTTCAATTCAGGCAGTTAAACTGAACCTGAGGCTTTTAGTTTTACTAGCTGAAACACACAATTGATAATCTGTCTCACAATGGAAATGCAGGGCGGACCGCAATAATCACCTTATCCTCTCCACGTGACCCTGAAGTCCAAGGAGCAAGCAGCAGAAGGACAGCCCAGCCATCATAGAGCCGACAGAGTGGCTCCTGTTTTACCTCCAGCTGCTGGTGCGTGGCTGGCACTTCTCTGGCCGGTAGCTGAAATAACTCCAGCAACCTTTGGTAGCCTGAAACAACTCCAGCCGCCTCCGGAGATGTGGCTGGCCCGGGATCAGGAAGCCGATCCTCTGCGCGTGTACCTTCCTGGCCCTGGCAGAGGAGAGAGGGTTCAAGAAAAGAAAATCGTCATAAAATCCAACAAATTTCAAACAAAGGACATGTGGTAGAACATGCTTCCAGCACACAATTGTTTCCTATGGCATGTTGCCTAGTGCTCTGCTAGTAATCCTAAGTACGATAGATGAAGTTTGATATACACAGTGACTGAGAAAAATTGCTGGTTGTCAGAGTATCAGCAGCCATGACCACAGCTATGTTTGTTGACTTCCAAATTGCACTATCATCTTAGTTATTGGTAAACTCAGTGTTGTCTATCCTGATGCCCTCCATGGAAGCATAGCTAATGGCCTTACTGAAAGGATGGGGGCTCAGCTTCATACTCATCGTGCATATTAAACTGTCACTGTAACACACTGATGTACTGCTGTACCTTTTTTGAAGAACAGATGTTCTTCCTCTCTGACTTTAAATTGCTTTGGTTTGAGGTCTTATAGCCAAAAGCAATCAACAGATAAAATCCACAAATGTGCATGTTAGAAAATAAAGATACAATAGAGTACAAGGAGCATAAGCAATTATTCACACTAATGGAAATAACAGAATTGCGAAAGGGAATATCAGCTTTAGTATTCTGAGGTTCAACAGCAAGGCTAATCTTATGTAAACTTTCCTTCATTTTGCATCTCTCCAGACTTTCTAATGTAGGTAATTATTATATTTACCTTAATTGAAGTTAGTCTTCCCTTGAGCAGGAGGCTGGACTACATGACCTCCAGAGGTGACTTCCAAGCACTTTTTCTTCTCCTATTATTCTGTTTTACAAGCAGAATAACTGATACAGAGACTGAATGCCTTACACACATAGTGAAGTAACAGGAAACACGGAACAGATTTCAGAAGATCTGATGCTGACGCTGTGTCCCTCTGCGCGGGAAGGGGGTAGCCAGGAGTGGCAGCCGAGGGGCTGTGTCAGACCTGCCTGAATTGGGGAGCGAAGGAGAAGTGGCTGGAGGTGGTGGTGGCCACTGGGATGACGTGATCACCTTTTTGTTAGGGCGATGGGGCAGCAGCCAGACAACGCACTGAGGGCCAGCAGGGTCACCTGAACTTACAGACCCTGCACACCCAGTGCTCCAGATCCTGGAGGCACGTGATTGACGTTAGCATCTCAAATTTCATTTTTGTTTGCTACCATAAAAGTAAAGCCAAAGATCGTGAAAATGTGATCAAGATGGAAGTAACATAGGACAGTCTGCCTGAGCCTGCAGGGAGCCTGGAAGCTGAGAAGCTCGGAGTTTTCTTCTCTGAGAAATGCCACGGATGGGTTAATTGCTATCAGTCAGAGCCTGTGCCCCCAGCTCTGTGCATGGGATTAATGAAGATTCATCCAGCCCAGCGTGCCCGGTGTGCTCATTTCTGTGTTCCGGGCGGCACCTCTGCTGCTGAAAGCTGCGTCTGTGGCGGGAGGCTGCAGACACGCTGTGGGATCCGGCTCGGTCCCAAGCTTCCCATCAGGGCATCCATGTGTCCTAAAGCACAGGGGAGAAGGAACACAAGGCCGATGCGTGTAGGCCGTCACGGCGGGGCAGTGCCTGCCGCATGTGGATGTGAGCGGCTGTCATCTGGAGCCGGGAGCCTGCCTGCACACTGTTAAGCAGTACCTTAACTTCAGCAGAACTGGAGGTAGAAGCATGACTAACAGATTAAATAGGATAAACTAAGGTAACTCTGGTTACTTTGGTTACTGAACTCTTTTATTTCCTTAAGAGGTTATAAATAACTCAGCTGCCTAGAACAAAATCGATACAGCCCACTACAGAAACTTTTCTGAGAATTAAACAAAACTTAAGAAGGGGGGTTGGACTAGATGACCCACAGAGGTCCCTTCCAACCCCTAATATTCTGTGATTCTGTGATGCTGTGAAGGGAGAAAGGACTTCAAAATTTCCCAGATCGATAGTCTCAATGGGAGAAATGGTAATAAAAGTCCAGGTGACATTGACACAGTTTCATTCATGGACTTTCAATGAAAAGAGTGACATCTGAAATATGTAGATAATTTACTTTCTAAATATACTAGGTCAGCATTTATGTAGGCAAAAGAAAAACTTCAGGCTTCCATTGGGAAAACAAATAATGTGATTGAATAACATCTTGGCTGGGCAAATATCTGCAGTTTAATGAGAGATCAGTATAAACTCTTACAGAGATTTATTTATATGCTGGAACGTTTCCACCAGGTTGCACACGCTGGAGAAATTGTAGGAAGGAAGATCATTTGGAATCTCTTTTGCAATCCTGTACACAAAGAGCCTGGGCAGACTAAGACTTCAGTAAAGTATTTTGTTAAATGTTACAAAATACAGAGTGATTGGTAGCAAATTATAAATGTTACCAAAGCATTTCTCACTGGACTGAATTACTTGCTGGAATGAGAAACATGAAGTTCTCCCTGCAAGGGCATTTCTTGGGAACAGGCAATTTCAAAATAGCTCGCAAAGCCATAAAGGGGTAGATTCTGTCTAGCATCCGAGATGTACTGAGCACTGAAGTATTTATGAGGGAGGTAATTAGGTGGTTAGTGAATAAAGAGTAGAAGGATGAGAAATCCACAGCTAAGGTACGGACTGATTAGTTCTCTGTTTTGTACTTGCACGTTCTTGTGAAAGGGGGGTTGATGAAGAAAGAAAAAACATCGGTGTCACGTAGGATTTTGAACATCTTAGTAAGAGGATTTAAGGTTTATGATTAAGGTTTTGTGGGTTTTTTTTCTTCAGTACAGTTTGGTTTCCAGAATTTCATATTGCTTTCCTCCGAGGCTCCAGAGCTGCACTCACTAAAGATGTGCGTGGCAGAGTTCACGGTGCACAGTGTACCTGGTAGTGTGCTAGGAATAACTGATCAATGGACTGGCTTAGCGAAACCCTTTGCTTTCGAAATGTTAAGTGAAGCAAATGTTACAGTCTAGCTTTATTATATAGATCCTGAAATATGAACAAAATAAAGAACTGCTTTTCATCTGTACGAAAAGAAACCTTATTGGATTTTTCCTCAACTTTGTTTTGTTCTTCAGTTAAAATCTTCATCCATGGGCTGAAAGGTCCCTTTTTTCTGCTTTGCTGCATCATTTTGTTTTTCATTTAAACCGTGCAGAGAACTGACTAAGCTAACACGGTCCAGGAAAATGAAATAGAAGCTCTAGACCTAGGCTTGCTCTGCCGATGAGCAATTGAATCGCTGTGGCCTTTAAAGTATCTAGCTTGGGTTCAGCAGGAGAGAGGAAAAAGAAAGAGGAAAGATTTCTGCTGAAAACAAACTGGAAAGAATTTGCTTTGCAGCGTTGGGTCAGGTACGTGCTGCTGGTCGGGCAAGGCTAATTAAGTTCTAAACAAGACAGATTTTGTTGATACAGACTACATTATAGTCTGTGGCGTCTTCTAGAAGGCCTGTGGTCTCATTAGCACGACAAAGGAGCAGTTGCACAGTTTATATTAAGCGTAAAGAAGAAGAATTCTACCTTTAAGTGTCAAGGCTAAATTTTTATGTATCTTATTAAGATACCACCCCACCCTTGCCACCCCCTGGATCTTTTGTGACTCTTTCCCCGTATTCTCTTTTGTTTGCCTAGGCACGTACCTGACACGGCTGCTACCACAGCAATCACCGCTGTGCGCACCCACCGCGCTCTGACGAGGCTTTGACCATGGGCAGTGACCCGCGCTCCTGCCTGCTCGAGGAAGGCTGGCTCAGTAAGGGCATGGTGAAGAGCGGGACATGTGCCACAGTTCCCTGAGTGGAACTATCTGGGGTATCTGTTGTGTTTCCCTTCTCAGATACCATGTTAAAGAGAAAGTGTGGGAAAAGTGAGAAATGGGAATTGTTAGTAAGTGTTTGTTTTCTGGCATTGTAAGTATAAACCAGTTCTTATGAGCTGGAACGACATCATGCAGGAGCAACAAGGTGCTGCTTGTGGGTGGGTGATGCAGTGGGCTTTTCAAACCAATTCATCATCTTGATTTGAGGACGATAGTGCCAGACCAGCAGTGGATGAGTAAACATGACAGGTTTGCAAATAACAGTACAGACCTGTATCTGATAAACGCTTTCTGTTCTACAATTTCCAGTGGCACTACAAGTGTGAGCCAGCTGGCTGCTGTTTTCTTCACCTTGCCTGGGTTTTTTGCCCAACGGCATGAGAGGCCTGTGCTTCTTCACACTGTGGACTTCTTGGGAGCTAAGAGTGCAAAAGAGTTGCTGGACAAATTGCCCTCTGTGAAGTTTGCTTTTAGAGTGTCCTTGAAGTACTTTATCAGACAACCACGTATTATTTTTCCAGCTCACTGTAGAGAAACATTCATGCCTCATCTACCCACATACCAGCTTTAATAGATGTTCAGTTTGCGCTAGGCAGGACTTCGTCATCGGACGAAATTATCCAACAGACTGATATGGGATACACCGTTTGTCACCGCTGCTTCCATTGCTCCTTAGTTAAAGCAATCTTGTGACACCTAAATTAAAGAGATTACTTTGGAGAGACACTCTTCCCTGCACCAGCCCCCAAATGAAGATTACTTTCTTTAACGACAGCACATTACAGAGCAATGTGCTTGGCCTTAAGGGTTCTTATGGGTGTGGGGTGCACAAGAATAAAACCAGCCAATCCATTCACATGGGGCTGGGACTCTTGCAACAAGAATGGCCAGGCCACGTGAAACCAGTGTGGTGGTAACTGGTATGGATGGATGTGAGGATTCCTCCAATGCTGGACTACCCTATGTGGGCTGGTACTGGTGTTTGCAGATTCTCAGGCGGATCTAGGCAAAGGACAGCAGAGAGTGGAGAGAGGATTGCAGCCATCGTCATGCCTAGCCCTGGGGAAACTGCTGGTGCTAAGATCCTTATTTCCCTCCCTACCCCTTCACCCTTCTCCAGTATTTTTTCCAGCTTATTTCCGGAAGCCGTTTCAACCCTCTCAGCAGTGAACAGAGATGGCATGGAAGTTCTGGGATGATATTCCTTGGAAATGTAACCTAACAAATCACATTGCAACTTAAAACCAGTGCACACTGGAAGAGGCAACAGCCGTGGCTCATGGGCAACTGACTCTGGAAAGATCGGGGAGCCCCACTGGAAGAAGGTATGAGCTGGCTGTCCTTAGAGACAAGGAAAGCCATATACATTCAGTTTACCTTCCGCTGAAGTTTGCCATTGTTCCTATACATAAAACCACCAAAGATTTCACCAGACTATATTACACATCAAATGTAGAAGTACAAAGTCATCTTGCTGTCAGTTGCTATCACTCAGGGAGTTTGAGCCCGCCACACACCGCTGGTGACAAATAGCCTGCAATTGTTCATCTCTGTTCCCTGGGGTGCTTTCCCTGACAATGGGATGACTCAACTCGGTAATGTTGACTAGATGAGCACATGATTTCACAAGAAAATAATCAGTCACTTTTTTAAAAAGGGCAAATTTATGCAGCCACTTGGAAGAAAAAGGCAAAGTGCAGCCTAAAATTCCTTTTATTTACAGTGGGAAATGAAGCATGAGTAAGATGATTAGAACTGTAATTAAACAATAGAGTCAAATCCAACATACAGAAGGAGAATCTCCAAAAGACAGCACAGAAGAATCCTAAAGTATTTTTTCCACTGCAAGCCCTAGCAACATCCCTCCTTAATTTTGATCTCTAACAAGAAGCTATCTCCAAAAGCCCCTCTGTTTACCCTTGAATAAAAGCTGGGCCTCGGGAAAAGGTCCAGCTAATTTTCTCACTAAAAAGATACTGCATACATAGTGCATGCATGGATACTGAAATTTGAACTTCCTTACAAATGGGAAAAAACAATTTTCGAAGTATGGCAGGGAAAACCACAGAGGAGATTCTGTCTGCAGCCAAGTAAAGCTTGAGTTTGGCTCCAGTCCTGAATTGTATCCCTTTGTGTCATTTGCCAAACACCGTCTCAGTTCTCCAGATGCTGCTAACATCCTAATATCATACTGCATTTTAGTACCGTCTCTGCTCTCCTTCCTTGTATTATTATGCAGTTCTTGGCACGTTTGCAATAGGTCTCCTAAACCCACATCCGAATTCACTCTGATAGGTTTCAGTGGCTTGCTGAGAGGCAGATAATCCTCCCTTTGTCACTATGGATTGAGTCCTGTCTCAGAAAAAGAACAACTCCATTTCATCAAAGAAAAATGGGAATAAATTTGCCACTGCTAACAAGCTTGACTGGGTCAGAGCTTTGTGTGCTTGAACAAAGAGTTTAGGACTCTGAACCATGTTGGTATTGCAAAGGATATTCTATTCAGTCTCTCTGCCATACATATTGTAATGCACTGGATCACTTGTATTTTGTTAGATCATGTCTTACGCTAGAGGAGGAGTACCCATCAGGTCCTTAGGGAGTACCTGCTCTGCTTTGGGTAGAGCTCTCTGTGGTCGCTTTTTCTGTCGTGTAAGAGGTCTCAGTGCCCCTGCCTCTTCCAGATGTAGCAAGACAGCCAGCCGAATGCAGCCCTCGGCTAACCTAGCGCAGTGCGGAGGGGAAGACAGCCATTCCCAGCTCTCCGTCATCGATTCGTTCACCCAGAGCTTTAATCCAGCGGGGAGCCCAATGTGCAGTGGAAGCTCTGTTAAAAAAAAAAAAATTCTGGGAAACAACTTTCCCACTTGACAGCAGGGCAAGGGAGAATAGTTCTGTGTCCTCAGGGAAGCCCAGGATCTGTGATGTTTGAAGACTGAGGAGCTTTATTCTTAACAAACAGAGATAGACACATACTGCAAGACATTATCTGCAGAGATTTGTTTGAAACTGTAAACACATCTGCTTTGGCCTTCCTCAGACTTCTCTCATGGTCCCATTCCATGAATGTTCATGCAAGTGAGTTCTCAGTAGCACGGCTCTTTGCAAAAGTCAGATTTATATCTATTTTCTCAAGTTCATGCAGCAAGTAAATTTTATATGAGCATGCCTTGTGATGTTCAGGGAGACTGTTTCTATTCAGGGGTTAGAAACGATGCCACTTACTGGTAAGACCACTCAAAAACAAGAAGTGCAGCTCAAATTGCAAGGTAATAAGAAGAATCTTGTAGCATAATTTTGAAAAAAACAATGCATCTGAAAAACATCACAATCTGCTCCTAGCTATTCACTAGAAAAGAGAAGAAACTTCACTGTGTGAACTTACTTGTTACGAAAGTATTCAGTTCAGTTCCAAGAGCAACAAACCAGATGAAACTATGTGTTCACCAGTTAGTTTCCAAAACTCTGCTGGAAGTGGATATAAGTGTCAGGCGATGTCATCAGGGTTGTTATGATGACATTTTGTTTTCTTTCCATTAAAAACATCTAGCCACAACAGCTGCAAAGGAAAAAAAAAACCCACTTTACTCAACATTTCCTTACCTCATGTCTCCTTAGTGATTTTCCATCTCTGCAAGTGATGCTTTAATTAACTGAAAACCTGACTCGAAGCAGGTTGGAGGTGCTGTCCCACAGCCCCATCACAGCATGGCTAGCAGATTATTAATCTAAAGCAAAACAGCACAACCGGGGAGTCTAAAAACACCAGGACACCTGAGTTGCTCCATTTGATTGTCGTGTGTTTGGCGGAGGAGAGGGATGGTCCCTGCATGCAGATTGCTCGTTGCCTGTTTGTACTCACAGCCTCTTCTGCCGTGTAAAACCTTTTAAAGGGGAGATCAGGGATTAGGCTGGATTTTGGAATTACTTTAGTAGTATTGCCTCAGAGGCAGCACATGTTGTGCTAGTCCTGCGACTCCTTCAGTAGTACCAGGGATGAACTAGTTGTGTTTTGTCAAGCGTATCTCTTGATGTCCTACGGTGTGGAAGACATCACTGCAGTACGGCGCTGGCAACCAGGTGTTAGGAACCACTGCACTTGACCCAGACACATGGCACTGAGATCATCGCTGTCCAGGGGCTGTCAGCAGAAAAAGTGTAAGAAATAGTACAGTTTTTTTCATAAGGTATTTTCCAAGCCTTCAGGTAAAACCCATTAGTTGCATAGTATTGGTTCTCTTAGCAGAGGCTGTAATTACGATGCTGCAACCCATCACATAAGGACACTAATACCACCACATGGTATCTAAACTCACTTTAAAAAATTTCCGCTGAAGGGCCCTTTAGAGTAAGGACAGTTCCAAGGGTTAAAGTAAAGTTTGCAGGAGCGCATACCCGGTTCTGCTTTCATGCTTCTCAGCAGCCTCATATTCCCTGAATTAAGCTACTTTTAAATTTTTCTTCTCAGGGAAGATACTTCAGAATCTATTTGTGGCAGTCAAAATTCTGAAATATGGGAAAAATCTGTGCTCCCTAAGGCTATTTCTTGAGACTGCTATTTCTTGAGTATCATTAAAGTGAGAAAAAACAAGTCCTGAAGGCCAAGTTCATGCCTGGCGTCATTCAGCTGACCTTAGCGTCAGTGCACAAGCAGTGCACTTGGCCATGCTCATACATTATGCTGTCTGCTTACGAAATGACAGCATCCAGCATCTGGGCAGGACTGCACGCATACTGACAGGAACTGGTTACTGGATTCTATCTAAACCCACCATCTCGATGTATTTCTGGCACCGTTCTCTTTGTAACACTTGTAAACGAGGCTGCCTTTGCAACAGCCCCTTCGGCACTCACACGCCAGGAGCTTAGCCGTGTGGGTGTCTAGTAATGCCCCCTCCCATCCTTCACTCAGTAAAAATGGCACATTAAATAGTTTTTTTCTCAGATGCTTCCCAGACAAAATGTAATTGTCATCTGCATTAGATAAGATCTCACAGTTCTGTTGATAGGGATTTATTGTGGCAGACTTTAGCTGCCTGTTGAACACTTCCTAAATGGTGAGTGACTGATGAAAATGAGATTACAGGAATTCCTTGGTGTGGGACACACCAGCCCCACAATTCAGCTCACCTTTCCCTGCAAACGAAATATCTTCAAACTCGTCTCCAGACTGCAAAATAACATTAGAAATCCACGCTCCTATCAGTATAAAGCCTGTCAGCAACCTGACCAATTCAATGTCTGGGGGTAGCACCGCTGCAAGTAAGTCTGATGGGGGTTTCCGTATGAACGGCAGAATCAATGCCACTGTAAGGAACTCAGTCCAAGATCAAAGGAATTGCAGGTTCCTGTATACAGAGGGGTTTCTGTAATAAATGTGACTTAAAATGACAGAAGAGAATCTGTAGCCTGAAGATGCTGTGAGCTGTGCTTAGAAGTTCAGTCAAGGCTGCGACATTGTCTTGGTGGCCTTGTACAAGACACTCCCTGCTCTGCGTCAGTTTTCTTCCTCCGTCAGATGGGGTTTTAACACACTGAGTGCCCTTGTGGAGGACATTCAAAAGCCTCTGTCCAAGAAAAATACTCACCGAAGCCGCTCTTCTAATGGGTGCAGGGCTGATCCCTTTGGATGTGCCTACAGAGTACATGAGTGCCAGAAGCAACGTACTGATGTTCGGTGGGGCTCTGCCTGGCTCAGGACACACCTGAAGTACCTCGGCAGCACACGGCGCTGCTGTGAGGCGTACGGACCTATTTACAACCAACGTTGCAAAGGAGAGGCCTTCAAGAATGCCTTCTGCTCAGCTGAGATGCTGCAGCCCTTCAAGGGAACATGCGGCATTGCAGTGACACGTCCTTCTTGTTCCACTTCAACACAACAAGCTCTGTCGGAGGCAGGAGTTACTGGTGCTCCACCTCATGCTTTAAAAATTCTTTCCTGGTACCTGGAAAATCCAGCTGTTTCTTTCACTGTTCTGCCTCCAGTTTACTACAGCAGCTGTGTTATTTCTTGTTATGGAATGCTCTGATGGAGCTAACGCAGTGGATTCTGATTTTTTTAAGCTAATGCAGTGGAGTTTGATTTTTTTAAAGGGTTCCAGCCGGTTACAGCTTTGATTAATTCTATAAAACGCAGCTCAACCTTGTCTTAGCAAAGAATCTGATCAAATGTGACTTTTCTAAATACCATCTTTGAAAACAAGCAAGTAGAGCAATACAGAACAAACAAAGCTCAAGGATAGGTGAAATAGCCTCTTTTTAAATCCTATTCATCATCAGTCTGGGTAGTTATAAGATCCTTTTTTTATGATTTCATCCTGCTCTGCAAATACACTCAAACTTGATTTGCTAAGCTCAACTCTGTGGCCTAGTTCTCTGTTAGTTGCTTGCTTTTAATTCCTCCCTTTGTTTCATCTCCTCAGGTTCAGTAAATACTGATTTTGGTAGAAGCTGCAGACACAGACCTGAAGGATCCAAAAAGGAACAGCAAACCTGCTGCTGCGTCAGGTGAGAGGCAGCGAGCTCTGTGTTGTACAGCATCTCCCCCCTTTACAGCATACCTACGGTAAAGGTGGGTTAGAACTGCCTTGACTTTCAAATTTCCTGCAAATGAAGCCGAGTCAATATGTGTCTCCACTGTGAGGATTTACCAGCCTCAGCAGCTCAGTGCTGCTCTGGACATTGCCCATGGCTCCATCTCGTACTTGAGAAAAGCTCCCTGGAAGAAGTCGGCACCCTTGATTCCTTGGGATTCCTGCTCAAAACTGATCTCAGTGGCATCTTAATTATTAGTTTGGGAGTAAACTGTGCGGGTGATAGTGTCTGGCTGAGAAATGTGTCTGTTACTCCATGTCTTCTACTTCTCATCTCAACATGCTTATTTCTTCCCTCATTTTTTATTTCTTGCCTGCTGTGTATGAACTTTCCTTTGGGAAGAGGAGCAAAAAGTGTTGTTGTTATATGTGTACATTGTGCAGTGTTGTGGATGATCCCACCCAGTTTATTATTAACGTTGGAAACTATCACCATCCTTCTGCAAACCCCAGGAGAAGCTACCAGGAAAAAAAAATGACACTGGATTGCAGCACAAATGCAAAGCCCTAATGAACGAGCGCTGCCCCCACTAATTGCGGTGGAGAGGCCTGTGTGCAGGTGCTGCTTGGCACCCAGCAATTACGCCAGCTGTGTGTCTCCTCTTATCTCAAAGTGAAGCAGTGTGGTTTTGTATAAGCAGCAGAAATTAATGAGTTGCTTTCTTTTAAGAGCATGCTGTAAGGGGTATAAGGACTGCAGTGCTGGTGGGCAGGGTCTGTCCGGCCCCATACAGCTTGGCTTTGCCACCAGCTGAAGGATGTCAGAATATCTCTGCGATCCACTTTTTCCTTCTTGTTATCGGTAACAAACATTGTTTTAATCAACACCTCATGGAGTCTGAGGGCCTTTCTTGCTGGGATCTGTAACAGCTGCTTGCACCGTGCGTTACGCTAATATTAGCTCTTATGTGACAATTAAAAACTGTAAATTCTCAGGCTCGATCCAAGGTCATCCTCCTGGAGTAGATTTCTCAGCCCTTTCAGGGTTTAGATCGCAGTGAAGACCTGGGGAAGCTCTGCTGCCCTTGGGTTTGCGAGAGGTGATGAATATTCACTGCAGAGGCAGCAGCAGGCGAATGGCAGCTGGAGCAGTTCTTCAGGATCAAGCGTGGGTATCCACGAAAGGCAGCAGCATGCTTTGAAATGGAAATATAGGAAAAACAGATAAAACAGGTATTATTAGTTCTGTTAAGTGCCTGTACTAAGTATTAATACAAGGGTGTGTATCATTTCACGAGGGTGTGCAGTGATAGGCCAAGGGGGAACAGCTCTAAACTAAAAGAGGGCAGATTTAGATTAGATATTAGGAAGAAATTCTTCCCCATGAGGGTGGTGAGGCCCTGGCCCAGGCTGCCCAGAGAAGCTGTGGCTTCCCCCTCCCTGGCAGGGTTCAAGGCCGGGTTGGATGGAGCTCTGAGCACCCTGGGCTGGTGGGAGATGTCCCTGCTCATGGCAGGGGAGTTGGAAGCAGATGAACTTTAAGGCCCCTTCCAACCCAAACCTTTCCATGATTCTATGGCCAAACGTGCCTCCAACTGCCTTGTGTCAGCAGGGAACACCGCTAGCCTGTTACCCATTGAGGGCAATTCTTCTGCCAAAGCCCATGGCGTTACGCGTTGACGAAAAAAGTGATTTTTTTTTTTTTTTTTTTTTTTTTTTTTTCC
>Ga0065711_1030200_pt1 | contig 33344 bp, 34 predicted proteins | sample Hoacrofraction12_FD_59098 | JGI IMG/M metagenome (GOLD analysis project Ga0065711, IMG submission 59098) | Hoatzin crop microbial communities from Cojedes, Venezuela - Epithelial fraction 12 v2 (version 2) | ecosystem: Host-associated > Birds > Digestive system > Esophagus > Crop | place...
CATTCCTAAGGTCCCCTCTCAGCCTTCTCTTCTCCAGGCTGAACAAGCCCAGCTCCCTCAGCCTCTCCTCGTAGGAGAGATGCTCCAGTCCCCTCATCATCCTCATAGCCCTGTGCGGGGCTCTCTCCAGTAGCTCTTCAGTATCTCATCGGTAACAAACAAGAGCTGATGCAGACTGAAGCTGGTTGTGGATGTTGTCCCCACACTGTGCGTGTTTGATGGCTCGCTCTGTCCGTTCGTGCTTTGAATAGGCAGAAGGCATTGCATTTGGTTGAACACAATTCAGTGTGTTGAAGTGGTTTCTCACAGACTGCTTTGCAGATTTTTGGTTTTGATTTATTGGGTCTTTTTCTGCTCCAGCGTTTGGTTGTTTGTTTTGTTTTACCGGTGGAGTTTATTAAATTTAATACTCTCTTAGGTATTTCATTTTCATGCACGTATTCTGCTCCTTGGTAAAGACGCACAAATGTAGAGGTGAAACGATGATTTGGTTAGAAAAAGTAGGTGACAAAGATCAGAAAGAAAAGGGCTGCTAGAGGGATGCAAGATTGTGGGGTTTACTTCCCCTCATATTCCCTGTAAGTGCATATAACCTGTACTATGTTTCCCCAAGTCTCGCTAGAAGAGGGAGAAGTTACAGATGCCCTGCAGGTTATAGATAGGAAATGATATTACAGTTGAAGATCCCCATATGAGCAATTCAAAATTAGAAGCATCATAATGCATCATTCCAGACACTGGACAACAAAATTTCCATTTTAATCTCTTCTGCAGCACTGTGATAACTCAGTGATTATTAAAAAAAAAAAAAAAAGTCAAAAAATTGTTTTGCCCTTGAAGAATGTGGTATTGAGAAATCTTCCTTGGGCCGCTCACTGGGGCTGACATTCAGAGAAATACAAGACTGCCATCAAAGCCTTTTGTTTAGCTTGTGTTTAGTCTTTTCCTCTTATCTGTGGGTTGTGTTTTTTGGTTTTCTTGGGTTTTCTTTTGCTTTTTATTGACAGAAAAAAGGATGAATCATGGTTCTTGGAAGCAGAAAACAGGCTGTTTGATTATCACTGCTGGGAGTGCTCTGTAGTGAAACTGTGGGTGAGGGAGTAGGTGGTTCTACTTCTGCTCGTCTTGCAACTCCTAAATGCGATCGTAAACAGCTGAATTTGTGTCAGGCTTGCAACTCTGCTGCTAACTACACCCACCTCAGTTTGGGGTACATGCTTTATCATCAGTATGGGTTAAAAGACATCTCTGGGAGGGGTGAGATCTGAGGTCATTCCACATCTTCTTGAGCGGCTGCTTCTGGCCGCTGAAGAGTGTGTGCACATGAAAGTGTGCTGTTTTCTATGCTCACGATCTGTTTACTTTGTTTCTAGGGCTCATCACAATAAAAGAAGCCCATGATATAGAAGCCAGGCTTAATGAAGTGGAAAAGCTTCTGAAGACTGTTATAAACATGCCCTGGAAGGTGAGTAAGCCAAGTTCCACATTTAGCCCAGCTTGACTCCTCCTTGATGGTGACACGCACTCTCATGCAGATTAGAAAGTGATGGGGCTTTGCCAAACTCTAAAAGGAGCAGCAAATTATTGGGCATCGTGGAGAAGTGCTGAGTGCCAGAACCCTGAAATGATGCCTCCAGGCTGTTGCTTGTAATACGTCTTTCTGTTGTACTATGAAGGGGTGGAAAGGGTGAAGAGGGACAAAGGAAACTAGTGGTAAAAACGGATGTCTGTTTCTTTTTCTCTTTTTAAGTATTCAAGATCTGAAGTCGTCCTCACGTTCTTTGAGAGATCTCCTTTGGACCAAGTTCTAAAAAATGATAATGTCCATAAGATTCAGCCAAGCTTTCAAAGTCCAGTTAAAATATCAGGTAACAGTTGTTGGTTTCCTACACTTGACACAAGAATTACAAAATCGAAATGACTTTATTTGCTGTTCCCCTTATTCTTTCTCCACCAGCAATTGAAAAGATAGTTCTCCATAGTCGTCTTTATAATATAAAACATACAATTAGCCTTGACATAATATGCAACGTGCATTCAGGCAGTAAAGTGGCAGATGAAATTGAAGACTGATAAACGCAACAAAATGGGTGTGAGGACAATGCAGTCCTCATTATTGTCATGTATGATAGTGCTGTTACCATTTAGGAAGGAGACTTTGAGGCTATTGACACAGTTCTGTGAAAATGTAAGCTCAGTGGCAAGGGGTGAGCGAAAACAGCAGTGAGAATATTAGATATTATTAGGAAAGGAGAGGAGAAGAGGAGAAAGGAACACCACCACATCTTGAATACAGTGTGTGCAGTTCTGGTCTCTCCATCTCAGAAAGGATATTCTAGAATTTAAAAGCATACAAATAAAGGACAAGGATCCAAATCGTTGAACAGCTCCTCTAAGAAAAAGCTTGAATAAAGAAGGACACTTCAACTTTGAGAAGAGATGGCAGAGCGGGGATAGGATGGAAGTCTACAAAGCTGTGAATAGGAGGAGGTCCATGACCCTGTACTTCTCATGAAACAAGAACTATACGTTATCCAATAATGTTGACAGACAACAGGCTTTAAACAAACACAAGAAAGGTTATAGTCCTGGGTTTTTCCCATACAGAGCACAGTTAAGGAGTGGACATCGTTGTCATAGGCTATGGTGGAACTGAAAGCATAAATGACTTCAAAAAGGAACCAGACAGGCAAATGGAGGAAAAGTACATTGACACCTGTCACAGGTGGAGGACGTAGGAAGTTTCTAAATTATGGATTGCTAGTAGGTAAAATGGAGAGCGGTATTACTCTGTCCTTGCCTAGTCTTTCGGCCTTTCCCCTCTTCGTCTTCGACTGCCTGTTGTTAAAAGGTTTATGAACTTTTGCTGTGCCTGGTTTTGTATTTCTGTACTGAAGCATTTTATCTGAGCCTAATGGAAACTGCTGGTTTTGTGTCACCAGAAGAATTTATTTCAGAGAGTGAAAAAAAGTGAAATGCTACATAGTCCTCCAAGGTGCTTAAAGTGTTTAGCATGAAGTTGGTACCAGTTTTCATAGGTACCCACAGTGTGTTGGTTAATGGCCAGTCGGTGTGTCAGCGTGCTAAAGGTGTAAACCATGTGTCTCAAGGATCCATCTTACACACTGGGCAGGCTTTTTGTAATTGATGCTGAGCTCTGGTTCTGAGTGAACTAGTCCTCTGTTAAATAAATGTTCTTTAATTAAATGGTCAATGGTTTACGAGCCCACCAATAACTGTGTACAAGTGTACCACGCTGTACCGAGCGCCAGTGAGAAGCGCGGTCGTGCCAGCCCGTCTGGGCTGCTGCCTTCTTGCCGGGCCCCCGAGCCCAGGCTGCAGTGCAGCACAGGGATTGTGACGAAGAGCCCCTGGGGCCCTGCTGCAGAGTGGGGTGACGCAGGTCTGGCTTCCTGCGAGACGGGAGCCAACATGTGTGTCTCATGCCCCGTCTGTGCCTGGAGAGGTTGGCATGATGTCCTCAGTCAACGTGGAAACCTCAGGTGAAATTCCTTATGCATATGCTCCTGACGTTAGTCAGCTTCCAAAGGCTGAACGTGGATACTGTATGCTGTATGCATACCAAACTACATGCTGTAAAAATGTTTCAAGGGGTGGCTGCTGTCAGTGATACCTTGTTCTTTTTGCAAACAGGCGAATACCAAGAATAAATGTGTTTGGAATCACGTTGGTTAGAAACTGCAGCATTACTCTGGCTTGGGGCTTTTTTGTGTTTGGAAGGATTTCGTATAATTTTTGTGAGGGTGTGTGCTCCCTTAGGGTACGCATACTCTGTGTGTGCGTGACCGAATGTGTCCCATGGTGGGTGCAACGGTGAGAAGATGGTCGAGATGAACCTAAATTCAGAGCGAGGGTGCCTGGCTGACGGACAGAGGCCAGCAGCAAAGGGAACCCTCCTGCCAGCCGGTACGTAGAGAAGCTGTGGAAACCACGTTAGCTGAAGAATAACTTGTTTTGGTTTAATTCTAAATTAATTTTCGTAGAGATGAGGCATACCTAATTAATTGGAGGAAGATTTTCTTACCTATGCAGCTATCCAAAAGCATCTTGTGGTAATTAGTTATCGTTTAAGTGATTGCTGCAAAGAATTTAAGAACATGGGCAGGAATTGGATGACAATTGGTATTTGCCTCATCTGAGTGTTGCACGCTGGAAATGGTTTCGGTGTCTGCTGGCGGTGTCAGTAGATGGCAGTAAAAGTTAACATCTGAAAGGGTTCACACAGCAATGAAATGCTCCAAGTCTTCGGTCATGTCAAGGACACGAGGAAAACACTGTGGCATTCATGTTAGGCAGTTTTCTACATGGCTTGCAGACTTAGAAAAGCAGGCAAAAATGTTTTGTATTCTCTGAAAATACAAACTGGCCCCTCCATGGTCCTGTTCAGAGTGGTAGGTGATGGGGAAGATAGAAGGGGCCGCCCTCTTGGATAAAAGCTGAGTTTGAATTTGTGGAGTAAATCTTCGTCCATAGTCTGATGTTGGCTCAGGATGAGTCATGAGTGAAGTGTGATTCTTCTGGGATTCAGTGTTTTTACCACCCCCAAATGTATTCTGCTAAAGTGAGTCGCAGTAAATACAGACTGAAAGTCAAAGATGACTTTCTCAAGAAAAACATGGGAGTGAGTTTTGGCTTCACCTTAATGTAGGAACGTGTAAATGTGCACTTTCAGAAATTACCTCCCTTCTCTCTCCTGCTCATTCCTTGAACTGTACGTAGAGCTGAAATTTGTTTGTTTGAGGGTTCCTTGTATGTAAGTTTTGTGCCTACCATATTTTCTGCCACAGACTAATTTCCTTTTGTTTGTGCTGGTAATGCAAGGCTGTAACACATGGTCCTTGTACATTAAGGCAGGTCATGAGTCTTCCCACTGAAGTCAGAGCTGATTTATATAGAGATGTATGTTCATTTGTGGTGGCCCTAGCTTCGTCTATGATGGTGTGTCTGAAAGAAATCCTTGTGACTTGCCTAGTGTGCCTTTCCATGTAGCACAGATGTGGATTGACTTCTCATTCACAGCAAATACTATTCTTTAATTATAAACTCTCCCCATGGTAATAGGTCAGTGGAATTAGGTGTAAATTTTAGCTGTTCTGGATTGGGGGCTTCTTACACAGCGAGAAACAAGTAAGCAGAGTTGAAGGCAGCGTAGAAGATGGTATTGCTTTACGTGACAAAGATTGTGGTTGAATTAAATTGGAAGGTCGCTTTTTGTTTCCTTTTTCCTGTCTTTCTGATTTTTGCTTAATTGGCTTAAGCCTGGGACTGTCTAGGAAAAATGCAATTATTTTTTGGTAGTGGTAGGCTGCAATAGATGGATGGGCTGCCATTCTGCAGGGGATTCCCATTCTGATGGGAATTTTGCCCCTGGCAATAACAGGGCTGAAACTTGATAGAACAGGGCTGAATTGATTACGTGAATGAAATTGCTTAAGCACTGGCAGTTTGCAAATGTAAGAAGTTATGAAACCAACTCCTCACTCCTGCTTTCACGTGCAGATTTTTAATGTCACGCACGCATCTCAGTTCCTAACCATGTCAATTCCACATGATATGCGGTTGTTTTCCAGCTTTTTTTTTTAATTATTATTTTCATCTTGTTTTCTTCCTTCTCCCGACAGAAATCATGCGCTCAAATGGATTTTGTTTGGCCAACACTGAAACAATAGTCATTGACCACAGTATACCCAACGGCAAAGAGAAGCACCTGGACGTAGATGCAGCAGAACACTTGTAAGTGGGGTTTGTGCAGGAGCAGTGCTGTCAGCTTTGGATTAACTGTAGATTTCCCACCCCCCCAAGCAAAATGTTATCTGCTGTCTAGAAGCCAGACTGGTACAGCCGTCATTCTGACGGGTTGAAGGTTACTGGGCCTGATTGCTAACGTTTTGTGGTTCTTTCCATTAAAATGGATAAAATGGCTGTCGGTGAGAATGATTGACCCCAGGAGCTCAGTTCTCTGTGCGTGGAAAAAGCTGTGGTTGTCTTAGGGGTCCTGCCGGGTGAGAACAGAGGAGTCTTTTCTTTCTCTCATGACTGTGATGAGAGCTGTTCTGAGCCCAAATTTGAAAACTCAAGTATCCTTACAAATGGAATATCCTCCTACGAAGGGTATGCTTTATTTGGAAAGTAAAACACCATCCCTGGAGTAGGGGAACCCACTCCTGAGAGTAACGAAAGGAAGCTGAGCAGCTGCTGGGGTGCTGTGGCATTCTGGGCCCTGGTGAAGCGTGTGTATTTCATTAAGGAGGAGGGTCGTATTTGTAAATTCTGCCTCCTGATGCATGTGGGGGGGGCAGAGACCTGTAACCAGGAGGGCTTTCAGGTAGGTCTGAAGTCACTGACTGTGTTGACGGATGGGTGTTGATGGAAATTCGCTGCTACAGATTTCTGTCATGACAGGTGACTGATATTTCAGTGAGCTTCAGGTAGTGAAGCATTTAAATATTTTTAAAGGGAGACATTGACCTACTTTTTCATTACAGCATCCAAAATTATGGAAACGGAGCACTAAAAATGTTATGGAGACATTCCCTTTGAATGCAACGTTCTGTCTTGCCACACTGGAAATGTGGTCGTCACCAGTCTGGGGAGAAGTTTAGAGCCTGACAAGATTTTGTCAGGGACTGGAGCATATCTCTGGCTCCAGTGTAACTTCTTGAAGTCTTTCTACTAAGTTATTACTTAGTATTTTGAACCTTGACCTTGCTAAGCATTTAAGCTTATAAGCTTGTGTTAATGAGACAGAAGTGGCACAATGGAGGTAATCCTGCAAGGCCAGCATCTGGAAATTAAAGTTGTCGCAGTTACAGGACTGTTTGCACTTCTGTCTTTTAGGCCAGCAGCAGAGGTGTCCAGAACTGCCTGACCAGAAAGGCCACGTCCCAGGAAATCATTCATTCGTTAGTAGGAGGGGAGCCCGAGGGCCTGAGAACAGATTAGTCATGTTTTTGATCCGGCTCATGTTAAGTGCAGTGTGGTGACTAGGTGTCAGGAGGCATGAAGTTCGGGTGTTATGATGACAAGTGCTGTGGAGAGTCAGTGTCATGCTAGAGTAGAGTCATAGAAGTCCCTTTTACTGAAGACTGCTGTCTAAAGAGATGAGAACTTGGCATCCTAGTGTGCTGCGCAGCTGTGTCTCAGCACAGTTTTAAAAGGGAATAGCCATCCTGTTTTACTGAAAGCAAATTCTTCAGCCCATTCACTTCTACAGGTTAGAAAGAAACAGGCTTTCTGTTTATTTAAGGACATGGAGAGCAATGATTTCCATTTGCTTCTCAACTCTCTCTAGGAAGTGTTGACTCCTGGTTTATGAAAGTGACAGTAGATGCCGTGGCTGGTGTCTCCAGTAGGTTACGCTAGCATCGTGATACCTAAGCTGATATCAGAGAAACTATAGCCTTGTGGTCCATACTTCATCTGCATGGACCTTCTCTGACAGCTTCTGGTATGAATTGGAATTTCAGGCTGCCAAGATGGGCAGTGAGATACTGGAGCTTTGGAAAAAGAGTTGGGACTTCAGATCTTTGTCTTGCAAATTGAGCTTCACAAAGCTGAAGCTGCAAACCAGCATTAGAAATACTTCTATTGCAACACTGCTCTGGTGTGAAGCAAGTAAATATGTTACATTTACTCAAAAATTTAACTTGCGGTACCAGCAGAAGTATTCTTGCCCACAGCCCCTTTTCCAAGTGGTCCCCTCACAAATGTCTCTTCTCAAAATTTCCGGGGGTCAGTCTTCAGATATGCTAGCCTTCTCCCTCTCCCTCAGTACTTTTCTTCCAATTCCTTGGATTTTCTAAATGAACATTACTGACTTTATGCTTTTTGGTGGTGGGTTTTTTTATTTATTTCTCCTTAGGTTTGAAAGTGTTAGTGACTTTACCTCGGAGCTAGAAGACAGCGATGATCCAACAGCTTATGTCACCAATTTGACATACTACCACCTGGTCCCCTTTGAGACTGATATTCTGGACTGAGGCTGCTCGGGGACGCAGTCAGCCAGCACCCAGCTGACCGCTTTGTCCACAGGCTCTGCTGTCTCCGGCCTTGCATCTCTGTGAAGAAGGCTGTGCGGGCAAGACCAGCAGCAGAGAAGTTGCAGCAAGTACGCCACAAAGCTGGTTTTGTAGTCTGGCCATCCGTTGTGTGTTGTGGAGACATCTTGTAAGGAGGTGACTGCTTCGCTGTTGACAACAAACTCGTTTTCCCTGAAAGGAAGGCAGTAGAGGCCACTTGGGGCTGGAGGAAATCTCTGCTGTGTCTGTGGGAACTGCCACTCTGATGCAGCCATCAGAAACTTCTGCTGTAGCATGCTGTCACCCATGCTCCTTGGCTTGCAGTGCAAGTTGAGGCTTCCTCTTTCAGGATACCATCAGAAACTTCCCCAGGTGACATGACCACGCTTTTTATGCTGTGCAAGCGAGACGGCGAGCAAACCAGCTGAATTTTGTCAGTTCCCTCTGTGGTTGCTTAATGGAGGTCTTGTGGGTCAGTTTTTGCTTGGCTACCGGATGACTGGTGCCTTATAGGAGATCTCAGAAATACCATTGAGTGCCTCCAGGAACCAGATCACACGAGCTGACCGCTCTAACTTCTTTTAATCATGGTTTTTTATATAATCACTGAAGAGGCGACTACTCTTTCCTGGAACAGTACAGCCAACAGCAGCTGGCCTTGCAGTGGACTGTGCATGATGCCTGGGGGCCCGTGTGATTTCGGAGATCGGGAAGCTGAGCTGCCTCCTGCTCAGAACGGTCAAGGCTATGACGGGCCCTTGGATAGGATTTTTTTTCATGTGGACCAGCAAATGTGAATGGTGCTTACAGTTGTTTACATCAGAGAGATAATTCCCTATGCATATTTCTCTCCAGAGGATGGAGAGGAAGACAGTGAGATTTACGTTGTGTTTGGACTCAAAAAGGATTATAAGCTACAGTGTGTCTGCAGCGGTAGGAAGACCACCCTCTCCTGCGCCAGCCTGGCGCAAGGAGTCTGTCTGGGTTTCCAAGACCTGCCTGCAGGGCTGGGTGCAGGCCTTGTTGTCACGTAATGCCACGGATTTTAGTGGAGGTGGGACAGCGGGAGCACGAGTGGGACTGGACCCTGCAGCCTCTCAACTAATGAGTAGTGCAGTGTTCAGATCTCCTCGGGGTCTCTCTTGCGGAGCACTCCGAAATCCCGGCTCTCCCTAGCAGTGCTCACCACTCGCCAGCATGACCGCTCATTGAGCTTTTTGCAGTCTGTTTGCAAACATGAATTTGAAGGGATCGGAATGGAAAGGAATGCACTTTGGACCTGTGTCTTGGTAAAGGGGTGTGCTGGGTCCTGAAGAAGTGAATACAACTCCCTTCTGCAGACTTTTCATTTCTATCTATAGAATAACAGTCAAACAGAATTTGCTAATGTAAATAATAAATTATTGAGAATCCTAATTCTTTTACACAGTATGTTTTTAAAATGTATTTTAAGGAAATAAAATATAACTCACCTTCAGTACACTTTCTGCAGCTTAAAAAAGTGACTTTTTTTTTTTTTCCTTTGAGGACACATTCCCAACCATGCCAAATCCTTTCTTTCTCTGGTAGTTTTGGCAACATGCTGAGTTTTGGCAATTCTTTCTGTGCCCCATGTGTTGTTGCCCATACTGCAGGCGTAGTGCATAATCACGTGGAACCTCTCTGCTTAGCTGTTGATCTTGACAAAAAGATCATTTGGTTTTTGTTCTTCAAGTCATGAAAAATGCTGGCCTTATAAAGGTTGACAAATCTTGAGAGTTAGGCAAGACAAAGGGTATCACACTACATTATGTGATATCCACCAGTCTTTCTGGTTTTTTTTTGTTATAACAAATAATTTTTAAATGCTCAGCCTTGGATTCCAAGGCCATTATTTATAGCACAATACCCTATAGCTCAGCATCAAACTCTTTAAAAAATATATATGTAAGTTTTCTAATTGCTTCCTATAATAATGTTCATTCCTGCTTCAGTCAGCTATCTGTGAACTCCCTTCCCCACACATACACAAATTATTCAGGCTATTTTACCAGTCAACTTTCATCAATGTAATTGCTTTCTCACGGAAATATTCACACCCTGAAGTGCACTTCTGAAGTTTTATAGCACACAGAGCATTCCCATTTTCAGCATCGCCAGGTAATTTCTTCTTGCTCTAAAACCATTCTGGTTTTAATTAACGTTGTTAGTAATACATACATGGGGGGATTTAGGTAAGGGAAAAATACCAAGGTAGTATTATACACAATAGATCTCCATTTAATAAATGGAGAATTTGCGTTCACCTAAAAGTCCACAGCAGCAGTGAGGATGTGGAAGTTGCTTGGACGCACTTAACTGAATTGTGTGAATTCAGACTTCCTTGGGGCTTCCCAACCCCCGTGAGCATGTCTGTGTTTCTTACAATTGGCGTATTTAACCCCACCATGCTCTGGTGAGAGAGATGACAGCCTGAATTTTGGTGTCACCGAAGGGAAGATGGGACACCACGAGGTGGCTGAGACAGCACTTTGCAGCGCTCCGTTTTTGTCCTAGCGGGACAGCTAGCAGGCAGCTGCCTTGCACCATAGGACGTGACTTGCTACAGGGGTTTAGGTTGTCATTCTTCACCTGAAAGGCTGCTATTAAGGGAACCTGCTCAGGTAAGGTTTTAGAGAAAAGCTAGTATTCTCTAAAGATGCCTTTTCAAACTTTGCATAGTAGTAAAGTTCATCTTCTGCTGCCTGGTGAGGCTACCTACACGTCCGAGCTGAACAGCTGGCTGGTTCCAGGTCAGCTCTCAGCTGTGGGAGGACCTGCTACTGCCTGGAAGGACTGGATTAGACCCCAGCCCCTGCCCAGGCTGCAGAGATGCCTTCAACACCCATCTTCTAGTCTTCAAATGCTGCTACACGATTTTCAGAAACTTTTAGATAGAAATGACAGCTGAGGTACTGGCAAGAAGAAAACCCAAATGTGAACACTGACTTTTGATTAGAAGCATCCCAGCATCAGGTCTGTGTGTGTTTCTTCAAGTGAACTTCAAAAAACAGAGGGTTCGTCACTAAAATCTTTCAGAGCACATGTTGGAGCTCTATGTAAGACCTTGCATGTCCCTCTGGTACAGCTATTTCTGACACAACCTGGCAAAAATCAATATTTGGCCACAGTTGCAGTGTGTGTGTTCGTAAGATCTGTGAGCCCCTGAGCCTCCTTTGTCTCCCCTGGCATCTCACAGAAGGCTCTCAACTCGTTGGAGGCTTTCGTCATCCCTACAAAGCTCTGTGTCGGAACCTTCAAATGCCTCCAGCACTCTGGGGGGCTCCAAGCAGCTTTAGGAATTTCCTGTAGTAAGTTAGCGTCATTGAGCATTGTAGTTTAGTTTGGAAACCATCTGCAAGTAATCATGGCCTCTTGTTTAGCTGTATCGCCTTGTACGGGGCAGGCTGGAGACAGGAACCATTACATGTATCAGAAGCCAACTTTGTTATGTAAAATGAAAAAACCCCCGCCAGCACCACCACCAGCAAAACAACCATTGTCCATTATTTTCCCTTGCAGCTATTGAAATTAAATTGAACAGAATCTATGGCTTCTGCATGAACATACGGTCATTTTAAAGCATAAATTTCTTGAATTTTGCCAAGTTTCCTTTTGTCTTATGGGAGCTGGCTGCAGTGGCTGAGTGCAGTGATACCACGTGCTGCGTTCAGCTGCCTTGGAATGACCTTCAGAGAGAAAAGCAAGCGGTGGGTGTGTGGAAGGGGGGCAGGAGGCGCAGGGATGGCGTGGAAGGAGAGGGATGGTGAAATAAGGGCAGGATTGTCATGCAAACAGAGGAGATCTCCAGGGATAGTTTCAGTCTTGAAGCTGCAGTAAGTCAGCTTTGTTGGAGCGAGGGTGGGCTTGTGCCCTCCTGGACTGGCAGTGTCTCGGTGCTGAACCATGCTGTTCCTCACCCGTCATCCTGCAGGGAACCATGTGAGCCCTGGCTGGTTGTGTTGACAGGGGGTGGTGGCTGTGTCTGATCAGGAGCCCTGGTACGAAAGGAGTGTGCTGAACTTTGTGGAAACAGGCGTTTTGCAGTGACAAAGTTTGTTGCGACTGCCCCGTTAAAGCACTGCACGGCTAGCGTAAAGGGTTTAGCAGTTTGACTTCTGTCTGGGTTAGTCCCCCGTGCATCTTACACTGCGTGCTTCATTTCCATATTTTAGGTCTAAAAATTGGCTGCAGCTGTGAGGGGGGGAGGGCCCTAACAGGCTTTGATTGCCCAGACCACCCTCAGCTGGGAGCCCACCCACTCCCTCCCACCAGGGGCTCTATTTCAGCTCAGCCCAGGGCCTCCCCTCTCTTCTGAAGGTGGGCTACCAGGGTAGCTGCTCTTCATCCTGCTCCTGAGGTGCTGTGGGGGTTTCCTGGGCTGTTGTCTGACCCAGCGTGTGCCAATGGTGGCCATCGCTGTCACCACCCTGCTCTGCTCACGGTGAGTTCCCTGGTTTTGTTCATCATGGTAAAGCTCGTCTTTACAAGCCTTTCCTGATACGAGCGTGAGCTTTTCTGTTACAGGGAAGCGCTTCCCAGAGATGTTGTCTAAAGAGAGCATGTGCTTGGGAGTGTATTATTTATACAGTGCAGAAGTTAATAATATAGTTAGCTTGTTTTGGGGAGTATAGCTGCTCAATGGCTCAACTGCTAGAAAACACTGATGTGATGTTTATATTTATGGTGAATTAATGATGCTCTGGGTTCTAGAATAAAATGACAAAATATGTTCCCATCTAACTTCCAGAAATAATCAACCTCCAGGCTTTCATGGCTGGGAGCTTTGCTTGTGTTTCTCTTTTGATTCCAGCCTGTATTTGTAGAAACGTTATCAATGAGCAGTTCGCTGGAAATGGCTTGTTGACATTCTCTCTCTGTAGAGTGAATAAATATCTAATCCAGCAAACAAGCTGGCATTACAGTAATTGCAAATTCAAACCCATTGGCCATGTACTCCATGGCTCCAGGTTTTAAATATGATCATTGCAGGAGAAAAAGAGGAGGTGTCTGCTGGCAGGTGGTCTGTGAAGGTCAGGGTTTTGGTGGGTGGGACACCACTATGGAGCCTTCACAATCGCTGCTGGTGCTGGTCATGCTGAATGTACAAGCAATATACTTCAGAAAGAACAATTTTTATCTCCTTTTTACTTAATCACTACTGAAGTGTGGATGGGAATATATCGTAATACCCTGGGATTTGGTTGTGAGTAGGTGAAGGGAGGTGGGAGTCCTGCTGCTCTGGTCAAGTAGACCCCAGGGACATTGAACCACTCAGCACTGAAATGTGAAGAGCTGTGGCTTCTAGGCTGTAAGAAGACTTGTGATTGCATTTGTCTCCTTTGTGCTTAACCACCTGAGAAGTGATGAAGGAGGCAAGCCAGCTGTGGAGGATGGGTGGTTAGATAGGTGACTGAGGGGAGGAAAAGCTGGCTGCCAAGGGGTGTAAGCAGATGCTAGTGGAACGGGAGCAAGAATGCTGGTCAAGGGATATAGTAACAGGTACTATAGCGATGTATGAAGAACTTACTGGGCTTTGGCTTAAGATGTCTGAAGTGTTTACATGGTAAGCAGACATTATTTTCCACAGAGCCACAGTGCCAGACAGGATTGTTATGAAGCAAGCAACAGGGCAGGGTAATATATAGCTCAGCGAGACAGGAGAGAGTTGCAGAGCAGTTGCATGGCCATGATAAATAGAAAAGGTGGAATTACCATGTTAGGCGGCTGTGAGATTGCAGATCCAGGGTCAGGGTTTTAGCCTGATCGGGGAGTATCAGGTGCTGTAGTGCCTCCTAGAAGAATAGGTTTTTCACTGGTAGAGTGCTTCAGGTTAATGAGGGAAGCAGGATGGAATTAGAATTTAATGTGCAAGTTTAATAGGCATCTAAGTAGCGATTTGCTAGTAGCTGCAAAGGAAGATGGATGTCTTTCATATTTTATATGCAGTTAGATGCTCTCACTCGGGAACCTCCCCTAACAAATTTAATCAGCCTGAAGAGGGAAAATGTGCTCCCTGTGTACAGTGCTGTTATCATTCTGGTTGGTGAAGCAGCCTCCAATGTAACACACATCAAATGGGACTCCAGGGTGCTGTGCTAAAAATAGCTGTGTACCACTTACGACTGCGGCAGAGGCTGAACGCAGACAGTGACAGCGCTTATGGACGTTGAATTCTTGGTTCCAGGAGACATATGGGGCATGTGTTTGGAAGATGCATTACTCTGAGCGGTTAAAACCTGCAGTGAGCTTTCTAGAGCATAGGAAGAACTTCCCGAGGTGGGAACAGCCAGCTTCCCACCTGGCTGTTGCCACACTTCAGAGTGGTGAAACTGAATTTCTGCTAAGACCAGGACTTGAGATTGCTCTGCATGCTCATGCATAGTATTGAGATAACCAAGCTATTCCCAAACAAGCCACCTCTAAATTAGCGTCAGCACAAGGCTTGTCACAGAACCTGCCACTTGGTCACCTTGTGTAGATGCACCACCTGGCAGGTTGAAGGCAAGGCCTGCTTCTCTTGCTTTAGATCCAGGGCAACAATTTGAACCTTTTGAATGGCAAGGGCCTGGGAGAAGGGGTGTGACATGCAGTGAACAGTACTGATTTCTGAAGGCCCTTTCCTTTGACTATGATCAGTTGCTTAATTTCACATAGTAATTATCAAGGCCTTTCTGGGAGCCTTTTGGACCAGGATTCCAAGTCCTGATTCTGTCTGATCTGCAGAGCTGAGGAGTGTCTTGTGATCCATTGCAATTATTATCAGTAATCTTTCCACACACTGGGTAGATGCTGTGTGGAGTTCCCTGTTCAGAAGCCAAGCCGGGACACTCAGATGCAGGACTCATGTTAAACTTTAAAAGTGAGGAAATTACCATGCTTATTTTCATTCTACTGTGTTAACACCAGTGCTGCGTAATCCTGGAGATGATGCTCCAATCTGGTTGAAGATAAACATTTCAGGCGGCTGAGCTAAACATGGATAGATATGAATGTAGGTATGCAAACTTCTTGTAAGAGGCAAAATTTGTAGGGAGTTATGTTTTAAGAGCAGCTGATTTGAATGGGGGGAGAAAAGGTGAGACTTTCAGGTACAGTCTTCCTTTGTAAGCTTTACTATGTTCCTAAACACTTTGCCAACTATATATATTGGTGTAAAACAAAACAAACAAAACCAACCCACAAACACTGTTTCAGCCTCCAGGCTTGGTTTTCCATGTATTCCTACACCATTATGGCAAGGCTTTCTTAAAGGAATTTTCACTATGAGCTGTTTCATTATAATCAGACATACTCTGATTTTTCGTTTTTTTCCCCCTGGTATTTATATCCCTGTTTTTCTCTGTGCTTCTCTCTTCACTTTATCGCTAAGAAAGGTGCAGCAGAGGATAAAGGAAGGAGAGAAGGGAGAAAACATAACAAAGTGTACAGCACTGTAAAACTGCCTTAATTTTCTTAAATGGAATCAGGAAAAATGACAAGCCATTTTAATGTGTTAATATATTTTAATATTCAGCATAGGAAAGACATGGACCTATTGGAGCAAGTCCAGAGGAGGGCCACAAAATTGATCCGAGGGCTGGAGCACCTCTCCTACGAGGACAGGCTGAGAGAGCTGGGGCTGTTCAGCCTGGAGAGGAGAAGGCTCTGGGGTGACATTAGAGCAGCTGCCAGTACCTGGAGGGGCCTGCAGGAAGGATGGAGAGGGGCTGCTTACAAGGGTGTTTAGTGATAGGACAAGGGGTAGTGGCTTTCAGCTGAAAGAGGGTAGATTTAGATTAAACACAAGGAAGAAATCCTTCCCCATGAGGGTGGTGAGGCACCAGAACAGGCTGCCCAGAGGAGCTGTGGCTGCCCCCTCCCTAGCAGTGCTCAAGGTCAGGTTGGATGGAGCTCTGAGCATGCTGGGCTGGTGGAAGATGTCCCTGCCCATGGCAGGGGGGTGGAACTAGATGATCTATAAGCTCCCTTTCAACCCAAACCATTCTGTGTCTCTGTGAACATCACAGGTGGGTTTTATGCCAATAAAACCTGGTGTTCTGATCTCCTGCCTTTCCGAGGTGCTCTCCCTTCTTCTGCCCCCCCTTGCAGAAGTTTGTTTAAAGCTTACTGAAACCTGACTGCAGAGCTTAGATGAAGTTTTATTTCTAACTTTCTGTGCCCCTGCATACCTCAACCCACAGTTATCGAATCTTCATTGACATTCTTTTTGAAGGTCATATAATTAGTATTGCGGGAGAGGTTTTTCTGAAACATAGTGAGTGGAAGACTACAGGTCATCTCCTTTGTAGCTTGGCATAGTAAAATTGTGGAAAAACCACAGATTTTAAAAAGGAAAGCCTGCTAGCTGAGGCTGCAAGCTGGCTATGTTGACACAAGCCATTTAATGCATTATACTCACTACTAAATTTTGGTGCTTCAGAGTAAAAAGCTGCTTTCTGCAAGTTTCGAAGTGTATTTTTACAAGGCTTAAGAATTATACCTGATGCTCAGTCTCATGTGCTAGTGTGTTTGTGTTGAATGCAGAGGAGGACCAAACTCTTTTCTGTGGTTCATCTTGTCCCTGCGCTGTAAATGAAGCCTCTTGCTTAATTTGTTAGTTAATGGCCAGCTTCCAAGTCTTCCCAGCTCCAGTCAGGGTTGCTGCTGTTGAAATTTGTTACAGGAAGGGAGGAAGGAGCATTCTTTTGTTCTCAGGAGAAAGTTTAATCCCTTTTAAGAGCAAGAGAAACTAGCGGAGAGCAGTTAAAGCAACTGGATCAAGGTCATGCACAGGGAATGTGCCCTGTGTGTGGAATACGCAGCTGCCGAGCCTCCTCTGCTAACACCAGGATAAACTACAGGGCCCTGTTTCTCCTCCTCCCTTCAACTGTTCTTTAGGCTTAGCCTTTGTAAGTGCCAAATATATTAAGATAATGTAATATGAATCCAAATCTGAGGGCTGGCTATAGGTAAAGGAATGGTCCTCCTTTCAGCCTGTCTGCCAGGCAGGAGAAAGGCAGCTGGGAGTGAAGGTGAAGCAAAGCAGGCAGGACAGTGCCTTCACAATGGATCCCAGGCCAACAGTGCCCAGGTAGAGAGGGCAGAGAGGGTTGGGCAATGGTGACCTGGGGCAGCCAGGAGTCCAGCTTGCCAGACAAGTCCATGGTGACAAGCAGGTCCGAGGCTGGGAAGCCAAGTGAGGTGAGGACAAGGATGGGCACAGGTACACCTACAGCATAGCTTAGGCAGGAACCAAGAGCAAGGGCTTGAGATGAAGTGCAGTGGAAAGAGCAGAGGCCCCCAGCAAGGCTTCTGCCAGCTCTGCTCCCAGCAAGTCAGGTCCAAGGTCACACAGCTGCACAATATCAGAGCTGGCCTTGGGCAATGGCTGTCAGTGCCCTGGGAGGAGGAGAAGTTGCAGTGTCTAACACCAAAACTGAAAGGTCTACCACCAAGTTGATGGGGCTGATAGCCATGTGAACAGGACTACTGCAGTGAAGCTAATTATTTGTCTGCTTGCTGTAAAGAAGCTGGGGAGATTCCCTGTGCCAGTTGTCTTAGCAGTGATTCAGCAGGTGATCAGTGTAAAGTTTGAAGTAATTATGGAACAGGTTGGGGTATAAGTAAACAAAATGAAAATTAACTAATTGCCAGGTGCTAATCACCCAAGCATTCTGGAGGTGCTCAAGGGCAGACTGAAGAATGGTTTGCTGAATTTGAGATATGGATAGTAAAACAGCAGATGAAATTCAGTGCAGGTAAATGTAATTCCTGGGTAATAGTAATCCTGGCCTCACAGATAATATTCTGAACTAGACTTCATTATTGTCGCTCAAGAGTGAGGCTGTGAGTTTAAAACAGTTCTGTGAGACTAACAGCTTAGTGCTCAGTAGCAATGGAAAAAACATTATTGCTTTCTGGGAAGAGAACAGAGAGAAAAAAACCACTGCATGACTCTAATGTTCAACCCCTTCATGCGGTTCTGGTCCTCTAATCTCCAGATGTATTCGAGCTGGAGAAAGTCTGAAGAAAAGCAATGCATGTGAACAAAGATGTGAGATGATCTGATCAAGGAACAGTGAAGTAGGCTGAGGTTTACATTGTCCTTTTCCAGGGATGGATGGATGATATGATAGAGATCTACATAATCATGAGTGACATCGAAGGGGTGAACAGAGATAGAGTGTTTTGTTATTTCTTCTGGCATGAGAACAGGGGGCCATTAAGGGACATCAGGAGGGGGCAGGCTCAGTGCAAACAGGTGGTGACTGTTCCCGTGGAGTGGAGGAGGCCTGTTGTACTGCCTGCCAAAGGATGGGGTAGGTGCAAGAAGCTGATATGGTTTGCAAAGGAGCCTGGAAAGGTGTTTGGAATAGAGCTGCTTTGATGTTTACTGTCTAGATAAACCACAGCAGGCTCAGGGGATACACTGAGGCTGGGGAGACTTGGAAGTGGGGAGAGTATGAGGGTGAAAGTGCCTCCTGAGTGGTACTTTTCCTCGTTTACGGGTACTGTTGGAGGCAGAAAACTGAACTAGGTGGACCAAGGTCTGCTCGGATAGAACTCTTCCTTTGTTGGTATGATTTTACCCAAGAGCATAGCTTTATTTTTTATTTTTGGAGACAAAAATCTAAGTTACTTTTTTAAATTCAAAGTGCATCTGTCCTGGACACGATGCAAGGCTGTCATACTTCCATGAAAATTCAATTTTGTGTCCTTTGATCCACTGAATGATCAGAAAAGCTTTGACACTGCATGTGTGTAAGTCTTCAGAGTACAATTGTAATGCCAAAGAACAGCCTTAGACAAAGTCCTCTGTTTTATTGTCCATTGAGGAGCCTGACAACTGACCCTCCACCATCAAGAAACTGTTTTTCTCCTGTCCTGCATATTCCCCAAGCCATTGGAAATGCTTCTATGAAGATGAGATGCTGTCTTGCTCTGTGTGTACAACCTTCTTAAAATGTTTGTTCCTTTCCATCCTTCTGCTTTTGTGTTTTGAGGGGATTTGCCATGAGCAGTTTCCATGGATACGAGGATACGGCTGCTCTTGGAGTGAGAAATCTGCAGAGAGCAAATACATGAACCGGTGCATCCAGGACAGGGGGAATGTGCTTTGTATCCATAATGGCCATTCCACCCTAGGCAAAAGCCAGTATGAAATTGGAAAAATGAATGTTTTCCTTCACCTCCTTGTCTTACTGTGAAATGTAGTGCTCTCCTTTACCCTTAGGTATCTTTAGATTGCTGAAAGCACTCTGATTTCTGTGGTCCCCTGAGTATTAAAGGGCAGGAAACAGGCTGCGTTGCAAAATGCGCTACTAAACCGAGTTGTGCAATCTTGTTGTGTAAGGAAGAAAAGTGCTTTCTCCCTCTTATTCAGGGTTGTTTCTCCATTTCATTTGGAGGAAAGGACAAAATGGAAGTGTGAAGTCCAGAGTTTTGGGAGGGACGCACCAGCTCTCTCTTTGCCTTTACACTGCTTGGTAGCCATGGCAAGTACTGGAGGCTCTCTGACCAGCTCTGTGCGGCGCGTGGTTTGTTGAACCCAGGAATGGAGGTGGCCACATCTGCAGGAGTACGGGGCATGTTTTAAACGTGTTTGATACTACGAACAAAAAATCCTCTTACAAGGAAGCTGTGTTTTCACACTTTCAGTGGCTGCTGTAAGCCTGAAGCAAGCTTTGGTCCCATGATTGCCACTGAAGAATTAATTGCCTCTGCTAGAGAATTTGAGGGAGCCTTTGCTACAAAAGCAGAGGGTGAGTTAGCAGGCCTTTCTGAAGCGGCCAGCACAGAGGCTCTATGCGTATTTGTAGCCTGGAGTGAGGAGCTAGGGGATAACTAAGCCACCTCTTACATAACGGTTTTAATCTGGAGTGTTAATTGCCAATCAAGTAACTTTGATTAATGCTCAAGTCCTGACTGTAGTGAAGAGAAAGGGGAAAGAAAAAACAATAAATGAAGAAAAAAGTTACATGAGAAATGAAAGTTCTTATTCTAACTTAGCTAAGAGAATGCTAGCTCTCTTCCTCCACATTGTTCAACAGGAGTTCTTGCTGCTTTAACACTGAACTCTTTATTTGAGCAAGCATCCACAAAATTTCCAAGGTGAGTGCAGCTGCATCTCAGGGATGCTGATGAAAGCGCTCAGAGGACTAACTGATGTTCCAGGTAAGACTATCAAAGGATTTATGCTAATTTATTTTTCACTAATTGTTATAAATCCTTCATTTAACTACACTTAGAAATGATCCTTTTGGCTAAATACACCCAAAAACCCACCCCATTTTTTAAATATGTTTTTCTTATAAAGCCCAAGTTGCAGATGTCTCTGTTTGCAGCTTCTACAGTACAGCTCTGCAGTACTCAAGAAAAATAAAATGAGTTTTTGATAGATGAAGTGGCTAACCATTTAGGGGGAGCTTACCAAGCAGTAGAACATTGCAAATGGCAATAAATATTCAAAGCAAGATATTTCCAGGCTTCCATATTCCAATAAAATGAATGCCTTGCTATTTATAGATGATGGCAGTTTAACACCATAGGATATTCATATTTAATAGAGTGCTCGTTAACGCTGCCAGTGCTGAAGAGTTAAGGAACTGCTTGCTGTGATGGAAGGATTTCAGCTGAGCAAGTGGCCAGGCACTGCTTGCTGCTGGTGCTGGGCTACCCCAACACCCGCCTGCCAGCCATGAGGTTCTCCTGACAAGGCATATAGGTGGAACTTTTGACAGGTATTTATTGGTGTTCTTATCACCTGAGAGAGATGTCTATGGTGGTCACTTCTTACACTGCTGGCAGCTGTAGGGTAGAGCTCTAGTCAAACCGAATTTGGAAAGAATTGGGACTGGTCTGAGATGTGCAGTAGCAGTTGTGTGTGTGCCTCTGTCAGCTAGCATTTGGCTGGCTCTCTGGGGCTTTATCACATTTACTTCCTGAAAATAACCTCTTACAGCTTTGTCTTCACCTTTGAGACATGCAGCAGCCTTGGAAATATGTGGGGCTGTGCTAGCTCCACAAAAATTGAGGTGGACCTCTAGGAATCAGTGATGGGGGCGGGGGGGGGAAGGCAGGTTAGCTAGTAATCCAGAAACACTTCTGCAAAGGACAGTTTAGGTCTGAGCAGTGTTTGTGGTTGGTTCCTCTTCACTATCCTGCTCTGTTGAGAGGAACCTCTGCCAGCTGCATGTTAAATGAGATGGCGAACATCTGCCACATACTCATTAAACATCACACATTTATGATACACAACCCTCTGCTAAATCTAGCGCTAATTAGGATCTGTAATGAGTGTTATTCTCCTGTTAATATGAGCAGGGTAGAATTGTCAGTAATACCTAAGTGACTGAGGAGCTCACATCTGCTTTTCCAAGAGCAGCTTAGAGACAGAGCAGCGTTTCGTTGGACTGCACTGGTGTGCAAACCGCAGTAGCAGTGGCTGCTTTTGTAAACGGGGATCCAGGTCGGGCTGTACCAGGGCTGTCGACCGGCTTAAGCATGTTGTTCTGCTACAGCGAGTCTGTCACTGGGGTGAAGTGATGGGTCTCCTTTGGCCAGCTCCTTTCTCCAGACTTGCTCCACTCCCTGAGACAAAGGAGACTATTCTGGGGAAGTACTGCGCTTGAAAACTGAGTTGCTGTTCCAGTGTCAAATCTTACTCCTTTCAAGAGACTCTACCCAAATGAATCTGCAATACTTGAATTTCTCACTCCTAAGCTGCACTTCAAACTCCCTGAGGCACAGGACTGTTGTTAGAAGATCTTCTGGTTGTCTAAAGGCAAAACTGCAGAACAGAGTAAGGATAGCTCTTTTATTCCTTCATTTGTTGTTCCTTCTGACCCTCAGTCTTTTGTGTCACTACTTTTTGAATATGAGGATCCTTGTAATTCATTTGGAAGATGGTCACTGAAGTACCAGAACATGGAGAATCCAATGGATGTCTGCAGCTTTGTTGTAAACCCACATACATTGCGTAGACTATAGGCTGCTGCTGGGCAGTGTGGGCAAATGCTGTGTGTTAAAGGGCAGAAAGACTTGGATTGGCAGCCAGGAGCTGAAGCAGAGCTGAGCATGTCTTCTGCGGAGCTGAGTGTAGGAAGAATCACAAAGGTATTTCCTCCCACCGGGTTCAGCTTTATCACTGAAGTTAATATTTGGTGAGGGTCTAACAGGCTTCAGAAGCGGCAAGCAAACCCACAGAGGTAGAGCATGGGACAAATGTATCAAAAATCAGATCAGCAGGCTATTCCCCTGTGCTTTTTATTGGGTATTGTACACAAGAGATAACAACTGAGTTACTTGTAGAGGCATCCCAGCCTGTTTTGAGGAAAAATAATAAGTTTTTGTTGCTGTAATGCAAACATACTTTTGGTAATAAGGATAACTGATCTCAGATTAAGCTAGGCATCCCATCAGATCTAGTGCTTCCATTTTAGAAATAAATGCCAGGAAAAAATTGTGTTTTATTTCAAATGCAAAGGATGTATCTCTTCAAAGGAAGAACAGCTACAGTTTTGATTAGATCTACCAGCATTAGCTGAGTATATGTTCTCTAGAAAATAGGTCACAGCAAGAAAGGCAGTTTAAATTTAAAGCAAGATGAGCAGTAGTGACTAGAGAGATTAAGGTCTTCAGGAGATGAATGGCACTAACTGACAAGCAGCCTTCTTTCAGTTGGGCATAAATATTAATGCCTTCCACATTCATGCTAGACAGAGCCTTTTATTAAAGCCTACTAAATAACGAAATTATAACCTCTGTTTCTTAGTTTGGAGGGCTTGGAGCCTGCTGTGGCTGCCTGGTAGGAAAAATGTAAAGCTGTTCTTGTAAATGGTCACTCTTTGGTCACTTGTGAGGGTGAGGAATTCCAAACCTGATCTGTGATCTGACTTCCAAAATCTGACATACCACTTTTCAGGACAGTAGCTCACTAAATAAATATAAAATAAATGCTTACTGTTGTTTCCTTGCTGCAAATATCCATTTATTTGGTTGCTATATTCCCTATTCTAGCTTGTCTCCCAGCTTTACTCCTGCACCCAGGCTGTGAGGACAGCCAGGACTCTTCCCTGCAGTCTTCCCCTTTCCTGCTGCAGTGCTAGCAACAATCCTACACCCTTGTTCGCCTTGAAGCTCCTCATCCTGGCAGAAGTATGTGCTCAAGTACAGAAATGGATCACTGCCTCCGAGCAAGGTGTGGCGAGCTGCCACCTTTGCAGTAGTAAGGTGTTGTGAGACTTTAACCCTCATGTGTCCTTTCAGTTTTTGTGTAAAACAAAACTGCTGGGCTTAGGAGCATCCCCAAAGGACTCCGTTCACCTTCCCTAAGGCTCTCAGATGTACTTTGGGCACAGCAAACCCTTATAGCTGGGAGAGAAAGCTGGCAACTACTATTTCAAAAGCAAAACTGTTTTCCGGTGGGGTGAAGGTCTAGGACTTCAGAGGAAGGTCTGTGGACTGTGGCACTAAGCAAGCAAGTGGAGGTGATGTTTGAAATCTAGTATCTATGTCCTGATAGCCTGTGATTGCAGGGAGATGGTTTTGATGACATCAGTGGTTTCTGATGGCTCTGTTCTTTGCTTTTCTGCTTAGCTCTTAATTGCTTCGAATGCACGCTTACACAGTGCCAAAACTGAATGCAGCTGAAGAGTTTTATTTTTTTAGAAGGCATGGCATCGTGTGGAGTGGTGGTGCTTATTGTGTGGTGCAAGGAGCACTGTCAAAAAGAGCTAGTGGAGGTGTCTGTACAGAGAGCAAAAGGAGCGTGATCCAAGCCGTACGTGTGCCCGGGGTCCCTCCGGCACTGCATACTCCACCGCTGCCCTCGAAGCCAACCTGCCGCCAGCACACTCGCTTCTCTGGTGCCCCTAAATAAGGGGGTAGCTGTTACGTGGCGAGAGACTCGTACTACTCACTGCAGCTGTATTTGTGTTCTGTGTCTGCTCTACTTGCAGCTGAAGAGTTACAAACAGAGCCCAGGCAGGACATCAGCTGCTGGGCTGGCTTCCTGAGCGCTCTTCTCTCATATTTTTTTTTTTTTTATTCTAGCTGTCATATATTTTACTTTCTTGTTGTAAGAAAGGACTCTTCTGATACTGAATTACTTCCTAGCTAATACATTATTATCTCAGCTGTTTAAGGAATACAGTGGAAAACATTAGGTGACATACTTGATATTGTGATTACATATTGTTCTTGTTTGCAATTATACCATAATTACAATATGGCAATCTGGAAAGAGTCTACCTATGTCATTCCTATCAGTGTAGTGCTGTTACTAGGGACAATTTGCGTTTAGGACTTCCCTTTTCTAGTGTGATTGGAGGAATGAAACTCTCCATAGTGAAATATAAATATTTGAGTTAAATACATGTCATATGTGTGTATATGTGTACACATATATTTGAATATTCACCAGTCTTTCCATAGGCTGAAGAAGCTTTGCACTTTAAAGAAAGAATTTTAGAATTTGGATCTACGTACTGGGCCAGAACTGAAATCAGTTTCACTAACTCTGCCCAGATCATCATGTTTCTTGGCGGCTTCTCGCTTTGCATTTGTACCTGTGGAAGGCAGTATAATACTCAACCACTACGCTCAACAGGTTATTTCAAATATCAGGCTTATAAAGGCATGGGCTTAATGGAATTTCTCAAAGGTGTTGTTTCTACCAACAGTGTTTGCGCTCCCACCTGAAGCCGCAGCAATGTGTGCTAAGGCACATCACAGAGAAGTTAGCCTCTATATACCCAAAGCTCTTCTAGCTGAGTTCAGAGCCACAAAGGCCTGTCAGTAGACTTCAAAAATCTGTAGTATGGCTTGCCTCTGAGAATGATCTACAAGACTGAGGCTTGAACCAGCTATTATCAGTAGATTCTTTGTCCTCCCCATGGCCCTTAATGAAGGGGATAGGTGATACTTCGGTGTGTGAGCTCCTATATGGCTGTCCAAAACCAAAACGCATGGCCTGATTCAATCTTGTTTGTTTGCAAGAGTTTGGGATTTCAGTATGTGTGTTGGCTTTCAGAGAAGCAATGTTGTTGACGGCCGTGTTTCACTAGTGTTTGTTGTTACTGTTGATGCCTCAGCACATAACTGCGCGGGTACCTGGGGCAACGGTGGGAACACAGCAGTAAATGAGCCAGTGGTGAACCACGCAGGAAGAAAATGAGCTGCTCTGTGTCTATGCACTGGAGTTTGTTTAGAAACTTCAGGTGAATCACTGCAGTAGTTCTAGCTGTTTTTGATACTTCTTGCCTGTCATAAATCCCAATAGGCTGGGATTTAACAGCTGAAGTTGGAGGACAAATTGTAACCCCTCATGAAGCAACAAGCCTGTTTCTATAGTTCTCTGCTGGCTGATGGCTCTTCATTAGTTTCGACTGATGATGTTGTTAGTATGAAAGGAATTGGTCTTTGATAGCTGTAGTAGGCTGTGAACATAGTGGGAGTTGCAAGAGGAAAAGCAATCATCTTGCTGCTTGAAGCAATCAATGAAATAATCCTTCTCACTCCAGCTGTTTCAATCTCATAAATGTGACATTTTGACCACAGTCTAAGAGGTATTTTTTGTGAGCATTACTCAGAGGCTTTGCAGTAGGTCATGATTATATGGTGATTACTGCTGCACTCAAAGCTTCACATTCCCATGCAATAGCTGATTTTGGGTGGCAAGTCATAACCATGAGGAAATGCTTGTAGAAACTGTGCTTTTACACTGAACAGGACTAAGCTTCAGTGCTAAAAATCATTTGAATAACAGTGAAGACAATGTCAAACTGAGTGATTAAAATTGAGATTTATAACCTCCATTAAGCAAGACAGCCACAGGATGATGCAAAGGTGAGCAAAAAGAGATGGCCTGGGAAGCCTGCCTTCACCTCTCCAGGCAGAGATGTTGGTGGCAATGGCAATCCCTGTATGCTGAAGTCTGTGACTCTTATTTTCATGTCCCCAAAGTTGCAATTGGCCTGAAAGTGAGGAAGGCAGGCGTAGGAATGATGATCTTGTCCACTGGGTGCAAACTGGGAGTGCTTCGTGGGGAAGACAGAGTAGTACAAGAAAGAATTCCATCCTCTTCCCACGCAGTATAAAGAAATCCCCCTAGACTCCAGAAATAAGCAGCCGTCCTGTAGTCACTGGCCTAAGCCAGAACAGCCCTTCTTGAGAACCAGTTTTCTTTCTTAGTCTTGCCAGAACTTTTACTTCATGCAGGCAAGAGTTGGCATTTGCTGTTCGTGTTGACTAGATATTTCTTATTTATTACACTGATTTTTTTTCAAAGGCAAAACAAAATAATTTGCTCTTCTAGCATTTTTTTGTTGTAGGTTGTTTTGGGGTGGGTTTTTTTGACAGTCTGTCTGTTTAATAATTTAATGACTTAAGCATCTTTGAGGCAGGAACCATCGTATTGTACTGAAGCTAATACAAGGCGGTCCTTCCTCATGGCCAGGGCATCACAACTGCAGAATAACGATGTATCATTTTGAATAAAAAGTTCCAAAGAATGACTCTGTTTTTCTATATCTTTAGAATGACTCTTTTGTGCTAAACAAAATATTGCGAATAAATGCTGAAACTGTTGTTTCCTGGTACCCACTTCTAGGCTTTCTAAAGCTTCTTTCACAGCTGTATCTTCCACTTTAGCTGCTCACATTTGCTGTTCCTGACTGGCAGGTTAACAAGAGAAGGAAGGATAGGTAAATTGTCATAGCCTTTTGTCTGGACGTTATTTTTAAACAAAGCTCCACTCAGGATTAAATTCCTTGAGCATCATGTCCACACCTACAGTGACCATGCCCAGCAGCCAGCCTCCATGAGGGCTCCTGCCCTTGCTGCAGTCTCTGAAGCAGCCCAGTTGGGTCTCTTCACCACAGGCGAAGTGGCAGCGTGCTCTCCAGTCCATAGGTACCCTCTCTGACTATGAGGAAGTTGGGTTCTTACTGGATATGTTAAGCTGCCTACTTTGGATGTCTAACAAGGCAGTGGAGATGATGAAAGTTAGACATCTCTAATCCCTGTCTAATCAGTGGGGAAGAGTGGGTGTTCTCAGTGGGGTGATTTTCATGGAGAATGTCAGATACCTGCAGTATCTTCTTGTCTGATGAAGCTAAGATATATTTACTGTGTGTATTGTATTTAACTGCTTTGTTGCCTTAAAAGAAATTTCGTAAATGTATTTGATATTATCTGCAACTCTCATTCGAAGATCAATGCATATAGCCAGTGTTAGAGACAGAGCTGAACCATACACTGATGTCCTCAAGCAGTCTTCTGCCTTTCCTGGCATATTTCTAGATCATGAGGAAAAAAGTGTTGAAAATAAAACACTTTAATGCTTATGGCTTGTAAACAAAAGGTCGTATCTTCAGCGTGTGGGTCCGATGAAAAGGTGACTGATATTTTAGAAAAAAGTGTATTTGTAGAAAAAAGCTCTTACCTGCACCTATATTTTCATTATAATGTGATTGATGTAGAACAAAATTAAGGGTGTAGTAGTGGTGTATACCTGAACTTTCTGCTTAACAGCATTCTGGAGAATTGTAATTGCCTGAGATGTCAAGTAGCTTTATTTGATCTACCTATTTGTTACAGGACAGTGGAGTTTCCAAAATGGTTTCCTTTTGATCATTAGCCTTGAACTTTGTTGGATTGGAATGGCTGTGTTTGGAGGACCCTCAGCAAGCACCAGAGTAAGGAGCTCATCAGGATCCAGGTGTAAATGGGAAGATAGAGAGCGGCGTGGGGAGGGTCTCTGAGGCCCCTGGAGCAGAGCACACCACAGAGTCCAAAAGAAAAGCTCTGGGTTCCCTCAACACAGCCCAGCAGCCTGGGGGTGGAGGGGGAGTTAGTTGGAAGCCTCTAGATGGCTCAGTTGTGGCTGGTGAAGTGCTGCAGCAACTGCTTTCAACACTGCCAGGCTAAACAAAAGGTACCCCTGCATGCAGAAGGGCTCGATGGCATGGCTTTCTGAGGCCAAGTGAAATCCATTCTCGTGCAGAGAATCATACCAGTATAAGGAGGTCCTGCTTTGCTGGGGATGGCTGATTAACTCCGATATTGCAGTTCTCCTCTGCATCCCTCTTCACATGTATTCACAGTCAGTCTGTGCATGTGCATTTACTGTGGTAATACCTTGCCAAGCAAGTAAATATGGTTTACTCTGTGGGACACTTGTTAAGTGCCTCCTTGGAATAACTAGGGACATCATTCTAACACTTCAGCTTTCGAGACCAGCAAGAGTACTTTTTTCTTTTTATCAAAAAATGAGGAGGCCAAATGTGCCAGGACAACATCATTTTTAAGGTGCAAAACTGTAAAACACACACATGAGCGTATCAGTGCACTTTGGACACTGATGTGCAATAGTCATTCCATGGGCTCAGGCAGGAATCGCAGATGGAAGCACAATTGGATACCCAAAGATGTGCGTTCCTGAGAGACACAGATGGCACTACCTACAGTCTACACTGACTGTCTTGTCGGAGCATGGTGGTGCCTTACCCATCAAGGCTTGTTTAGAGAGGGAATAAGCCCATCAGCCCGGCTATGCCTTATATGGATCCAGATGGAAGGCTTGGTGGCAATTTAGCAGCCCGTGTGCCTAGATGTCGTGTCCATCATAATGTGATTGCCTGGCGGAGTACATTATCTGTATTTAATTTACAGTGCATCCAGAGCAACAGATTAAATAACAAGGGTAGTTCAGTAAATAAGGCTTCTGTTTACACAGATTGATCTTCCCTCGTTGTTCCCTGCCCCCCCTCCCCCAAATCTTGGGCCTTTCATGGAATTGCTTGGCTTGAGCTTGTCTGTGCCTAGATATGGCTGTGTGAGGCTGCCTGGGTTGCAAACCACAGCTTGTTCTTTGCTTCTTGCTAGTCATGTCATTTGGCCCCTGATCAGTGAAGTCAGTCAGCCAGTGATTTGCACTAGCTCTGGTTCTGATGCAGCAGTGCATGAGGTTCAGTAGGTAGTACCAGGGGAGGATTGCTGCTGCTGTAAATGCCATTCAGGGGTTTATGGTTTTTTAATGGAAACTGCTTTAAAATCCCCTCACACAGCAACAGAAAGTGCCTTTTCTTCCAGAGGTAGGATGAAAAGTTAAGTAGGTCATTTTTTATCTTTAAAATATAAAGCTTGAAAACCCTTTTCTGAAATAGTCTCTACCTCGTAAATCTAGCAAGGGATATTTTTGTCACTGCTTGATGATGCCATCAAATAGAGATAATGCTACTGCAATCTGGGATGTCTCTGTGGCACCGGGTCACTGTTGGCTCTTGGTTTGAAGCAGGCTTCCAGTGATGTGAACTTTCAGTAGGAAAGTGAAAGCATTGTCGAAATGCTGTGGGTCTTCAGTGACCTTGGTGAGCAACTGAACATGCGTGCGCTCCGCCTGCTCAGTGCCCGCTGCACCGTTGCCTGTAAAGGGAAAGTGGGTTGAAAGGTGGCTCCCATTTGACTGGGAATAGCCTGAGTTGCTGGCTTCTGGGCAATCTCCCCTGAATCCCTAAAATCCCAATGGTCACTGCTCTGTGTTTTGAGCTACCTGGATCTCTAGACGAGGCTTTGGAGATGTGCTTTTCAAATCCAGATATTCAAGGAGGAAGATGTAGACTTATAGAAAAGTTCTGTACTTCTTACTGATAAAGATCATTTGCTGAGTGCTGTTCAGGAGCAGAGCAGAAGGCACAAAGTGTTACTCATCTGAAAAACAGCTTGTCTATATATATCCTGCCATTGTAATTTAGATCAGAGAAGGTTAAGCCTTATCTTTTTCAGAATCTGGATCACTTGTAAATATGACATTGTTCTTCATCTTCCAAGCAACACACACATATAAATATATACATATGTGCAAGTACATGCATGTATACACACTGTTTTGAGAAATAAATACCTTGTCTTGCTGCCACTATCAATTTCTAGGGCCCTTCCACTCACCCCAGTGCATGGTATTTACCTGACCTTGCCCATACTATGACAGAGCTGCAGCTCAGAGCTGTGTGCTTGCGTGGGATGGGGAAGAAATATTCCAGCTATTCTAATTTTCTTTCACTGAAAAGGCTCATAGAGGCTTAAAGCTTATGTTAATTGTGGGTGGACAGAGGAGGAATTGTTGGACATCAGGGCCCCCATAAGACCATATAGGTAGGTCATGTTCCCCTTGCATGTAAGGTGGTCACAGTGTCATGCAAAGATAGTTTATGTCTGCGTTTTGATTAGGGCTGTGCCTGCCTCTGTGTAGATCTTTCTCTTCACTTGTGGTACCTCTGACTTTCTGGTTGCCCGCTTGTTGCAGGGAGCTGCACTGCCAGCTGTACAGGCGGATCTGCATCTTTCCCCTCTGCATCCCACCATATGTCAAGGTCTTTCTTGCAGTAACTGGAGCATGCTCTCTTAGAAAGAAAAATAACTTGTAGCTTGCAAAATCCCTGCAGGCTTCTCTTAAACCAGACCACTTCTTCTTTTTACTTGTAAGAAAACACAGAAGACAGCAAAGAGAAATGAGCTGGTCAAACAGTTGTCCAAGTTAAAAGTGGCAGGCTTAATCCCACCCCTAGCCCCTGCCGTGTTTCTGTCTTTGCCCTGCTTTGCGCTGTCCCCTCTACTTCAAACTATGAAACCACAGGGTCTTCGTTGGCTCAGTGGCCAACCATCTTTAGGGCATCTGTTGCCAAGAGGCATGGGCTGGCTGTAACTCTGTTGCTGTCCTGCAGTGTGACTGGGTAGAGAACTTGGCCCTTGTGTCTCAGCTTCCCTTGTGAAAAATAGAAATGGTGATGCTTCTCTGAAGCACTGAACGATCTATGGGCAAGGTATACTGCAGACAAACCAAGTCTTATTGTTGGTCACCAAAATCTTGTATCTGGGGGGGTGAGTTACGAGGGAACAGTAGGAGCCACTGGTATAATGCAGAGCTTCTGAACTCCACTGGGTGGCAGCTGAGACTTTCTTTAGGTGAGGAATAATGTTTTCGCCTTTGGGTTAAAGGCAGCATCTTTGCTAGAAGAAAGCAGATCCAGAATGAAGCCTGCTGCAGGCTCGTGTGGCTGTAACCAATGGACATGGTTGGTTCACTTTCTTTACATTCTTTGAATCCATTAGTTTAATATAGACAATTAACCATGATCTCTAACTGTAAAAAAAATCAAATGTACTCGTTTTGGACTGCCAGTCACTTGGAATATTTTTAAATGCTTATAAACCAAAACAACCTCGGCAGAAGTCCACCTGTTTTTAATTTGGTGTATTACCTGTTGCAGCCTATGTGAAAGGCAGGACAGGAGATGTCAGGTCTCATAACTACGTTGGTGAAGGAGGCGGATAACCAAACACCTCCCGTTGAACAGAGGTGCAGGGCAGATCATACTGCCTCTGGATACCACCTTCCCGCAGCTGTGTCAGGCCCTGGTGGAAACCAACCGTTACCGAAAGAGCCCCTTGGCTTGAAGTGGCATTTTGACAATCCCGTGGTGCTGCTAACAGGGTGCTGTGGTGGGCCATACCCTGCCAGCACAGCTTGCAGCCCTGCTGTGAGGGGAGGCACTGTGCTATGTCCTGTGCCCTGTCTGGCTCAGCACTGTCATCTGCACCTTCCACCCCTGCTGCCCCCGGTGCGAAATCACCTTTCGGTGGTATCTACTGCTCTCCATCTCCGTTTCGGTGCCTTAGGAAGTAGTTTTCTGATGCCTGTTTCTTCACTGGTGCTTTGTACTCTTAGGACCTGACAAATGGACATTGAGCAGCCCTGCAAGATACCAAACCATTTAGTGGTTGGCTTTGGCTTTTCTGTTGAACAGGTAAAGAAAAGCCTCTGTAAACTGGCAGGCTTATGGACTAGGCTGCAAAGCAGTGACAAGAACTGGTCACACGCTATTTCGGTGCTTCATCAGGAACTGCTGTCAGTCTCCAAGGGAAAACCAGAGGGTCTCGCTAGCTCTGCTTGGTGACTTTCCTCTAGGGACTTGAGCACTATATCCTCTCTAGCAGTTCTTCCACAAATGCAATATTTCTTCTCATTTACACGAAGGAAAAATAGCCCTTTCTCTCTCTCTTTGTGCAGCTTCAAAGTGCGTCACACCAGGAAGTTGGCCAGAGACCTTGTTTTTTTACTGTTTTTTTACCTGCAAGGGCCTCACCCAGGGATTACTACTTCTCTTCTGTTCTTACCCATCCAGTTCAGTCAGGGTATGTTGTTCACGAGGGTGTGGTGTGTAGAAAGGAGCTGCAGATGCTTCGCAGGAAGGTTGTCTGTCTCAGAAGCGCCAGCAGAGCTGTGCGAGGTTGGCAAAGGCAGCTTTCGCAGGAATTGTCTTCAGGGTGGGTAGAGGGCATGATGGCAACAGCAAGGCTGTAGTTTATCTGCCACTGGTGCAATAGTTTTGTGGCAGGAGAGTAAATGAGAGCTGTTCTCAGCTTAGTCCTAACATTAGAGAGGTGTGACCAGGAACGTGACATCTGGCTTCTTCCCTGCCCAGCAGATTTTGGCTGCAGCAGAGAGGCAGGCTGCCCTCAGCATGGATGCAGGATGTCTCTGCAATGCTGCAGAAGGCTGAGCTTAGGTGTCAGAGTATTTGCTTAAGTACGTGGGAGGGTTTGGATGCGAGAGGGAATGTCAGATATAATTAAAGGGCAAGAGAGCATGGAGGCTCATTCTTGGGGATTTGTAAGTGTTAATAAGCTTTGACCAGAGTCACAGATGAAAGAAGAATCTGTTGCAAAGCTAAAATGAGACTGGCTTTAACCCTGAGACATCTCACACCTTCCTGCTGAAGATGTGCTAGGTGAATGTGAAGAATAATGGGCTCCCTCGTTTGTGTCTGAATTGGTTTTTGAAAGGCATTGATAGTCAGTATGGATGGGCAGAGGACCATCCATCAGGCCTTCAGCATTATGGCAAACAAGATTGTGTGGAGACGCTGCACGCTGTGCAGGAGTGGGTGGCCTGAGAAAGGAACAGGTTTAGCTTCAGCAGCTCGCTCTTTACTGCCCTGTGGTACTGCCATAGGCCAGATGAGGAAGAACTAACACAGATTCCAGCAACGCAGGCTGGCACTGTGTAGGTAGATGACAAGGATCTTTTTACACTTAAACTTTATAGACTACTTATTGCTGTTAAGTGGCATGCTAAAAGCTAAAAAACAGTGCAAACAAAGTAGTTTATCAGTTGCACTCTTGAAACTGTCATGTCAAGCAGTGCTTGCAGAGTCACAGAATGGTTGGGGTTGGAAGGGACCTCTGTGGGTCACCCAGTCCAACCCCCTGCCGAAGCAGGGTCACCCAGAGCAGGCTGCACAG
>Ga0065711_1006184_pt1 | contig 33340 bp, 16 predicted proteins | sample Hoacrofraction12_FD_59098 | JGI IMG/M metagenome (GOLD analysis project Ga0065711, IMG submission 59098) | Hoatzin crop microbial communities from Cojedes, Venezuela - Epithelial fraction 12 v2 (version 2) | ecosystem: Host-associated > Birds > Digestive system > Esophagus > Crop | place...
CTTTCAGTACTTAAAGGGAGCCTATAGGAAAGATGGGGACAATCTTTTTAGTAGAGACAGCAGTGACAGGACGAGGGTTAATGGTTTTAAACTAAAACAGGGTAGGTTTAGGCTGGATATTAGGAAGAAATTCTTTACCATGACTGTGGTGAAACACGGGAACGGGTTGCCCAGAGAGGTAGTGGAGCCCCCAACCCTGGAAAAATTCTATGATTCTAAGTTTACTGAGAAATTGACTGATATTACATTTGGCACCTCAAATGTCAATTTTCCTCTTTTTTCCTTTTCTGTTTTTTTGTTTTATGTTTCTGTCTTTGCTAATTAAATGGCTTCTTTAAGTATTTGTATGTGATATATTGGCAGTGCTGTTTCACTAGTCAGTGAAGAGCTTTCATTTCAGATCAGGTCAATCATCTCAGCGCATGAAATTCCACATACATTATTGCAGATTTTATTATTGTGATTTAGTTATCATTCTAAGGTATTTGTTGGACAAATCTACACTGAGAATTTTTCACAGAATGACTTCAGTCTTCTCAAACACATTGTTTGATTTTAACTGCTTGACTTTGAGAGACTGAAATAGAATTTTATAAAGTTCTTTGTGAATAAACTGCCAATACTTAATCTGGCCATACTTCACAACCTGGAGTCATAAATTAGGCATTTAATGATCTACCTGCACAAGTCCCAAGAACTTTAAATGAAAGCAAGGATAAATGGAGTCATGGATTATTAACAATTCTAATAGTTGGTCTCTGAAAGCCCACTGAGTAATAATACATGCATACGTGCATAATGTTATTGTATAAAAATTGCACAAAAAAAAGGAAGTCTCACAGGACAGAATGATGAAAGCAAGAGAGGGAGAACAAAGATGGGGAAGGAAACAGGAGAACAGAGTAAAATTTACAAATACATCTGAGCAGCCTTGAAGTTCTCTGAAAAGTGCCCAGACAAAAAAAAAAGTACAAAAGGCAGCTGTCTGTATTTCCTTCCCTATGAAATTGTTGTGACCACCTTTGTTGGGAAAGGCTGCTCAGTCAATTTCACAAAGTTGATAGATGATACACAGTGTCTTATACAAGTCAAATGTTTGATGTCTTTGCTGAACCAGTCTACCACCATGATTTGATGTCAGGAATAAGTGGGATGGCAGTACAAGGCACAGGCAGAGAGCTTGTGGTGGGGTATCAGACAGATATGCAGAGCCACTTTTTCATGTTATTATTTGTAACAATGTGCATGCTTAATTTGCCCCCAAAAGCGCTAAAAAACTATTTAGCACTTCAGAAGAAAAATCTGCTGTCTTCTAACATTTTTTAACCCTGGATAACACTTAAATGTTTAATAAACACTACCTAAAATACATTGTATTAACAGTACTTGCATATTAGGGATGAGAAAGCTGAGCGCTAGGTCTCTGCCTTAGTTGCCCAGAGGTGAAGGGGAATATCCAGCAAGGTATTCAAGCATAGCCCATACCCCACATTAAGCATACAAGTACCGCTTGTAGGTAAAATGGATCACTTTGGAGTCTTTATATTTAGCTTGGATCATAAATACTTTATTGAAATAGATACTAAGTTGTTGTCAAGGCCACACATAGCTCACAAAGTCAATGCATACTTGACTAATTTATCTCAATATGGAATAAAAATAGTTACAGTCTATGAAAATTTTAATTCCTTTCTGTTTTGGGAATGTGCTCATAATTAAAATCAGAGGCTTTTGAATCAGTCTCGTGGTTATGTGCAAAAAGCTGCCTAAGAATCATAAAATATCTTGCCTACCAGTTACGCTTAGCATGAAAACTTGGTACAGAGGGATGACTTCTGTACCACTGTCCTAAAAGGTACTCTACCAAATGAGCTACTCCTTGCAGAATCCTCTAAGACTATTAAAATAAGTTAATTAGATCTAAGGAAACGTTTCCTTCTTTGTGGCATGCCACAGCAAATGTGGAGCACCAAGCTACAGAGCTACAAGGAGAATATGCTCAAATCAGTTGAAAGCCTGCCTATTGGAACAGCTGCACAAACACTCACTCGAGTTAACTAGGAACTGCCCAGCTAAGAATGAGAAGTGTGTGGTGAATTCAGGCATTGAAAATTCCTCTATGAATCTCACAGACACTCCACAGTGATATTCTAGAATAAGAAAGTTTACGTGTATGTACACTTCCAGGATTTGTTGAAAAACAGACCTCACTAAGTAGTCATGCGCAAGGTGGGGTATCTGCACTGAAAACATAGCCTCTTGATATGAAAATACTTTGCAGCACTGGAAAAATACAACACTGACTAACAAAAAAATGAAAATGTAGACCCAATTTGCAGGCAAGCAGTAGATGACCAAATTGTCTTTCTAAATTTACTGACTCTCTCTTGATGTAATTATTGTTTTAGTTAGCCTCCTGATAGTAATTGCTATACTCGATTCCACATTTTTAGAGCCTTTCTTAGATTCCACAGCAGAAATCAAAATAAGAAAAATCTCCAGTTAGACATGGTGTCAGATTTTCTCAATGAAGTAAATCACTGAAGGCCTGAGAAGTAAGGAATTAAGTATTTGGTCATTATAAGCAATAAATGTTAATGACTGCTTATTATCTTAATCGTGAATTCATAAAAAGTCTTAGATATTATCACTCTTCTTGAAACATTCTCTTTTCCTTTTAACTATGTAATCTTACTAATGCTTTCTCTTGTATTAGAGAAGTACAACCATAAAGTATTCCATTTATAGTCTATTTATCAGCTAAAAGTTTCTGTCATTGATAAAAGACATCTCTACTATCACCTGCCAGCATAGTTAAAAAGGCAAAAGTATGAATTTATACAAGGCTGTAAGAACACTATATGAAGGGATCAGTGTTGGAATTCTTGTTTTTTTCCAGTATTTAAAACTTTATGGTCTAGTTCCCTAGTTCTATAAGAACTTCAAACAGTTCAGTTGTAGAGACAGGTTTTTGGGATATCTCTTTCACAAGAATCTTAATAAAACAATAACCCTGCTATGCAAAAGTGACCTCTGTCCAGGGAATACCAGGTAAGAGTTACTTCAGAAGTTCTGCAGGATCCTTTCCACAGAAGCAAACTTCACAAATTATTAAAAACAAAACCAAAACAAAATCAAAGAAGAAGTGATCTTGGCAGTTGCACAACTAGGATACTACATAACAATGTGGCTGGAATAGAGTTGAGAACTGAAGTTGCAGTTTCTTATTGTGAAATAAGCTCATTGTTCTTTTTCTCCGCTTGACAAAAAAAAAAATATGCAGCAATTACTTAAATGTCTAATTTACATATTAGATGTTCTGAAAGACTTTCCACAACTAAAGTGGGAGGGTTAATATTAGCAAAATACCACCCTTTGCATTCATATTCTGGATAAAATGAGTACCTCTTATGTGCTTATAAGGATAATTAGATTTTAAAGATGACTACCTAAATGGTGATAAAAGCATAACAAAACCAGCACTAGGCACTGTAACAATTCAGGAGAACATCACTAGTATCTTTCATTTTCACATGATGGCTAAAGCTTAAGAATTACAGAGTGGACTCTTCAGCAAATCAGCAGAAACCCTAACCTGTGTGCCACCTTTCTCTAATTAGTTAAGCGACAGTACAACTAAAGACTCCAAAGAACAAAAGTCTAGACAGCCTGGATATTATTACTATGGAATTCAGAAAAACCTGCTGCAGAATTCATTTAATCTTCCTGCAAAGACTTGAGAGGTTGAAGAGTTCCAGGGGCCTTTAATATAACATTCCATAACCCAAGCCCATTGCATAATATAGCTAGAGAAAGATACTTAGACCCTGCCAGACTGAAGGACTGTAAAAGCAATAAATTGTGAAAGCAGAATCTGTACAGGTCAAAGTTTCCGTACAAATCAATGTCTCCTTGATTCTTTGAAACTCCATGGTTACAGTAGTATATATTCAGCATGGTTAAGAAATAAGATGATATACCAATCATAAATTTTTAACCCGCAAAACACAGCTGTTCACAGACCAAAGTTTACTGCAAGTCTTGGCTGAGAGATTAGATTTTTATCACAATGCTTGTATATACAGCATGTGTACATAACACACACTTGCAGACACACACACACGTGTGACGAAGGACATCCTATTTTCTTGAAAAAAGACCTGCAAATCTGTTACACTGTCATTTATCTTTGAAACCTCATTTACAGCTATTCTTCAAAATTTAAATGTATTCCACACAATGTTACATGAGGTGATAATAAATCCTATCTGTAAAATTTGCTGGAGCTGATGTAACAGGCAGCACTTTTTTGAGCCCAGTTTGTAATTTTAACTGTAATTACTGTTTCTTCAAATGACTGTTCCTTTGTTTCTTGGGAATATTCCTTGAAAATGAACTTGAACTCCAATGAACCACCAGAACTTTGCTTTCTTTTTTTCCCCCCTTTCTGCTTTCAAAAGTAAGGAAGGGAAACAAGGAAAACAATTATTTACTTTTGATCATTGAGCATAAGTTTAGAAACACTATTCAAAAAGTAACAAACACCAAATCACCATTCTCTTGGATAAAAAAAAAAAAAGGCAAAACAATTAGAAAGCTTTTGTAAAAAAATCTGGTTCTTTATTAAGTGCCTCTTAAATGGAAAAATTGTTTGTTTGGCTTTTTTTTGTTGTTGTTGCTTTTTTTTCCCCTCACAGAGCTGGAATTTGGTCACTTCTCTGGTGCTGATAGCTCGAAGGTTGCTTCTAAATATTTTTGCCGGGAACCTATTGTATTTCTTGGTTTCTGTCCCACTTATATTAAACATTACTTTTTAGTCTGACACTAAACATTTAGTGGGTCACTAGCAATTACTAAAGATGATGTATAATGGGAATCATTTTGGCTAGTAGTGCAGCTGAACAGGACAGTATGAAACAGAGGATACTGACGACACATCATTCACACAACATGCCCTTGGGGGAGTTTTACTTCAGGCTGGCTTCCCTATTCTACTTTTGCTGTACAGCAGTTTTGGTCTGTCAGTGAAAGCTCTACCCATTCTGCTACTGCTACCTTCTTCATGGAATGTGCACACAGATGAATGGCCTTTCTGCACTCGCACACTTGGACTTTTGATGCTTCCAGATATATGAGGGATGGTTACTCATCTGAAAGGATCTGTAAGTTAAATCGTATTGCTGTCAAGGTAACATCACTTCAGCTGCTCATTCAGGCTCTTTAAAGGAATCCTACATTGTACACAAGAGTACGAAGGCGTTTTTTTCATGAAAATGGGTTAATGCCCAGTATCAAAATCTAAACCCTTTATTAACAAGGATTACTGCAACGATTTGATCTCATAAACTGTGTGCAGTTAAAGCTTTCATTGGCTTTAAGTGAAAGTCGTATATACATCAGGTTTTTTCCTGTTATACTCATTTACTGCACAGTGCCTAAAAATCATTGTATTGGTCTGATGTGGGGAGTTTTGAAGGAAAAAAGTCTCTATAGGGAAATATCTGCATAAAAACTCAATTAGTTATTAACTTATTATAAAATACTTCTTATAAAAAACTGTTGTATTGTTCACACCAACGGTAGTAAATGAGGAGTGACAAATCCTTAAAGCTGGCAGAGAATAAAAAGATCCCTGCTATTTAACAAACATCTAAGCTACAAACATATTTCAATGGATACAATTCAAAACTCTTTTACTGGATGCCATGTACCAGCATCTAATTTCTTTTTTTTTTTTTTTTAATTTTTGTGTGCTATTGTAGGAATTCTGTTCTTTGCAGCAAGCACTTACAAACCAGCCTTTCTTGCACTATGTATTTGAAAGCACAGAAGAGATTAATTTCAAACGACACATGGAAAAGTTTGAGGTATACTGTGTCAGTCTTTCATAAACAAGCATTTACAATTTAGTCCCACTGACAACAATAGATCCACATCAGCGAGCAAGTGCTTAGCAGTGTAAATGAAGGTCCCATAATTTGGCAGTTACTAATAATACAGTTTCTAGACAGGATGATTTTATTATTTTAAGACTTGTTCACAGTTTATAATTTGCTTCTCAAGCATTTGTATGCACCTGATGCTTAATGCTTGCTTGTATTCAATATCTTGTTTGTGATATCATATTGATTTCCCTATTAAATGAGCACAATGACATAAAATCTCAGATCAGCACTTACATTTGGGAATGAGCAGCAGGCAACTCCAAATTAGAATTTCCTCACATAAAACACACAAAACACCCACAAGATTTGGAAAATACTTAAGATAATTTTTTTTTCTTGCCTTTAAAGCTAAAACAGAAGATCTTTCTGAGAGCACTACTAAAAAATGCCTCTGAGCTACAGTACCAATAGGGAAACTTACCAAGGAATATTAAGTTTGTTGAATAGAAAAGAATAGCAGATTAGGTAGTTATTTATCATTTTCTTAGGAAACTAATCAGCCTTTTCCTTCTTTCAGTGGTGATCTATGTGATCTCTGGACACCCAGTATGCTTACTTACTCAGAAATTAATGATCATCAGCATAAAGTTACATCAAAGGAATGATGTCAAACTGATTAAAATGTATGCATTTAAAATTTCCCAGTCTACTATAACATACCAATGTGTTAGCAATAGTCAGAATATCAGAATCAGAACAAAGCTGGGCGAACAGCCTAGAAAACAGAAGTTAATATTAGGAACGGGAAAAAGAAAAGGAAATAGCCAAGAATTTAATTTCATTAAATTTTGTTGTATTAGAAATCTAAAAAAACCCCCACAGTTAGAAACAAAGAAGAATATTTGATCCACTGTGATGTAACACTGTTTTAAAATAAGTGTGAACTAATCCTTATAGGAGTAATATTTGTTCTGAGGATTCTAAATGAACGGTCCATGCAAATCTGTTAGAGCAGTATGACTGAAGAAGTAATTATTTTTTCCAAAGATACAATCAAATTTCCAGGTGGTCAGGATAATGTCATGTAATAACATCTATTTCTGACTCATGTGTGTACACAAGAATTCATACAGGTTTAGATGTACTCTCTAAGGGAACAGGAATATTTGATGTATCCAATTGTTTACAGCACTGACAGCGCTGAACTCTGCTTTCAATGGGAATGAATTACCCTACTGATACAACTGCTTTTTGCAAGGTTGAGTTATGCTGTATGAAGGAGTTCAGGACAAGAAGAAATCCTAGCATCTTCAACTGGTAGGTCACTGAAGCCTAAGATTTCATTATATTTATCTACAGGTTCATTATTTCCACTTTTCATTCATTTGGAGGAGACTGAAGAGTGCTCCACAGTTCCTGTGATCAAATCATTACTATGACTAAAGCCATCATTATTACCCAAGATAAAACAGCCTTTGTGATGCATGGATACAATATGCTGTGAATGCCAACAGGTCACTATGCACTTAGATATTTCTTTTTAAGTGCTTCCCACATGTAAGCTAACAAAGGCATCAAATGTCATATGGAAAGTATGCCTTAAACCGTTGTAAGTCTTAAACACTTAAATCTAATGTCATGGCTAAATAAGTTCATTTCTGGAATTTCCTGAACACAGAATAAGACACATAGTGTTACATGTTTCTTCAATGCCTGTTTTGATCTCAAGATACAGCAGGGTTCACAACACAAGTAGTACCAAGGAGAGCCCTGGCATCACCAAACATCGCTCCGTGCTACCATGAATGAGATAAACAGAACATTTAAGACAGAACCAGGAGACTCACAAGCAGGAGACAGATTTCAGGGAACAGCCACAAACTTTAGAATATGTAGCAGCAGTAGCTAAAGCATGCATAAAGTCTTGTTAAAGAAACAAAAAGGATGTTGTTTGGAGAGTAGAAAAACATGAGACAAACTCAAAAAGAACTAGATTGTATTTTGCTTGGCCAGACTTTGAAGGACACATCATTAAAACCATATATGGCACAGTACTTTGTTTAAATTTTGAGGGACATTCTAATTGCCTAATTTCGACACACACATTTCTAGCTAAAGATTCAAATAACTGAACATAGGTATAAGTGTACATGGTGGCTGTACAGTAAAACAGAAAGCAGAAATCTATCATCTCAAAAGAAAAGACTGTAAGCTTCTAATTTCAGTAAGAGACTTCAGACTAAATCTAAGCCCCCAGCAATTACAAGAACAGCCTTAGAAGAATGTAACTGAATTGAATGTTCGCCGAATAAAGCAAGAGAAAAGGGGTGCAACCAGTTAAGTAGGAAAACCTAATAACTGAAGGAATACAGAAATGTACAGTGATATTACAAATGATAGAAATGCTGATGTTCTCAGTGCTGAATGTTAGAACTCAGCCTGTAAACTGACTTTACAGACAGCTGCACAATTTCTTGGCGTGTCCAAAGAAGGGCAGTGAAACTGGTGAAGGGTCTAGAGAACAAGTTTCATGAGGAGCAGCTGAGGGAGCTGGGGTTGTTTAATTTGGAGAAAACAAGGCTAAGGGGAGACCTTCTCACTTTCTACAACTACCTGAAAGGAGGTTGTAGCGAGGTGGGTGTTGGTCTCTTCTCCCAAGTAATAAGTGATAGGACAAGACAAAATGGCCTGAAGTTGCATCAGGGGTTATTAGGAAAAAGTTCTTCACCGAAAGGGTTGTCAAACATTGGAACGAGCTGCCCAGGGAAGTGGTAGAGTCACCATCCCTGAAGGTATTTAAAAGACATGTAGATGTAGTCCTTAGGGACATGGTTTAGTGGTGGACTTGACAGTTTTAAGTTAATGGTTGGACTCGATCTTAAAGGCCCTTTCCAACCTAAATGCTTCTATGATTCTATTCTATGATTTTTTGTGATTCTAAAGCCATCTTTTTTCTTAGTGTTCTCAGCTGGAAATGAAGCACTGACTTGCCATGTCAATATAGGAGATTTCAGTGAAAAATTTGACATAGGATCACTAGTTTCCTTTTTAATCCTTCCAACACATGACAAAAGCCCTCAGAGTAAAGTACATTTATTTAAGTCATTGTCACAAAATCTGTTAAAGTTATATCCTCATGTCTGTGTTGACTTCCCATAAGCTTGAATTCAAGAAAAATGTAAGGTTATTTTTTGGGTTTCTTCAATTAATCTGCTAATTCTGATTTTTAAGTACCAATTTCAATTTGCTAAGTATGTCTTCATCTAACCTTACTGACTCTTCCAACAGTTGCTAACCAAAAAATAATTGCATTCTGCCTCATCCCTTCCATTCTCTTCTCCCTTATAGGGCTGGAAAGAGTGGAAGGAATTGTATATATAGCTGCAGACGGTATGCATGGAGGAAATTATCACTGAGGAGGAAGTGCTAGGGCAGGAATTATTTTGCCTGAAAACACTTACTCTTTGTCATGACTCAAAGTTTCATCTTTCTTTCTGAGTGGCTAATAAACTTTGTGATAGAAGAATGACATAGCAGGAAATTTTCATAACTATGATTTTATTTACCCCTTAGATAGTCTATGCTGCTTCTCTATTCCCATGGAAATGGTCTTAACCTCTCTTTAACAAAAATTTTTTGGAGGATTTAATATTTAAAGTTTTTTTGACAGATACAATATCATAATACTCAACAACTTCAGAGATGAAAGGCCCCTAGCGTGCTTCTCTTATTCAACACGTTACCTAATGCAATTGATTAAAACAAATGTCTCCTTTCATGCACATATCATCAACAACTGTACTTATTTTCAAATAGCTATGTACATTTCATCACCTCGGAAACTTTAGACAGGTCTTTCTATTTAGCAATTGCACTGAGTAAAACAGACTAAACACCAGTGTTTAGTCATTGTGCACTTCCCTCCTTGACAATTTTTTAAATGGTGACAAACTTTGCACGAACAAGCCAGAGCCTGTTGCCTTAGTTTCTACAGAATCTAAAATCACTTGTAAAACACTAGAAAAATATCGCTTTATCTACTTGTATTGCATTTTTTTCCTGAATTCTTTTGACTTATGTATATTAACATTGCACATATTTTGACATTTTATTGTCAAATACACATATTGTGGGACTTGGTTTCTGAGCTAGGAAAGAAATACAAGTGAAAATTGAAAGTAATTATTCCATGTGGAGACCAAAGATCCTTGTCCCACCCCAGACAAGGCATCTGTGGAATTCATCGTCAAATGGAAAATAAAATCCCTCAGATGTGCAAACTCTGTTGGGGACTGCAGGTAAATTAGGCTCTGAATACCAAACCGTTTGACCCATTAAATCATCCCAGAAATTTCCCCATTCAAAAGTCTCCTGTTTCATCATGTCCATGGAAATGAAAGATAACAATGCCACAGTGTTGCGCTCAAAATTCGTATTTCCTCTCTTCATATTTATGCAGCTTCTCAAGCACATGTTTTCCTTAAAGCTAGGATTACAACGATGGACATTTATGGAGCTCAATGTTCTGTATATGAAGTAAGTTAACTACTGAATCTGTATATCCTTTTTTTTCAGTTTTAATTTAAATTTGACAGTTTAGACTGTTGTAAAACAATATTATAAAAGGAACTCAACAGTCTAGATTTAGAGAAGCTTCATTATTAGCCTGTAAAAATAATCATTGATGTAAGGATTCTACCTAGACAGGCCTCATGATTGGCAGTCACATACTTCCTTAGAGGCATTTTACCCTTCCTATATGTACTTCTTGGCCAGTAAATGATGGAAACACATATGTCCTTATTGCCAAAGTATGTTCCAGTTACTGGAAAGAGTAATAAGTGGGATAAACAATATAAGAGATTCATATTACACAGCAAACTTTCCAGATTGTTCTCCCCCTCTCTCAAATACTGTCAGCACGCACAAATATCTGTAAATGTTTAATAGAGACAGAACTAAAGTGATTCAGTTACTCAACTTTCCCAGATTAATTCTCCTAAATATCTCAGATATCTCAATATTAGGCAGTAAGACAAAAAAAGCAAGCCCCTTCTAGATAATCTTCTAACATAATCTAAAGAACAGAAAAATGTGTCATGTCTTCCAACAACAGAGACACTTCCCAGTTTCACTTCTATTTCACCCTATCTTAACAGGTTCTATAAATCAAAGTTTCTACATTATACCAGCATTTGCCCTAAAAAATTTATTCTGATTTGCATTAAGCACTTCACTCAACACAAAATCTCTCAATTCCATTTCTTCATTATTGATTTTTACCTCAAAAACTTCTTCATCCAGAATCCTGGTTCCAAAGACAGTGATGCCATTGGTGTCCACAACTGTTTTGTCACTTCTTTCAAGTGGTTTTGTAGTTTTTTTATTACAGTCAACAATCATTGTAACACTTTTTTTCTCCACACTAATAGCTACTCGATGCCACCTATTAGAAAAAACCAAACATAATTCTATTGCAATTTATGTTTTGAAAACTAGGTCATTGTGTTCTTATCAAGAAGAGTTTATTGCAGATTGCACGCCAATCAAGTCACATTTAAAATTTTAAATGTGTCCATTTATTTCCTTCTTTCAGATGCACACAAATGTGCACAATGTTTTGTCTATTCACTGTACAACTTCTATCCTTCGGTACAAGCTCGTTGTGAATATCCTATATAAGATGACATTCAAGCTGACCTTCGTAAACTCAAATTAGAAGTGAGTGCACTTTTTACTTACTATTAGATTGAACGATCTGATAGCAGATTTTATCTTTATGAATGCGTTTGATTTTCCAAATTAAGGAATTACTTGTGCAAATATATTTAATCCAGCATCTTATTCTTCGTTATCTACATTTTACTATTTCTTCTCTGTGATCAATCACCAAAATTTTACCATGTTCTTTTGCTTATTTGAATGTATCCCATAGCTACAAAGATTTTTTGAAGATGTACAACAGTTCCAGCGTAGATGTTTTTCCAGATACATATACTTACAAATGCTTGCCAATAGCTTTGCCCATATAAATACTCACCAACAAGTGAATGAAGTGATTCAGAACACTGACAAATTATTTTATCTCAAAGACATTTGAGAATAAAGTTTTGTACAATTTGCCCAACTATTCTATGCTCTTTTTGAGACTTTATTATTATGACAGACCACATTAATTTAGTGATCCTCTCTGCTATAACAACTTAAATATCTAAGAGCAAGAGTAAGCCACTCTATAATCCAATATGGAGCAAAATGTCAAAGAATCTTTGACAGATGAAGGCAAACAGTGTCAAAGCATGTCATATTAGTGACTGGTGAGAGGAAGGCTGGAATCAAATTATTTTAGCTGGCATTTGTGGCACTAGGGTTGTCTAAATCAGAGAGACAGCTTAGATCATTGTTACAAAGAGCTTCTGTATATCAAAAGGAACACCTCAAAGCTAATGGAATCTGACTGCTAAACAGTATGAATGAGCCAGAACTCTAATTCCATGTTTCCTTTGGAACACAGTAGAACATTATCATTAGAAAAGTAAACTGTCCATGCATCCTCAGGCACATTACACTTTCTAAATATATCTCATTTTGGACGAAGATTGTTATCCTAGATCCTTCATAAAACAGCTAAGTCAGAAGAAAATCATCGGCCTATCTTTTCAAAGCATGTAGAAGCTGAAAGCATGAAAACACAGCTCACTGGGGATAGGACTGACTTCAGCTGATTTATAAATTGTATCGTCTCACTGCAGAAAATTGTACCAAACCAAGTTCATTTTGATTTCTTCATTTTTATCAGTTTCTCAGCATTTCTGGTGAAATTCTGAAATCCACGTCAAAGCTTTGTTATTTAGAGGAATTCAATGAAAAAAAAAGTTTGCTGCTTTATTTTATCACTCTTACTCAGGAAATGCATCAGATTTAGGTGTCATGGTATAATTCCATGCTCTCGTAATACAAGGTCTAGAAGACAATTATTTTTTTCTTTTCTCCTTTATTGTTTTATAAACATATTTCATTCCTTCTCTACTGATTTGTATTCTTTTGCTTTAATAAAATTTAATTCCCTGTATCTCTGAAGACTGTGGCTGCTCTTCCTGGACTGCAGCACAACAAACAAAAAGCTTTTGAAACAACAAACATCCATTTACAAGCACTGGAATGACATTCCCAGAGAATGATTGCTTGTCTACAAAGGGAAGTTAGGTACAAAAAATTAACAACTGCATTAATAACGCAATAGGTATTTGAGATTAATGGCCTTTACTGAGGGTGCAGTATAAGTCCTTGTAGCATTTCAGATTAATTGTCCAGCTTATTCTTCCTTGATTTCCTTATCTGTAGACATCTCAAACCATGTTATTTATCTGATAGTTTGGTTCAGGATACAAGAAATTCTGTGTTGTTTTGTCAACTTGCTTTCACTATGTCTATCACCTTCAAATGGACAAGACATCCCTTCTAGTGAGACTATTCCTCGAGCTGCTTTAAAAACAGAGTTTCTTTCTATATTGCAGAGGAAGAATCTTCATAGGTTTAGTTGTGGTGGGTTTAACTTCTATGACTATTTCTTCCCTCTTGATTTATAGAGATGGCAAATAAGAAAGGTGGTTTGGCTTTATTTGTAGCTGTATACACCATTTGAAGCTGGAACTGTATTCTGCTGCAAAGGTTCTCTGATTTTGTACCACAGCAGTCCAACTAGCTGGAAATTGTGTTACTGATTCATTTAAATATTTAAGGTATCACTTGGAAAGACCATAATCACCTATACAGTGTTCTGTGGTACTATTTTTCATGTTAAAATTTTACACTTACTTGCCATCAGCAATGTTGACTGTTCTGAAAAGAGGATACTCTTCTGGGGCAGGTTTTCCATTTTGGTCTTCAAACAGGAAGACAGGGGATCTACCAACTTCAACACCTACTTGCTGAATTCCTTGCTCATTGTAGACAGACAAAAGGAAGGACTGGATACCCTTTTTAGGTTTTACTGTTATTAATATTGAAAAATCTTCTGGAAAATCTCCACCTGTAAACAAAGTGATATATGGAGTTACAAATTCAGAAAAAATTAAACTATTCTTCAAAGGTTTACGTTTTTCTATAAGCACAGAGGATCCTGCATACAAACTGTTGGGGTTTTTTAATTCTCAAAAATGAATACATAAAAAATTACACTAGGAAATTTTTTTATCTCTTTCTTTCTGGTCTCGCTTTAATTCCTGAAAGATATATTATTCATGGTTCTTAAAATCATGACTTGTAAATCTATTGTGAAATTATGTTACAATAAAATATATGCAAGAACCATGATAGATTCACATTTATTATTTTTTATATTCATCTTCTTTTTAGCAACATTCTAATGTAAAAGCATGCACTACAATTTCACTTGAAAAAATAAGTATCTGTATTATAGCAAATAAGATCCTAGGCACTTCATCTGCCTCGATAACCACTTGTTTTACTTTCTCTCTCCCAATATGTATTTGAGTCTTTCTAGAATAATATTGTGCATAACATTGAAAAAAAATACATAACTAGTTTTATATAATAGGACCTTTAGGCAAAATCAAACCGCAGTTAATTTTCATTTATTCCCTGATGTTTTCCCTTTGAAGTAAAGATATATATCAATCATTGTTTCAACCTTTACAACTAAAAATAAACAAAAATGAAAGGTGAATATAGCTTGTTTATAAAGGACAGACTGAGGTTTATACTCAGTACTGCTCCTGTTAAATCTGGTGGTAAATCTGCATTTCACTTGATGTGAAAGTCTATTAGGCTTAATAACAAATGAAGTGTAAGACTAAGATTCTAGAATTCAGAATATACATTGGATCTGTGTGGCTTCAGCTGCAACTTCACATGAAACAAATAGAGGAATTAGAATCTAATCGTAGTGTTGGCTATGAATATAACTGCAACTTTGTGTGCACGACAGCATGTAAAATCTTTTTAAAGATTTTAATAACATCATACAATAAGTTTTAATAAAATAAGTTACATTTTTGTAATGAATAAAAGTATGTAAGACTTCAACAACAAAAGCTGATTTAGGGATTGTTTCTTCCAATGGAGCAAATATACTATTTTTCCAGGACAGGTCTTGTGGAAAACTTCAGGATTCTACAGAGTCTTCTGTGAAGACAAGCTTTTGATAGCATTAACTCTGTAGTTACAATATGAAAACAAAATGCATAAAATCTTCATTGCTCCTTAAACAACATACTACCCTTCTAACACAGAAAATCCCTAGTGCTGCACTTATTATATTGCCTGCTGCAATGTTGTTTTATGTGCTTTCTACCATCTTTTTAACCTTTATTGTAGAAGGTTGTTGAAACACTAGTAACATAGACCACTTTAGGGCTTGCTATGACATCTTATTTTGAAGGGATCAACGCTCAAAAAATAGGAAGCATTTCATTTACTCTGGTGAGCCTTTGGTCAAGTTTTTAATAAAGTAAAGCTGCTAGTTTACAGAACTGTATGTTATACAGATGACAAAAAGAGGAAGAGAAAAGATGACTGTCAGCAAAAGCCAAAGAAATTATTTGAAAAACACTGAACACTTGCCCTGTCTGTACTGCTAATCTGAAAGATACGTTGAAAATGCTTAAGGCAGGTGACACTAATTCAGCTAGTCTGGGCATGTGCTCTTCAAACAAATAAAATCCTATGAAAAAAAATCTGGGAGCTTTCTAAGAAAAGTGACTGAAAATGAGTCATGTGCCTCAGTTCAGTAGTTTGTTATCACTGCTATGACATAATATTCTCAAATGTTTTATCTTGCACCTACATTGTGTAATTATAAGTAAATTCCTTCCAAACACAGTTTTGATTGAAAAAGTGAAAAAATGAATGACATTCCAACACATAAAACTTTATGTCTTGATATGTTTATGTAGCTCTTGGACACATAGTTGGAATAGTTATCAAAGTCTTCTCAACTATTCTTAATTTTCTTGTTTATTGGTATGGTTCTATTTGAACAATAACCAAAAATAACAGTAACAATTGGAGGGAAAATCGCTAGAAAAATCTTTGTATATATCTGGGTTGCCATTCCTGTCATTCCTATATGATCTGTAAAAGATAACTAAAAGCTTATAAACAGATAGTATAACAAAAATCTAAGTGGTTATCTTTACAATTATATAATGCCTTCCAGTCAATGAAATCAATGCCGATCAAATTCTGGGAAGTTGGTAAATATTATTAGATCTGTTTTTTAAAGACGGATATATTGATGATCCCAGCTTTTACCATTCATAGCAGCCTTTGAGATATGGTAGGTAAAAGCTAACCATACTTCCTGATGAGTTACAGAGGTTAGATGAAAGCAAGCATAGGATGCATTACAACTTGTATTGTTTAGCCAAAATGATGTCTCACAACTTGGCCTTGTCTTGGATATCTTCTGTAGTCTTTTCACTACTACAGAGTGCTAAGAAAAAAGGACATGATCACTCAAACATCTTTAAGAATAATCTCTTAAAAAGAAGGATTTCTGGTGGTGGGGAAAGGATGCCTGTTCCGCAAGATTCAAAAGGAAACAATTACCATAATCACCTCCAAAAAAATTGTTTCTAGGTTCTTTACTGAAGTAGTGGATAGCATTACATTTTCCTGCATTAAGTAAAGTTTTGTGGTGGCTTCTGTTTACACTGTGAGTGAACAACGCTTTTTATTAGTCTCCTGCACACAGAAGTGGTGCAACAGATTGGTAAAATCAAGCAAACTCATTCCAGCTGTAAAGCAGAAACTGAAAGCATTAATAAGAAGTGTACCTAAATGAAGGCAGTCAAAGGCTGTAGTAATGTAGATGTCAATCAGCAACATGAGGTACATATTTGTTCTGGCATTCAAGAAGCATATGAAAAGTTATTACTGCAGCTGCAGATCTCCTCTTTACGCTACGATTTGATTCATGAACAAGTGCAAGTCAGCTCAAGCTCTCTGACTTCCAGCTCTAGACTTTCAGGCTTTTACTGCCTGTACTATTCTAAACTATAAAAAATTCTGTGATTCCAAGTCAGTTTAATCTTCTGTCCAGTTGTATTTGAATGCTCATTTAATGTATTTTGTTGTACCACTTGGCTTCATTGACATACATTGTAAAACTCAGAATTTGAAGGTGTCAACTTATTACACTGTGCAACTTGTGCAGCTTTTCAATACAATGGATCATTTTTGCATTTTTTAATGAAAGAGCAGCCCTTATTCTGCTAACCTTACTTAGGTGAAGTAGTGATTAATTACACACATAGTCACACTAATATCAGCAAGACATTGTAGACAGTAATGCGCCATTCAGTGAATGATATTTTCAGCTGGATAGTTCTGTCAACTATGCGCAACTTAGTTGGAAGGATATATTAAAAACCGATAAATAATATAAACGTTACCTCTGTAGTGAATTTTGCTTTGATCTCCCAGGAATAAAGAAGTAAACTGATGAGTCAAGGCAACATGTAAGTTACGCTTGAACTGTGTATAGCTGTTGCCCGTGTTGCTCTGGGAACCCAGTATTACTACAAAATAAGGTATGTTTCCCCTTTTTATAGATCTTGAATGATATCTATACGATTGTTACTTTAAAAGACAGAAAGCATTTTTCTTTGGCATCATCTAATCTGTGTGTCTATAGACAGACTTGTTCAAACTCTGCATGATGTATCAAAGCAGAAAAATTAGTTGTTCCACAATTTTGGTTTTTAATATTCTTATTATCATTTTCCTCAACAGCTTGGGTCAAGTCACAAGTGGCAGCAAAACAATGGAATAAAATTCTCTCCTCAACATCCAAATAATCTTTTCCAAAATGTGATTATTTCATTTTAGAGAAATTTGAGAGAACTTGGAATCACATTACCTAGGTACTACAGGCCAGTCAGTCTTAACTCTGTGCCTGCCAAGATCATGGAGCAGATCCTCCTGAAAACTATGTTAATGCACATGGAGAATAAGGAGGTGATTGGTGACAGCCAACATGGCTTCACTAAGGGCAAATCAAGCCTGACAAATTTGGTGGCCTTCTATGACAGGGTTACAGTGTTGGTGGATAAGTAAAGAGCAACTAATGTCATTTACCTGGGCTTGTGCAAAGCATTGGACAGTGTCCTGCATGACGTTCTTGACTCTAAATTGGAGAGGCATGGATTTGATGGATGGACCACTCAGTGGCTAAGGAATTGGCTGGATTGTCACACTCAAAGAGTTGTGGTCAATGGCACAATGTCCAAGGGGACACCAGTGACGAGTGGTGTTCCTCAGGGGTCTGTACTGGGACCAGCACTGTTTAACATCTTTGTCAGCAACAGGGACAGCAGGATTGAGTGCACTCTCAGCAAGTTTGCCGACGACACCAAGCTGTGTGGTGCAGTTGACACACTCGAGGGAAGGGATGCCATCCAGAGGGACCCTGACAGGCTGGAGAGGTGGGCCTGTGCAAACCTCATGAAGTTCAACAAGGCCAAGTGCTAGGTCCTGCACATGGGTCGGGGCAATCCCAAGCACAAATATAGGCTTGGCGGAGAATGGACTGACATCAGCCCTGAGCAGAAGGACGTGGGGGTGCCGGTTGACAAGGAACTCAACATGACCCATCAGTGTGTGCTTGCAGCCCAGAAGGCCAACTGTATCCTGGGCTGCATCAAAAGAATTGTGACCAGCAGGTTGAGGGAGGTGATTCTGGCCCTCTGCTCCACTCTGGTGAGACCCCACCTGGAGTCCTGCAGCCAGCTCCGGAGCCCTCAGCACAGGAAAGACATGGACCTGTTGGAGCGGGCCCAGAGGAGGGCCACCAAAATGATCTGAGGGCTGGAGCACCTCTCCTACAAGGACAGCCTAAGAGAGTTGGGGCTGTTCAGCCTGGAGAAGAGAAGGCTGCAGGGAGACCTTATAGCAATCTTTCAGTACCTGAAGGGGGCCTATAGGAAAGATGGGGACAATCTTTTTAGCAAGGCCTGTTGTGACAGGACAAGGTGTAATGGCTTTAAACTGAGGGAGGGTAGATTTAGACTAGATATAAGGATTTTTTTACCATGAGGGTGGTGACGCCCTGGAACAGGTTGCCCAGAGAAGCTGTGGCTTCCCCCGCCCTGAAAGTGTTCAAGGCCAGGCTGGACGGGGCTTTGAGCAACCCGGTCTAGTGGAAGGTGTCCGTACCCATGGCAGGGGGGTTGGAACTAGATGGCCTTTAAGGTCCCTTCCAAGCCAAAACATTCTACGATTCTATGATTCTATCCACAACTAGCCTTGTTTAGTCCCCCAAATACCCAGATACTCTTAATTAATTCTTAATAGATGGTACTTCTGGGAAGGATTTTGCAATGGTCAACCACAACTCTTTTCTACCACTGCAGCATTACTCCAGGAAGTACTCCTTTTAAATGGACTACTGAAACTGCAGGAAATTTGCCAAAGCCACAAAATAAGCTTTCCATCAGATAGCATCATGAAAGAACACGTATTATGACTTGCAGGCCAATTCTGCCAGTGAAACAGAATTTGATGAAGAGCTTTATAACTGAAGCTGATAAAAAATGATTCATTCAGTGGATAAAGAGGCTGTCTTGCCGGTCGTGTGAAGGCCCAACTCTAGGGATGACAGAAGTGTTTTGTGGTACTGACAATGGACTACATGCTGTGCTTCAGACACCATAAAAACGTAGGCAATAAGATAGTTTACCAAAGTAATAGCTTTCTGACAATCTTACCTGGGTACAGCTGCTTTGTTGGGGCACTCAGCTGTGCAGTTTTTGAAACTCTGTAGGCGACATCCGATCCTTTTGAATCCCTTCTGTTTGTGCAAAATCCTGCTGTTCTTGACACTCCTTCTGGTGAATTGTGAAATTCTAATGCTTTTAGCACATCAACGGGTTCAGCTGACAAAGAAAAAAAAAAACCCACAACAAAAAGAATTACTCATCTTGCATCTCTACAATATACAGCCTCTAAAAAGGACATTAATGTTATTGCAAAAGCATATGTATAATCATAGCAGTAGCTGCATCCTATTTTGATTTATTGATGATCACTCCTACACCAGAACGTTATTTTAACAGGATTATTCATTTTTAAGTATATAAGAATTCATCCCATCCAATGGAATTGTTATGATCAGATTTTCAAACTACTTGACTACACACAGAAAATTCGTTTCCCAAACGCAGAGAATCTTGGTGGTTGAAACTACAACACATTCTTTTAATGAGTGAGAATGGATTTTAAAAGTTTGCACAAAAGATTCAGAAGTGATAGGCAAAGTTAGTTAATGCCACAGTGCAGTTCGATGGCATGAAGAAGCGGCAGATTTACCAAATACATGACTTTGCCTATGTTTTTACACTCTTGTTGTTTGCACATAGCTGTTCAAATAGTTCAATATTCACACATAGTGAATTCTGGGCCTTAAGTTGGTATTTGTTGCTACATAAAATGAGTAATAACAGAGAGAATATTTTAACTGAAGTCACTGATGGAAACATCTCTGCCTTCTTTTCTTACTATTTGTACAGTTCTAGGTAGTGTTGCTATTTTTTTGTCACTGTAGTATCTTGGAAGTCACTTCTATCAATGACAGATGTGATCAAAGTTAAGTTTAACTAGAGCATCCTACCAATGTCCTGGCATTCACTGATATGAAGAATTCAACTTTGTGGTTAAACCTATCTTTGAATAACATCAAAAGTATATTTTTTAAAAACAAAATCTGAGGTTTTCTCATTCAGCCTAGAGTGCACATAACTTATTCTGTCTTAGAATATATTCAGGAGAAAATGCTTGTGAACTACTTTAATTTTTTCACATCATGCACTTTACCATTTCCTTTTTCCATCAGAACATGTTATCAAATAAGAATCCAATAGCCAACGTTTGTTGCAAGTTAATACATTTAGAATGAATGCTACAGTATACACCTGCATTTACTTAAAATCTACATATTGTGCAGATTCAAGAAATTATATTTAAACATTCTCAGAAGAAAAATTTAAGGTGTGCAAAATCTGAAATGTTAGTCTTACCTCTCTGCTAAGTACTGATTAAATAATTTTAATGGATATAATGTACTTTCTATAGGTATTCCACACAATTCTAAAGTTACCCCCATACTGAAGGAACTGTCACGCTTTTTTTCTGGTAACCAATGGCTATTTTTGCAGTGCCTATAATAGTTTCAACCAGTAATGTAGAACCAGTCACTGGAAATATTAGTAAAATTTCCAAGTTGCTGTAGAAGTCAACCACTGCTACATTCCTTTTTCCTTTGCTCTTTTCTATAATTTGTACCAGATTCTTCATTATTTTTTAGAATAATGGCTGTTCCTTGCCTGGCTGACTGGGAGAGTATTCTTCCATAAACAAAATTATTCATTACTCCCTGCTAGTTCTGCTGCTAAAAAACTTCCAGACAAGAACCAGAACAATAACAGAAGAGAAGAATCTTCAAAGCACAAATTCCAAATAATTAGAACAAACATTTTGTTAATAGTACATAGATGACATTTATTTCCACAAACTGTGATTCACAAAATGTAAGTAGCAAAAACACTAGTCAGTTTACAAGGATTTCTAGACATATAAATTGTCATTTCTATGACAAATTATATTAAGAAACTTACACAAAAAAAGGTAATTAGTCTATCTCCAGTGATAACATGGCTGACTCACTAAATAGTTACAGATTACAAGAAACAGAAACTGCTTCCCTAACTTATATGAAAGATTTCATATAGCCACTTGAGACAATGGTTAAAAAGTAAAGTTCTTCAGAAGTCTTTAGACAAACCAGGCAAGAATATGTAAGACTTAACATGCTTCTTTACAAAAATTCGCTTTTGGTAGAATCCTACATATCATTCAGTCCGTAAACAGCCTGAGTTTGTGCCTCTTCCACATAAATATTTCCATAACATTCTTGTGTGTCTCATTATTTAACCTGGGCCTTGAGTCTTATCAAATTCCCAGATCCTGTACTTCAACGGCGATGTATCAGGCCTGGAAGTCCCACAGCTGTTTTGCCATGTCCCAGCTGAAAACAGGTAACATTTATTTAAAAATCTGTATGATTGTATATTGCCAAATAATTATGCAGAGTTTCAAACAGCAGCATTGATTGATTCATTCTATGATTCTATAGAGAATCAACTTCAGAGGATCATTCTTCTCACTAAATACTACAGTCCAAAGTTCAACAGCCTATGTCCTTGATTCAAAAAAGGTCAGAGACATGTGCAATTTTCACTGCCGCTGACAGACTATACAGTAGTAGCCAGAGGAGAAGTGTTTTAAAGTACAGGAATTTCTGGAATGGCAAAGGAGAATTCTTCAAAAAACCCTTTTTAGACAACAGAATTTTGTGAGATGGGAACTTTAGTGTCCTAGTATCTTTCAAGGTACCGAACTGTTAATCATTTAGCTCCAGCATAAGCTCCTGGTTTTCAAAAGTAAAGGAGATAAAGCATTAAAAAAAAATGGTGTAACATCTCAAGACCTGAAATAACATGTAACTTGCATTATTTAAAACTGTAGAGCCAAATTCTGGTATTCATTACTGTGGTATGACTGAAGTACATCCATTCACTCAATAAACTTTCCATATTTATAGTGGTATGGATACAAGCGTTTGGTCCAGAGCATTTCATACTAAACATAACTCCAAAGCCATATTTAATCTTCCTTTGCTTTCCCTTTAGCTTTCTTACATAGGAACTAAATGGGAACCTTAGGAGAAAAAAAAAAGACAGATTGACAGAAATAAAAAAATCTTCTAAGCTACTTTAAAAGGTACTAAAATATGTGTAAAAGCATGTTCACTAAAAAGAAGAAGAAAAAAAAAAAAACAACTTCCATCAGCATATCTCTGCTGGTAGTTAAAAGGATTCAGTGGAGTTAAGTAGCTGTAAACTGGATGCTAGACCACACTTTTACAGTGCCAGGTCAGGACAAAATACCAGGAGTGAATTACAAGAGGGAAACTTCATATGATTTCTGTTTTTTTGGAGAGGAGGAAAGTGCATACAAAAACTGACTTCCAATTCTGGTTAGCATTTCAAGCCTAGATATTCTATATATACAATGATACATTTATTTTAAAGTCTCTGACAATGCATTCTGTTCAATGAATTAATAACCACATCTTTTTAAAAATATAATGCAATTACAGATTGAAAAAGAACTTCTGTGAATATCCAGAGTACATTTTGATCACATATTCACAGTTAAAAATATCACAGCTTTCATTTCATTCCTCAGTCTCAAAACTGGAATAAAATCTGTTCTGTAATATATCATCCTGTTAATACTGACACTACACATATGGATCAAATTCTGATGCCTTTATATTGCATTATACCTAACAACTACTGCCACTGCTTAATGTTATTCCTTCTGGAGTTAAGTAGAAGCTGGTGAAAACAGCAGATTCATTTCTGATAGGTTATAATGTCATAAATACAAACAGCACTTATTATACAAGATCAGAGGACTTGCTTCCTTCACTTTGACCTCCTGATACATCAGAGTCGGAATATATTACGTAAAACGGCTTTCTCTTCGTTTTAGTGGAAACTGTCCATGGAGGAGGTTCCCAGGTACCATAACAATACAGGTTATGATATCAGAGAAACGAGGGGCTAAGAAACTGTACAACAATGGAGAAACTGAAGTCCTTTGGATACACAGATGACTTTTCAATATGTGACATCAAACCTCCTTGTCTTAAGGATGATCTCAGTTTTCAGTATAAATGCTTAGCATTTCCACATATCTCTGTGGGAACGTTTCTTGTATGTGACCACATAACCCTAGGTAAAAGGATACACATTACAAGACATGGACAAGTTGTATCAGATGCAAGAAATTTTGCACTGGAATGGTCAGGTCTGGTTCATAATGTTTGGATTTATTTAAATGCAGATGGTAATTAAATGAATGGTGTTTAATCATATCTTCTTAGTTTATAAAATCTGTATCCTGTCTGTAACTGAGATCATGTCAAACTTAGTATCTTAGTGATAGGCAATAAAATTTCTTGTCTGTGCTTCAGCATCCACCATTGAAATTCCACACTGTGATAAAGCCCATCTGACCCTGCAAAGGCAAACTGTATAGAACACAAAAAAGCTGGATCAACAGTGCATCTAATGGAAGCAATGTCATCTTTGGAATTACACTTGCAGCATTCATTTTGGATAAAAGAATAAAATCTATACATATGATCTCTCTACCTACAATCACGTTGTAAGGTTAATTATATTTATTTTAATAACTTTTCACTTATGAAAATGTTTTGATCTACAACAGATGCTTTTTTACAGTTTCATAGCTACTGATCAACTGCAGTGATGATCCAAAACCAAAAAAAGTTCTCCATATAGGCTTACTCAAATTGCACAGGTTTAGCCAAATTAATCTAGTGAGTGACATTAACGTAAATGATAGATATGTAAATGTTAGGCCATTAACAAACACACTGAAAACAGAGCTGTATTTTTTCACAAAAGTAGAACGTTCTGTCCTGTATCACTCTAAGCAGTTAATGTGTATAAGTCAATAAATTTACACTTAATCATATGAAACACTTGAGCTCCTGTTTCTTAGCATACATATCAGCTTCCACCCACAGTATCTTAGTAGTAATTTAAGTCTGTTGCTGTCACAAATCCATTGACAAATTCTATGTCGGATTCATTTCTTTGATAGAATATGACCTGGACATTTTATTACTAAAATTTTTTTTATTTGCAGAAGAAAAAAATTTTCTGCATACTTGTGAGTGCTACCTCAGAAATTCTTTTTGACCTATACAGGCTAATTGGCTATCAGACAGGTTTCTAACCATCCTTTCTTACATAAAGCTGTATTGAAGCGCAGTTTACAGGTCAATTCCATGAGTGGCCGCAATTCCCCACTACTGTGTATATCACTCAGTATTTCTTGTCTTACTCAGTAAGAGGTGAAACATCTAGAGTGATCTCATCATAGATGCACTCCGTGGTTCTCAGTAGACATGGAATATATGAAGATGATTGAAAATATATTATTTATTGAATTGAGAGTTCTTTTGAGTGAATTTGATTATTCCTTAAGAGATAACCAAGGAAGTCAGAATGGACAATTGTCCTTCCTATCTCGAAGGCCCCACACCTTGAGTCTTCTTCTATTCTACGCAAAAAATGCTACAAGCCACTTAAGAGCTGCAGCAAGAAATGAATATAACCCTGAACCTTTTTAGATAGGCTATAGCAAACTTGGCATCTGTTCACTTTCCATGAACTGTACAGCAAAGCATTTTTAGCTGCAGTTAAAGGTGCTGGTGACTAAAGACCCAAGAGTTCAAGACAGACTTTTATTGAAGCTAGGGTATACAGAGGAAACAATCCTCTGCATTTTCAGAAGAAAGCACTTCGCTGCCAGGCTTCAAAGTGAAACTCTCCAGGACTGACAGGAAAGTGACTGTGGTGGCAACTTCTGGCTATAAAATTCAATACCATAAGAAATTGTTCAGAGGATGACTCATTTAGATGAAATTATTTTTCTTTCTGTTCAAATGCCTAATGTAGAAGTTGAAATCCTATTATATTTAGATTTTAGTCTGGTAACTCCTGGGTCTTAGTCTCTTAATTTTATGAGAGAGCTCAGGCACAATGATCCTTCCCTATTTAAAGGCTATGTTCACCTATATAATTTACATGATGCTCCCAGATTGCATGCTTAATATGCCCCAGTAAAAAGAATTATCTGAGAAATTTAGGAAGACTAATGTTTCTAAATTACTATTATTTCACTTCATGTTTTTCCATGGAAATATGTTTCGTTCTGCCAGTAACCTGTTGCAATGGAACCACCACAAAACTAAAACAAGAGCACTGAAACGTTAATCTTCAATTCTAAATGGAGTGGGTTTTCAAAGTTTAGTCCAGTTTTATTTCACTGTGACAGACCATTTAATGAGTAAAAGCTGTTATAAACTGGTCAACTAAAATATGCGTGTTTGGTGGATACTGATGAAAGGACTCCTTGTATTTGTGGACACGACTTTCAAAATAGGTTGTGTGGTTAGAGTTCTAGCTATATATCTAGGAACTTAAATAGAAGGTACTGGCTGCTCCACAAGGTTTTGAAACGATGCTACCTATTAAAGGCATAATAGCCTACAGTTATTTAGTTTATTTACTTTTCTTAAAATTTTGAATCTTCATTACTATAATCGCTCATTCTAAGGGCTCTCCATGTATTCTATAGGTGCGTAAAGATAAAATCTACTATGATTAAGGTTTCTAACTGACACTCATTAGATGGTCCAAGGCTTAACGAATGTAAGAGGTGAAAATATTTTGATGAACAAGAAGAACTCATATGAAAGGGTAACTAGTCTTCAGTTTCTGCTGTTGACCTCTCAGACGGTGCTGTCAGGCCAGAAAAAGCGAGGTATATTTTTCTTTTAAAAACAATCTTAAATACAGATTGTGTCAAAGTTCTTCTACATAGGTTTATTTTAGCTACTATTTGTCAAGCTGTTTCAGCAGTTCTCCAGCTGTGAAACCTGAAAACTTTTCCCCTCCTTGCATTCCTTCTCCCAGATTATTAGTCCAGTTTCTGATTCTATCAATTAGCAAGCAGTTTAGTTTACCAGTTAGACCTAAGTTTGCTGGAGCAGACAGAGTAATAAATGCTGCCACCTTGTCAAAATTATCAGTAAGGAAGTCTTTACTAGCAGTGTTAGAATCTGGGTTTGTTAAAGTGTTAGTCTGTTGACCTTTAGGATATAGTACAAGGCCCGTCTAATACTAGAAATCTGTGCTATTTCTAATGCGGTAGGAATATTTTTGTTCTTATTTTTACCTTTATACACTTTTACTTATTGTGGGCAGGTATGATGGATATCTTTTAACAACAGAAATATATATAATTATTATTATTATCTGTACTTATTAATTTACTGCGTTCTTCATTTGTTAAGCATTAATACAGGAGGAAACATCCAAGAGCAGGAATTCAAAAGTATGCTATGCCCGAAATGCTTCACTGAGCTTCCCAGTTCTTAGAAAGGACTCTGTTACCTTCCCACTGCAGACTCTAGTCTCTGTATCCCAAGCAACGATTTCCTGCAGTTCTGCCATAGCTGTCTAAGCACCAGAAAAGGATCAGATGCCCTTCTGTCCTTAGCGTTTCCTACTGGCTAGCTCTGGGCAGATCTGCACTTCCTCACAGGCTTTTGGGATTAGGCATCCGAGAATTGCCTGCCTCCCAACTCTACTGAGAGCCCTGACATGTAAAAGACTGTTTTGGGAGCAAGCATCAAAAGCATCGGTTCTGCAGTGTCCTTTGTGAAGGTTCCAATACTTTTCATAGCTGCTAACCAAAGGACTTCACAGAGAGCAAAGCAACTAAGCTGCCTGAAGTAATTACATAGTGCTCCTGAAAATCAAGCTGTTTTTTCTAGGTAGCTAAATATAAATACATGACATTAACTGAATGTATATTGCCCATGTATATATTCCTAGAGACATGCTTCAAGGATGTATTACCCATTAAGAATTTTCCTACATGTTAGCTTTTAGATGAATTATGATCTTGCCTGGCAATAGTTTCAGAAGAAGGTGTTACTGCAGTGCTTTAATTTTTAATGATCACAAGAACTAGAGATTATCCAGATGCATACAGGAATGCTTTAAATGGCCTATGATTGACTATTTTACCAACAGAAGGCTTGTATGAAACTGCTCAGAACTGGCTACTTCTGTTCCCACACCAGTTATTCAGAAATTTTTCATTGACTTCCTATACGCTGCAATTTCAAAGGCAACAGAGACAGTCTGTGCATATATGGGATGCATTTTTGTTACTCACCAACTACTAACTACATCTTTTTTTAACACTCATACAGAAGAAAAGTAAAACGAACACCAAAACCACACCTAAATCCTATACTGAAACCAGTAGAAAACTTGCCTGTATACAACTATACACTCAGATCTGTAATAAGATTAGCTTGCAGACTTATCTGTTTACTAGAAATATTCAGAAAAAAGTAGGAATAGTTATTTCTGGTTTTTGTTATGTTCCACAATTCTGGAGTGTAACCTAGATTTTGAGACTGACATTTCACATTTGCTTTATATATTTCACCACAAACCGTGACTTTTTTATTACTTAAAACTTGCTGTGAGACTAGATAGGTTGTTCAGCAACATTTACTACAATCAAGAACTAAAAACCAGATCCTGATTCCATAAAATGCTTCACTTGTTATCCACAAAAGATCGGGCTACTTCATCATCTGGTGCAGACCTGTATTGATCCACCAGTTTACAATATTTTAACATCTGCCTCAATACTTCTTTGGAGTTCTTCCTGTTCTGCACCACAGCAGATTATACTAGAACTGCAGTCCAAATGTCTAACTATGTTGAGGCCTCTGCTAAAGATTCAAGAAGTTATTTTTGTACAGACAGTGGAGACAGTACTTCCAACTGTGAAAATCAGCAAACCAAGTATTAAATTCTTGGAGTATCCTGTTTCTATTACCATATCAAAAAACATACAGTCTAAAAATGGTCACTGCTACAGGAAGAGACAAGGTGCTCCCTCAGCAATTAAACATGAAAGAAACTGAGCCCACTTCAAAGCTTTGTTGATCCAGGTATTTATTCAGAAAGAACCCCAATATACTTTAAAAATGTCTTGTAATAAATGCAAGCTTTGAAATGTGGAACATTTGTACATTTTTCAGCTACACGTATAGAAAAAAAGCAAAACGCAGCTAAGGACAAGATTTACAAATAGTGCCATTTAAAGTAATCCTATTTAATTTGATAGAAAAACAACTAATTTTGTTTTTTTTTTAAATCATACAACTAAAAACTTTCACCATACTTTCACTGATGTCAAAGGTATTATCTCCCTTTTGAGAGCAATGCAAGGAAATCAGACTCAATTCTGTATCCTACTGATATCAGCAGGAATGTCACTTAGGAAGGGTATAAAACCTTGAATTTTATTTTTTTATAAACTATGAATGTTTGATAACCTATCAGATTACTATGATAATTTGAGTTAAATATACAGGCAAGGAATAGAGTAGGTAAACTTAGACTATAGTAGTACTTTACCAATGTGACAATAATTTGACCCATAACTAAGTTGATTCATATTATAAAAAAAGCTTAGCTGCCAGTGACATTATTCATAGCATGATCAGGATCTTCATTTTTTAATCATGTTTTATAATACATCTTTCAATTTGATTTGCAGCAAGCACTTTGCTTCCATTATACCAGCTCTGCCAAATAACTTCTATTTCACGTACTGTATGCATTAACACTTTGACATACACTGAAGTCCTAGAACTAGAATTTACAAAGGTTTTTACAACCCCTTATGTGTGATAAAGTGCTAAAAAATTTAAGGTTCTGGCAGACTCTACTGATATTGTATTAACAGGGTCAGCAATTAATCCTTACATTTACAGTCTGTAAACTTGGTATTTAATACTGAGTAGTACTGTTATAAGCCCTTTGGCATGTGTGTTCACCTAGTTCATTTTAAGCCACTGCTCTCTATTGTGTCCATCCAGAGGGCAAATCTCTTATCACTGCATGAAACTTCACATTCTTAAAACATTAGAGATTTCTCCCAAGCTTTGCTTAGTTTATTCCACCCTATTATCAACAAATACTCAGAACAACGATAAATTAATCAATGCTGGGAGGATTTCTTCTGAAAAGAGGCAGAGAGCTCTACAGGGAAAAGCAACTTCTTAAGCTTGCTGGCAGATGGAAACCCTACTGTTCACCACTGTACAAAACAAATCTGGGAGAGACATAATTACTCCAGTGTGTTTTAGGTATAACTTCAGTAGCAATGTCGTGGCTCTCTTATTATGCTGCAAGCTTGCTAGAATTAAGGGCCCTATTTGGAGGAAACTAAATAGTTTTGAGAAAGACAATTGTAAAGCTGAGTATGACAACTCCTCTCCTGTATTTTACAACCGCTACAGACACCAATTTTACCAACAACGTTTTTCTGGTTTTTTTAGTAATCAGAAGACAACATAGCACCAGGAAAGGTTTTATATAAAAAATTGTTTTTTCTAGTGATATTCCTATAATAGGTGCAAGGCACAGATTATTTCAAGCCAAAAACATTGAATGTCCATGGGTATTCTATATGTACTTATATACAGCTACTTTTGTCAAGATACACACAAAGCTGAGAAATTTCTTTTCTGCAAAGCTAGTAAAAAGACTGCAGCAGTTCCTGTAGCCTGAACAGTCCTTTCTGGGATCCTTGTCAAGTCTCCTTCCAAATTAAATGCAACAATTCATGCTCTAGAGAATCTACAACATATACCAGTCATTTTTTTCTGTGTCAGATGTCTGCTGCTGAAGTTGAAATAATTATTTTACCTTAGAAACAATTAAAAAACAATCTAAATTATATAGCATACCAGAAATATACATGCAGGTCTCTATTTCACTATACTGGGAAGACTGGACCATTTCACCTGCTGATCCCTGGGACTCAGAAAAACTTCAGCTAGGACCACTAGCTTAATCTAGTGAAACTGCCCTTTGACTGAATCACTTCTGCTCACTTTGTGAATATTTATCCGAGAAACCCCTGTACGTCCTGCTTCTGAAGGTTAATGGCATTTTGTTAAACTAAAATCAACACACAAGACTATTTCACTGTAAAATAAAGGAACAGTGAAAATGTTTATCTTCTTTTTCAACCTTAAAAGTGAATTGATCAGTTATAATCAAAAGTGCTTTACCTCACTAACAGTTCTGAGATTCATACGTTTCTAGTTTAAAATAGCTTTTTGTACAGCTATAGACTAGTGAGATACATTAAAGTTTTCTTTCAAGAAACAGATCCATATCTTCCCGGTGTAACTTACTAAGCAATTACAATTAAGTAAGAGTCTCAAGTATGCATTCCTTCTGCACCTAGAACTCCCACTAGTTTCCAAGCCTGTGTGGATGAAGCACAAGGAACCTTTGTATTTCCTAAGATGACTGTAAAAAAGTATCTATTCTATATTAGAAACAAATCTGCTTCTCACTTACATAGAAGGTAATTTATATAGCTGTATATAGCTTCATACCCTCATTTTCAGTAAGGATTCTTAAATCTTTTTGCACTTAGATCAAGAGTTGGATTTCCATTTGCTTGAAAAAGCTTATAAATAATAAAATGATTTTTCATTTCTTGCCCATGAAATTAAAATCAGCATCACAATAGTGCATTGATGCCAAGTCCTTGCAAAAAATTTATAGTGTTGAAGCCATGCCATTTCAACTAAATGAGTTTATTCATTCCAAACACATTACCAACAGATGTAGTATTAAAGGTGAGGAAGGGCAAAGGAAATCAAAGTATGTCTTTTAAAATACTGAATTTTGTTTACTTTAGCCAAGTCATAAAGCAAAAATATTTTCTAAAAAGAGCTGCTTAAGAGCTGGTGGGAACTGAGCTGACCAAATACAAGTCACCAGTTTTCCCATTCAGTTGCTTCTCACTTCTGTAACTTTTCTGTCTAAAGAACAAATAACTCAACAGCCCAATCAGATCTTCACACCCCCCCTTCTTGGTACTATGAAAGACACCTCATATTTCTCTGCCTTTTTTGTGTTAAATAAAGAAGCATGAAAATAAGTCAAGAATTTTAGGAATCTTTTGAGGTTTCTCTACATGGAATGGATTCTGTAGTCTTAAAAAGAAGTCACTGCTATATGATTAACATTATATGAATACATCATGTAATTTTCTTTACATAGGGGTAGTTTATGAACAGACAATTGAAGAGTATAGGATTTAATTTACCAGAGTTTATAAGAGCAATGATTCACATTTTACCCAGCATTTTTACTTAGTCATTATGTTTACCTGCTCTAATATGCTATTTTATTTCATTCCTTAGTATTTTCCCTCTCCTATTTTCAAATATAAATTACTATGCCCTAATTTATCTTTTAACTTCTTTAAATAAGATTAGAATACATAAAAGATGATTCAGAAATATCTCCCTTGTACTCCGTTAGGGAAATTAGGTCAAATCCTACTCCCTCTGTAGTCAATGGAAAAACTCTAACTGACTTCAATAACAAATCAAGCCCTAAACACACAGCTCCCTGTAGTTTCTAAGCAAATGGCATACTGTATTTCATAAAAGTTCCAGAACTAAGTTCTTTTCACAATTCTTCTATGCACATGAGAAGCCTCTAGTTTTACGTTTCTGAAACTTTACGTTTCTAGTCTTTATACAAAACTAGAGGAAAAGATTTTTAATTTTTAATAGTTACCAAAAACAAATTAGTCTGCCTGATGTTGCTGAACATATTTCAGTAAGTACCAGATAACTTTTGTTTATTTTTCCTAGGCTGCTTGGGTTTAGATTTTCTTTTAACTTTCTATTTGCATCCAATCCATTCTGTAAATACAATCTACATAAATCCTGCTTAATTAAGTCAGTTCTACTGTGAATGGTGACATGAAAAGTGGCCTAAGAAATCTATCATGCCTTTGCGGACAGTATTGCTTCTTGAAGAAATTTAGTTTCAACCTAGCCGCGAGAAGCCGAGCCCTTGAAGTTCTGGGAGGTTAATTCACCCTGGGCGTCAACCCGCCGGAGCCCGTGGGATTGCAGAGGGGGCGAAGCGCGACCCCTCCCGCCCCCGTGAGTCGCGGGGCCAGCAGGGGGCAGACGCCCCGACCGGTCTGACACGGCCGAGGCTGCGCCCAGGTACAAAGGGCTGGAGTGGGAGCCCGGCACTGCGCTGCGCTCCCGCCGGGACGCCCGCTGGTTAGGATCGAGAAACACCTCGTTGAAACAGTAAATGAATAAAAATCAAACCTTCCTTTTCGGAGAGTTAAGCCCCTCCATAGATGCCAGACCCACCGAAAAATAAACCTCAGTCCCAGCCAGACTGGCCCCCAGATGCGCCTGCGGGCTCCGGTGGGAGCGAGGGAGGTAGGGAGGGAGGAAGAGGCAGCATTTCCACCCTCGGTAGGAGAGCAAAGCTCTCCCGCCACCGGAGATTGCACGCTGCAGCTCCGCAAACGTGCCGCCACCACAGCTCCAACAGCCGGAGCGCCTCGCCGGCGCCCAGACGGGACGGGGCGCTGAGCCGCGCCGGGGAGCAGTGCGGAGGGGAGAGGTGCGGGGGACGAGAGCGGTGGTGCGGGCAGGGGGGCAGCGGTTCCTTCCTGCTGAAGCTGCCGCGCTGCTGCCTGGCGCTTGTTCCCACTGCGAGTCCCTCGCGGGCTGCACCCTGCCCACCGGGTCCACGGACACCTAAGGGACCACTCGGTCCCCCGCGGAGGCCGCAAATGGGGAAAGAGGCTGGGGACGGCGCCCGGGCGCGGACACCGCCCGCGTGGAGCCCAGCGACCGTCAGGAGGGGCACCCCGAGTCCCCCCGCCCCCCGAGCGCC